>Ga0058701_10002958_pt1 | contig 13201 bp, 13 predicted proteins | sample AgamicOrMae_FD_97039 | JGI IMG/M metagenome (GOLD analysis project Ga0058701, IMG submission 97039) | Agave microbial communities from Guanajuato, Mexico - Or.Ma.e | ecosystem: Host-associated > Plants > Phyllosphere > Phylloplane/Leaf | place: Guanajuato, Mexico | collected 2012-06-04
GTTGTAAATGAAGTATCTAAAACAACGTGTCCATTCTGCAACAACTTTTAGCGCATCATTACAACGGTGATTCGTGAAAGCTGCGTTTATAAATACAATCTTAGCGCTATAAATCATAGAGGACATTTTTTGAATTGGGCTAGAAAATCTTGATTGGATCTTTAAGATTTTTTGCTCCTTTTCAATTTTTAAGATGCATGGCGTTATTGTTGATATTTTTTTTCACGATACACGAGAGTACTGGCAGCAGGCTCAAAAGAATTGAAATTGGTTTGAGAAGACATGCAAACCATTGGACTAATTGAAGCACTTTCTGAGCAAACTCTCAAGTGCCATCAGAATATGGTGGGGCTCAGCTGAGACATTCCTTGTCCGTTATAAAACAAATAAAAAATGGTTTCTGACTATAATCATTAGCTGAACCATGTTTACGAAGAACCGAACAAACTCACGCATACCAGAGCATGTACTCAGCACAACTTTTTGTACTTGGCGAAGAAGAATAAAACGGAATATTTTGGGAAGATCCTCACCTGCAAGGTTTACACCATTGGTTTTGTTGATCGAGGCCATACCGCGCTCTGCACTTTTTCATATTATTTCCTGCACAAAAATGCAATATTAGCACCGTGTAAAGGAAATCAGATCTCAACCTTTCATTGCAAACATGAGAAGGATTTTATCAAAAGCAAAGCTATCATGAAAAAAAATTATCGAAAGTCAGAAACAAAATTTTCAAGATTATATAAGTCTACTGGCTGAAGGCCAATAAGGATAAATCACATGTGATGATATCTGCCTCTTCAGTGATGTTCCGAAAAAAGACATCTAGAATTTAAGTACATAAAAGACAAAAAGGATGCTTTTCAAGAAACTGCATCTTAACGGCTAACTGTTAAGTACGGTAAATTTAAAATGGAATATTTGCCAAAATAAATACGGCAAATACCAAAAATGTCATCGATTTTGCGTATAAAGTGAAAATCAACACCGGCAAACTTTCTCGATATCATAATTTCAAAGGGTACCGCTTTACCAACATCATACATAATATTCATATATCTTCAGGCGAAACACTAATTTTACATCCAAACTCTAACGTATTTGAAAAAAGGTAAATTGCTGGTTACCGTAAATACCTCCTATTCAAACACTTAAAGACTTAAAATAAAACCTCCAGGGTTCATTCATTCATCACATCATCTACAAAGACGTAGCGCATATCGCAAAGGATGCGTTAGACGATCTGACGTGATAAATGCATAAACCTATAGGAGATAATTAGTCTAATTTGCAATGTGGGAGGTTCCATACGGTCTTTTTAAGTACAAACGGTGTAAAATAAGAGTGCGTTACTCATGTTAAATGAATCTGGATTACAACAAATAGAGCTTGTAATACAGAGTCATTTTCTTGGGAAATTAGGAGTACAGTCCACGGAGACAATGTCGTATGAGGGATCTTAAACCTAACACAATGCCGGTTCAGGAAACTTTTCGATCGAAGTTTTTTTTTCCTTCCAATTTCCAGTTTTGAACAACACTACAAGAAACAGATAATAATTGTCCGATTAGTAATCTATTCTTAGGGAGACTTAATACAAAAGTAAAGAAGAAGCGGATTTAAACTTTGAATAGAAGCATGCGGCAGTTCATCAAAATCGATTCCGCGATGTGCTTTCGTTTTTCGATACTAATAACTGGTGGATTTTTTCAATGGTAGTGCCAACATAAATATCCGGAGATCGCCTCATCACTACTTTGGTTATGAGAGCGTCTTCTTGTACGGAAAAAAAACTATGCAACCGGCACTACATCTGTGTATTGTGGTTGCCTATCGCTAGCGACTGTGCGCTAAAGAATCCGCGGAGAACCTGAGTACCAGCCTAATATTCCTTGCTCCTGTGCCAGGTAGAAACTCTATTATTCCGGTACCCCCCCCCCCAAAAAAAAAACAACAAAAAAAAAACGAAAAGGTGATGATCATAAGAGAAACAATGCGCTCTGCTTGGTGAACAGTTTTATATCGAGGAACGAAATGGATTTGTAAAGATTAACTTTCCACAACTTAATACCCACACACGAAACAAGCGTTTTAAGTTTTGATCTACAGGTTTACTTCAATTTTTCTTGGCTTGCATGTGATTTCGGTGAAACATCACCCAAGTCGGGCGGATGTCTGCGGATTAACATAACGTATAATCGCTCAGAGTTTCCAAAGCTTTTCTTCACAACGATTAAGAACGATTTCATGGTTTGATACTTTGTGATATCGTATTTTTAAATAGATTTCCTTATTAATGCAAAACTGAGGTCATACTCAAATTCGGAATGCATCAATTCCAGATTTTCGACGTTAATATAGGCAGGGGACCGAGACGTCCGTTAAAACGGAGGGATTGTGTTAAAAAATAGTTAATGCGCACATTGGTCGAAAGAATGGTGTTCAGATCAGTAATCAGCAAACAGCGTTAAAATCCGCGATGATTGGAATAATCACTTCTGATAATGAATGTTTGTTTTCTCCGGATAAACGATTCAGTATGACGTGATCCCAAAGCGTAGACTCCTCTGATATTTAGGTTGGCAAAATGATTGAAATAGCTTGCACAAGTATCATATACAACCGTACTGGCAGCTCTCTAAACACGGAATATGTGCTTGATCATGAAAGCAGGTGTATGCTATGAAACGGTTCGATTAAGTCCTGGAAAGACCGAGTTTAAGTCGCTGGCGAATCGCGATGCTCCAATGAAAAGTTAGCTGCTAGTGACAAACGAATTAGGGTACGACATCGTCACAATGGAATCCGCACGCTAAACTCCCCAACAAAAGCAAAATCACTCCTTATATTAGAGGCATGCGGTCCAGGGAGAATGCAGGGTTGGCTAAACATAACATCAATGCTTGATTAAGCAGAATAGGCGCCCCTCAGTAGGAGAAACAATGTCGAGTTACATCAACAATTCCTCCCATAAGAAACATGCAATAAAAGAGAGTTAGAAAGAACGCCCGGCCGCCAGCAATGCGTACCTCCATCATTCGCGTCTTGTTTTCTCTTCCTCTTCTTACCGCGCGTTGTATTTGCGCGTGAGGACCAATCAGGGTACAGTTGCATATGCAGTTGTCTCTCTCTCCGCGCCAACTCATAATATTTGGCTTGTTCCTCTCTGCTTAAAGCGTGCCACTATCACAGAAGCAGAAATCAAATTAGACCCATCATCCTTTTGACGGCCCGAGCCAAGACAGAGGAGACAGGAACCAAGCCACCACTATCGCGACCGCCAATCGCCACCACTGCTTTCAGCCCTCATTTTCGTTCGATCAGTCGTGCTAGAAGAACAGCCGGGAATTCCTCCGCCATCTCCGGCTGCCCACACGCCCAACCAACGTCTCAAACACCTATCACGACTTGTCTCACTTTCTGGTGGACATACCCTAACACCGTCACTGTAACGTAACCTCCAGATCACACGAGACCCGCCACAGCGCCAGTTAGGCCTGACCTAACCGAAAGCACTGCAACGTAACCTCAAAATCGTCAGCGGCTGGTCACAGATTCCCACCTGGCCTGAGACGTACCCTTAAAATGAGCTAAGGTACGTTAAGGCGTAAGTGGAAATGCTGCAACATAACCTCAAGAGGACCAGAGGCTTGCTACAATGCAGGTTACGTAACCTAACCTGGTCAACGCTGCGGCATTACAGCGCAGGTTAGGTTGGTGGGTGTTTAGAGCAGAGAGACGTCAGTCGGGTGTGTGGGTTATGCAAGGCAACCTATTCTGCTTAATCGTCAAAATGGTTGGGGTTCAACTGGCCCTGCCGGGAGAACATGCTGACACACACGAGGCGGGGGACAACTACACGAAGGACTGATTTCGCCTTAAAAAGACCTGCACTCTCCCACACTGCTGTTCTAGCACTACTGGGCTTATATTCCATTGATATGTCAACCAGGCGACGGCACAGACAAAGAACAAGTTACAACGTCTCAACGTGACACTCACTCCCAAAAGTTTCAGGATAAAAACGTCCAGAACAAAGGTAGCGGTGATTTCTAAATAAACTTACCGGTAGACTTTAAGAAAAGGGCGTCTTCGTCGGATAGAGTCCTAAATAGATAGAGAACAAAGTTTCCGTACGCCATCTTTAGGCCTCAGCATCCCTGCGGCCCATTCCCTCTCTATTCAGGACCCTACGCCGGAAGACAAAGCTTCTACCGCGACGATATTTCAAAACGCATGTGAGATAAATGGACTTCAGAACTCCTTAAAAAGACATGCAATGGATTTCGTTCACACGAATCCGCATAAGGATCGACAAACTTGCCTTAAATACCAACTACATGGAGGAAAACCTAAAAATATTTTAATTTGTGGCCTCTCAATCCTGTAAGTGAAATATTCTGTGGCAGCTCCTAGACAAAAGCTTCTTAATTTTTTCGAATATGGCGGGTCGAGTGTCACGTGATTCAAATCTGGCGCGCTTTTTCTCTGCCTCCTGGCGGAGAGAGGTGACCTTCCTGGCTTGTGCATGCCAATGGAATACATCCCTCGAAAGAGAATTCGGGTTTGTCGTAGCAGCAGTACCTCCGACGGCGTCGACTGGTACTCGTTCCTTCTTTCTCTTCTTCTTCTTGGCGCCGTAACCGTAGTTATCCCTGGCGCTCCACGCCGGGTACAGTTGCATATGCAGTTGCCGTTCATGGCGAGCCTTTTCATAATACTTGGCTTGCTCTTCCCTCGTGAGCGAGTGCCACTAGCAACACAGACGCCACAGTTAGCTAGCGAACAACATTGACAAAAAGTATCCCCTGCCCCTTGCCTCCCTCGTTTCTAGAATTTTTTGGCCTTCACATAATTTCCTCTGATAATAACAAAGCGTACTGTTTAATCTTACCCTACAAAACTTATTTTTAATCAATCTCAATTCCTGGTTGTATCGTCAATGCAGTCTCCTATGCTAGCAAAACTTAAGTGATAAGCAATAACGTAAATGACTTGGAAGTTCATTGTCATAAAAATGTTAACGAAAGCTGTATAAAAAGAAAGAAAAAAAAACTACGATTGATGGTCTTGAAACAAACTGAGGCTAGAATGTCTTCATTAGGAAAACTTCTCATATCGTAGCCATTTAAATGAATAGGTCCATCATTAATGACAAAAATACAGTTTCCGGCATATGAAGAAATTACACTGCAAAAAAATGATCACACCCTTTCTCTCATCCACACACACGCTATAAAAAAAAAGCTTAGAAATTTCTAACATGATTTGCGTAACAATAAATAACAACAAAAAAAGATTTGTTAATAAATACATTTTAAAATGGATGGGTATTACTACATAAAAACGGAAAATAACTACTCATCAGAGAGAAGATGGGTAATTCTACGTCAATTTTGATGAGATATCTTGTAAATTGGAACTTACCCGTCTGCCTAAAATTTGGTTGATGGCGGCACTTTCTTTCAATGTACATTCCGCGACAACCTTCGACCTCATTTCCTTCATGTACAACATGAAGGCGTTCAAAGGCTTCTTGATATGGGGTTTCTTTTTCTCTGCAAGCGAAACATCAACATGAAACATGTTTAAATCGTTTCATTGCTGCCAACCTTTCGAGTACTTAAGATGAGTTGGCAAACCAGTTCTCACCTTGATTATTACTCGCATTAGCCGAATCTTGATTTTTTGAATCTGTTGAACCAGTCGTTGAATTTTTTTGGTGATCCATCGATGACCTGCGAACAAAGAACGAAATCATCAGTTACAAGATCAAAATCTTACTGTTATCTTTCGAAGAACTAGCTCTCTATTCTTAAACCCAGCAAAACCTTGGCGAGCTTAGATGTATCCTTTATCTTTAAAGTTGAGCGCAACATTTTTCAACAATGAATTAAATTGGAGGAAGAACCTGTCTAAAGGCTCCAGTTAAGACGAATTTAAAATCCGCTATGTGGATATTTTTCGAGTTCTGGTTATCGACTACTCCGCAACACGGTTTTCAACGAAAATCCCTTCTATCCTTCTCAAAATGTTTCCTTTCGGATTCGCAATTTCTTGGTGTGCGCTTAAGTGATAAGTACCGCTTCGCCGAGGATGGCTTCCGGTGAGCGGTTGAAAGGGGCGTCAACGGCGGGCTCGCCCGAACGGAAGACATGGGGCTCAGGGCCAGGTCGAGCGGGGAGGATGCCGACGACGAGCGCACACTGGACGACGACGAAACGAAGTCGTCCGTCGACTTGGTTGACGACGTCGACGCTGACGCGGACGCGCTGGTCGACGAAGCCGTCGACGAATGCTCCGCTTGGCTGGGAGGAGGCGATGCACACAGCATCTGTTTCAGTCTTAGTTGAGTATCGGTACTGTTCAGGCGGTTCTCCGGGGCTGAAGACGACGGCACGAGAAAGTTTTGGTACGGAAGCATCGTCGGCGATAAGTAGGGCAGAGGCAGCGCGCCGAGGAGCCCCGTGGGCGTGGGCACCCTTGGCGTCATCCCCGGGTGAAGTCCCGATGCCATGCCCCCGGGAGTGTACCCCAGACTCCCCATATACAAAGCAGATAAAAACTTATTCTCCAGTGCAGCGAGTCGGTGAATCATAGTATACAGTCCGTCTGGTTTAAGCGCGTCCGGCACGCCTTGCACAGCCATTTTTTGTACATATTCCGCGGTTAGTTTGTCGAGCATTTCCATGTGCGCAGCGCTGACAGCGGGAGTTTCCTTGGCCGTATCCTTGGAGTCTTTGCATAAAGCGCTGTATAAATTCGGTGATTGTAAGGCTATCTGACTCATGTCACCCTGTATATCCGTAGCACCACAGTATTTCGCGTCCCGACGGCCAGGTGCGGAGTCGACGGGGGACGGCGTCCCCACCCCGCTGTCCTCCTCCTGCAGCGGCGGCCCGCACTTGGGCGTCCACTCATCCTTGGCCCGCGGGTACACCTCCTCGGCCTTGATGACCTCCTGGTCGCTTTTCGCCTCTTCGGCATCGCCGACCCGCTTCAAAATCGCGGACGGCGCCACCACAGCCACTGGGATCTTCTTTTTAACCAGGTCCAAAGGTTGTTCACTCCATATGTCAGACACGCTCTCCATTTCGGAAGATTCACATTTCAGGAATGGCGCAACAACAGTCCGTCCAGACCGCCCCAAAACAGCATATCAAAAAATAACGCTAGCTCGCACAGGACGACGCTGCGCCAACTCGCACCATCTCTAAATTTTCCGCATCGTTGAATTAAGGAAGACACGACGAAATAGCACCATTTTGTAGTCACATCATAAATCGGAGCCGAAAGGTTTGATTTATCGAGTAGCTGGCCATGCCGAGGTACCGAAACACTCGGTGAAGGCGCGTTTATTCGACCCGGAAAACATCGCTCTTGGCGTGAAATATTGCACACTTGTTACACACTACTGTCATGTCCGCCGTGACGAGCCATCGGCCAATTCGTCATTTCATATTCGGCAAGCGGCAGCCGCCACTTCGGTTCTTCTCGCCGTCCCTACGAATCCACGAGCCTCGCGGTTTTTCAGACTCGTCATCCTCGGGTTAAACAGGGTGGCACTCGCAACTCGTGTCAGAGCGCATAACGCAGTTTTAACGACGATAGCAATAAAAGTGACGCATCGTTCCACATTCAACACAAAGGATAATGACGTCGCTGAGCCTATGACGTAGATATCGATATAAGAGAGATATCTCGATAGCGTCTACGGCTTATCCGGCGATTTTAATCACAAACAATCATATTCCCGCTTCTCTCGGACATTGTGCTATGATTGTTCCACCTTTTTCAACGCTCAGCGACGGAAAACACGACCGGAAATATCCGCACTTAGTACAGCCGTTTTCTTGATAGCAAAGGTCGACTTGAGATGAGTTGTGTTAGTGTTGAGGGGAGGGGGCAGGGTGACAGCATCCACACATTTACGTCGATAATGGCAGTTATTTACAACTGCCGAAATCGTGGGCACACTAACTTCTCCACTCGAAATATCAACTACAAAGAAACGGCCCGGAATATTCCTCAGGCCGCTCCTTAAAATCCCAGGAACATTTTGGTACGCCATAACCTCATTGTCAAGTCTTCAGAACCCTCGCGATATTATTACTTGTTACTGTGTTCCATTCATACATCACCGGCACTCAAAAGAGGTTATGTTGTTGGTCATGATCCGCAAAAACTGTTTTGTCAGTTCAAGGTTTGCCATGTGGGTCTACCGGGGCTAAAGTCTTGAGATTTCCGACGAGTAGACAGTCGGTTTCAAAATTTTGAAAGACGACATTTTGAAAATATGATATTTTAGTTGAAAATGTCACCGATGGGTCGGGCGCATGCATAACGCGCACTGTCTGCACTTATTGATTCAGACAAAAATTGCGCATGCTCAGTTCATCCCATCCAGCGAGCCGTTGTTCCGTAAGGGTCGTTCCCTGTGGAGTGCAGCCCTCTTGCGTAGCTTAATCGCACTATATCGGCAATACTTCCACTGACGTTGTACTTTACTCGCAGCTACTTCGTTCAAGTCATAGCCAAGACGCATGACGAAAATTAAATCGCAAAAAAGCGTCCATTAAACGTGCATTGCTTTCTTTCATGTAATAGCGGCAAAGAGGAATCCTTGTATGCACAGAAAGAGGTGTTATTTGCACGATCTGACCAAACTTTAAAGTCCTGTTCAACATACATACAATCTTAAAATTTTTTTTTAAAAAAAACGAAAAAAAGATATCAAAACATAATAATTTGTAATTAACCTTCTTTGCAATCCTGACTAAGGCGAGTTTTCTAAAGGAGACATACTAGCTCAAGTACCTTAACGTAGGTGTTACATCAAAATGAAGGTCGGTGAAGCATTTGGCATTTGACCGGTTACTCCGGGTTAAGGGTTGATAAAAACCGTTGCTTGTCAAAAACCTTAGAACCGCAGATCACCCAACGCCTTCGAATATTGATGGATAAACTAAACTAGCCTTGGATTAAAAAAATGTTCACGCTGATAACTTAGCGATATAATTTACATTCAGCAGCGGAAAATGCTCACTTCTTGGATCGCCTTGTTGGCTCATTATTAGCAACATCCTTAAGTTTTATCTCGTCGTGCAAATAACACACATCCCCCCAAGTGCACACAAGAGTCCCTGCACCTAATCACGGCACTAGGACCCTGTCCCCGCCAGAAATGCAAATTACAGAGACTTTTCCTTTTTTTTAGAGAGCCAACTTCAGTAAAGAGCTCTCTTCAGCGCTCTTGTTCGACCCAACGGTTCTCCGACCGACGCCTCAAAAAGTACCCTACTAAGGGAGGCCACACGCGGGAGTAAAACCAACTCCCATTTCGTACTACGTTCCTCGGTGGATTAATGATCATCATTCCAAATATGTCTTCCGTTGTTGTATGGACTCAACTGTTCCATACGTTGTAGAAACATTTTGGCTCGCCAAAATACTAAGTAATTTAACGACTAATAGAAACAATAAAGTTTCTGTTTGTAATAAAACGGCTTTTCTTGAAACTTTAGAGCTAAAACGTTCATACAAAAAGACGAACTCTTCAAAAAAAAAAGATACCGATACCTTTTACCTCTCTGTGCCTTAAACACGGTCATTTCAAAGAAATTGGGAATATTTGTTGAGGATTCTAAGGATTAGGCATATTTTTAAAAACCTTTCATTCAAAGTTGATATAACATTGAAAAAAAAAAAACAAATAAATAAATGAGGCAGCCGTTTGAGAATCATATTTATTGTGTAACCACCCCCTTAAGGAATGAGGGTGTCACGGGGTGCAAAAGAAGAAAGAGAAAAAGAGAGAAAGAACGAAAATAGAGACCAGGGCAAGGAGAAAAGTAAGCGAAAAGAGAGAGAAAAAAGAGGTAGATGTCGCTTATTTTAGGGTTGTGGGACACCCGTCGGAAGGGGCCCATATTTCTGCCGAGGGAATTTTTTGGGTTTTCCGGCACGCCTCTGCTTCAGTTTAAATATTCCCGTTCCAATAACTTGTCCAGAGAGCAACGGCGTCACAAAACACACAAGGCATCAAGCCCTCAACGCGGCATTTCCATCTCATTACACTTCCACCTTCCCTTCTTTCGATAGACGCCCGGTAACAGGTCCTACACCCGCTAAAATTTGTTTTGGTTGTGTAAGTTTGACGTCAAAAATGTCACACCAAGACGGAGATTGTTACGAAATGTCAACTTACTATTTTCCAGGTTTGAAGCGATCCTACCGTTAGAGTGGGGTTTTCGGCAGTCTTACTTTTCTAAAAGTTCCATCGAATGTTTGGAAATAAGAAAACTATTTGTTTGGTGTTTACTGACCTGTGATTGTGGTCACCGTGGCCAGGCGCGTGTCCGGCCCCAGGGTGGCCGGAGAGCTCCTGCTTGGGTCCCGGCGTTACCACGGCCGCGCTCGATGCGAGCTGGTGCGATGATAAGGCGTGCGGACTTCCCAGTCCAGGGTGAGGGTGAGGATGATGAGGGGCGTGCGGATGAGGGGGTATCAAACCCGTAGGCGAAAACCTGTACAAGTCACTGCAAAAACACATACAACATTAGTACCAAAACATCTTACAGTAAAATTCACTAATTACCGCCAAAATCAAGGGGATTTTTTTTATATAATAAACATTTTTTTTTCCATTAAAAAAATCTGAAACTACAATTACATAGAAAGAAAACCTAAACTTTCCTTGATTACTTAAAAAAAATTAAAAAATATACTTTTGCACTATTTAACACAAAGTGTTTATTATTATTTTTATTATTTCTTAAAAAGAAAATTCATAGGCTATGATTCTCACGTTGCAATAACTTTGTCCGTCCAATACCATCCTCTTTTGGCCACAAAACACGTTTCATTGATTAGAAAAATAAATTTTGAGAAAATCTAATTGTGGTGGTAAATGAATGCAAATCATGTCACACGGCCATTTACCTAAAAAGCAAAATGGACTTTGCTGGGCGGTTTCCCAGATAAATAACACAATGCGGTAAGCACAATGCCTGTTTTGGGTATGAAATCAGCCGGGTATATCAAAGAAAGAATAATCACGATATGCGCTTTCCCATTCATACGGCTGACCTTCCTAAAATAGGTACGAATAATACCCACTTGAACTTCATACCCACTGACTGAATTTACAATTTAAAAGATAACAGTTTGTACTTCTTGCTTTCATTCTCGGTTCAACCTTAAATTTCATCACAAAAACTCAAGACGCACCATCGCATAGGTCATAGGCGCTGAGAATCGCTTTGCTTGGCCGTCACCAAGCCTCGTGCCGCTTACCCTGCGGTTTATATTGGCGCTGAGAAGCGACATCAAGCTTGGCAACGAATGCTTGAACGCAAGAAATTACGGGTGTAAAAGACTACCCAAAACAGGCATTTTTTAACAGTATTGACAACGGCTGCAAGTTTGTTGAATTAGTTGTAAATACCTTGATAGTGTGGTGTTGGTGATAGGCAGGGACGAAGGGTAGGGACTTCTGAAGCCAGACCCCGCCGGTCCAATAGGGTACATGCTCGGGGTATGCCTGAAACCATGTAGGGACAGCATAAGCAAGACAGGCCCTCCACCGCTAGACCTTCTCTACAGCAGCAGCGGACAGGGTATCGCATCGCGTCCTGACACAGTCATGTAGGCGACCTCGAATCCACACATCTCCCAACTAAGCTTCGAAACCCTCGCGTCAAATAACTACTAATTCCTAGCAGTTTTAGATTAAAAAAAGAGTATATTGTGGCTATTTTCAAAAATGCATTAATTATCTTGGACAGATTATGCGCAGTTTTTTAAGAGTGACACATGTAAGCTACAAAAGGTTGAATATTGCCATAGGTTAGCTGATCGGGAATTAACTAACCCTCAACGTCGCCAAATCTATTAATACGTGAGTTACTTGAACTTACTGTTAGATAACTTTACCTTAACATGATTTCACCCACTTCGACCTAACTTATTATCACTTAACAAAACCAAACTTAACGAAACCTAACTTAACGAAACTTCTAATTGAACGAAAGTTAACAAAACCTATCTCACACAAACTTAATTTCACCAAAACTCACTCAAACTAACGTGACCTTCCTAAACTTCACCCTAAACCTTCCTCTTACTTCAAAAATTTAATCTGAAAAAAAATAATAATAATCCATGAAAAAGCAGGACAGGTACGAAAACAAAAATATAAATCTAAAACCTGTGGTTTGAGGTCGCAAGACCACCGGACTGAAAATTAGTTTGTAGATTGGACATTTAAAAGCGGCGCGGCGTCCTCGAGCAAGACAATTACAACAGGCGTCTTTTGTTTTCTGGAGGAGCTGGCTCAATGGGTTGCCTACCTAGCAGCATTTCAAACTTGGCGCGCTTAAAACAAGGAGGGTGATTTTCACGACACATTGTGCGGTACACACGCGCCTTGCCTGGCTTCCTTCCCCATGAAATCACTGCATCCTAACACATGAGAGAACAATGGCACGGCGCGCGCGCTTTTCAGACAAATGGCAGCCTGAAAAATCCATAGACGAGTATATTTTAACAGCCAATCCCCCTTCGAAGCACTTTTAAGTAGTCTGCAAGGCTACGTGTGACTAATGCCTAATATTAATCGACCAGAAAAAGAAAGAAAGAAACTCTCGAGCACAGAGATTATTGCGCCAGAAATTATATAACTCGTACTCTATACGAGTTAAATTATGATATTTTTTTTCGTTGATAAAGTCAGAAACGGGTTAAAAACATAAATTAACTTCCTGGTGTACACATCTCTAGGATTTTTATTAATGTTATACATTCTATGTTGCGGAATAAAATGGATCGGGATGCGTGTTGGATTGAAAAAAATGTTCGGTTGGGAAATGTTGGATTCAAGGTATGCTGACAAAAGCTCTTTGGGGAGAAGTTGACCACGAAAACGTTGGGTTGGGAAAAGGTAGTGACTAAAACTTATTTTGGACGAAAACAAAAGGATACGGGATGATCGACCGGGTATATATGTGGAGAACACTCAGACTGGGAAGAGCTAGATTAAACTACGGTTGATTGAGGTTTGGTAAGCGAAGATTAGGTCAGGGCTGTTATCGTTACTTTTTTTTTGGTAAAGCGTTACGTTACTAGTTACTTTTCTTAAAATGGTAACGCGTTACTTTACTCGTTACTTTTCTGTTTTTAGTAACGAGTAACGCCGTTA
>Ga0058701_10002959_pt1 | contig 13201 bp, 12 predicted proteins | sample AgamicOrMae_FD_97039 | JGI IMG/M metagenome (GOLD analysis project Ga0058701, IMG submission 97039) | Agave microbial communities from Guanajuato, Mexico - Or.Ma.e | ecosystem: Host-associated > Plants > Phyllosphere > Phylloplane/Leaf | place: Guanajuato, Mexico | collected 2012-06-04
CTACTTATCAAGATATCTCGGTGGTTCTTCGTATATATCATTATCGCTAAGTGTGAGAGGGGGGTTCGGTATGAATGTTTTGCAGTTGAATTGGTCATAGGGGTATATTTCTTAGTTCCATCTCCTTTCAAGTGTGCATCTTCATCTGGGGTTTTAAGAGCAATCGTTAAAAGCACTGTGCAATCAAATTCATGATTTTTTTCTCGGAGAAAGTTGAGATTCGAGCTGCTATGAGAATGCAATTATTATGCCTCGAACCTCCCGAACAGCCTTACAAAACGCGATTTCGATTATTTTTTTAATTATAATTGTGTATTGTAGAAATACTGCAAGGATTCCACAGTGATTTCAGCTCTTTTTCGTGTTTTGGTGAGCACAGTATTCAAATACAACTTTTGAGGACAAATTGGAATGGTACAAAAAAAGCAACACAATCAAATGATACGGTCGTATTAATTTTTATTATTATAGTGAACCACAACATTATTCTATGGGGTAATGCTACGCATTTTTTCAAGAGGGTGAGCTAGTTGCTAAAGCGGACTCTTTGGACTATTCTTAAAAAGAGGAGCTTAAAAAAACATTCTGAAATATTTTTTCTCTCAGTCATCGACTCACACTATCAAAAGAACATTTCGGTTTTGAAATGATCAGATCCAGGCATCGAAGTCTCCTTGCGTAGGCGTATCCTGATATCAAAACACTATCACTCGCATGACGTCATATAAATGCATTATTAACAATCCCTAATGCCATACAAAAGAGAGGGAATGACTCGCCTCGGCCAGCTAATCAGACTGTAGAATCAGGTAAACCACATGAGCGCCTGTAGCAGGTTTTGAAAGAGTCCCTCCTGCAGGGTACCTTGGAGCCCCCCTCCCCCATGGGCCGCCAGGGGGTGCTTTTCTTCGTTTGGTGGCCCGAGCCCTGAGCCCTGAACCGGGTTTTGGCGGGCTTTCGGTTTTGACCTGAGGTTTGACAGCGCCCCGCCATGGCAGGGTTGCGTGCGTGGGACGAAGGCGGGAAAACGCACGTGGGTACTTCGCGTCGTCTCACGTTTCTCCAAGTCTCCTCGTCGAAATTTGAGATCGGCGTTGAAGTTTTTGTTGAGCGACAATAACAAAAAAAAACAACAACAAAAACAATCAAGTATAATTAGATGTTCGTCGAGCATGGTGCTCAGTTGTAATGTGTTATGTTGTGCAATGAGAGGTTAAGAAGTTGCTGGGTATTAACCAAGTTTTTTTGGTTCTAATATTGATCTCGTACAAAAAAAAAGAAAAAAAACTGTAAAAGCGAAATTAAGTCACATGAAATTTTCGAACTTGATGAATGAAATTTTACCTGTGGGCTTTTCTGACCAGATATGAAAAATAGTTGAACATTGTCTTTCTCTGATTTGTCCTCAGACAATGCTTAAAAAATGTATACGGAAAGATAAGCTAGAATTTTTTGTTTAAAATCTCGTGAAATAGCGATTTAAAACCGATTTTTCTTTCAGGGAAAGTTAAGGAGGTATACATTACGTTAAAATATATCTATAAAACTAACGTTATATTCGTTAAATTAAATTTTAAGATGGTCGCTAACTTTCCTTTGGCGTGAAATGACTTGAGATGTGAACTGTAATTGATTCGACGAAAGAAGTATGTTGAAACGAAGTTCAAGATGGCGTAAGAAGTGTGGTCCTGCATCTCTTTCAGTAGAGAGTAGCCACTTTAAGGCATGGTTTATAGGCACTGTAGATCTTTCGAACATAGTTCTTCATCTTGACTAAATATTCTGAATTGATATATGAGGTGAGTCACCACCAAGATGTTCCGCTTATGGATCTCCCGACCTCGGTTAACTCACCCTGATTCTCCAACAAACACCTGCCGTCCCACGATGACTCACGAGTCAAAATCACATTCTGTAAAATTTTTGCGGGTCTCAAACATCTGGGATGTATCATTATTAACCCATCAACCAAATAATCTGTATTGATGATCCTCTGATCTTTGCTTGGAGCCTTTTCATTTTATTGGTGTGGTTCTGAGGGCAATTGCCATGTTTGCTGGCTTATAAATACAGGACAGGAGTTTATGAAAATTGCTGAAGAAGCCCACAGAGCTTTGGGTTTTTATAGGGTTGTCGTAAATTACTGTATTGCGCCGGGTAAAATAGGTGGTGATTGTCTGAACTTGAGTTGGAGGATCTGAAATTTAGGACCCTAGGTAATTTATGCTTGATCTTTAAAAGTAATAGGAAAGTCGGAGAAATGAAGGGACAAAATGATATGGCTACCAAAGGTAGCGATAAATAATTACACACGCCTAATATTTTGTAGAAATTAATTTATCACAGACATAACGATTTCTCTTGTGATTGTTCGGACAGGGTTCAAGAATATTTTCACGTGGAATCATAATACAACGCAAGTTTAAGCAAAGGAGACTTTTAAATAACTTTATTAGTGTATGATCAAAAATGAAAAATATCATACTCAGTGGCCAGAGGAACGCGTAAGATGTTATGGCCTAAATGTAATTTTTTCCTCATAAGGGCCAAGTGATACTTATTGCAGGTGCTTTATTTTATTTTTCATTTGTTTTGTCTTCTGATCACAGTTTTGTATTAAGCTCTTCTTCGTTTGCGCCGCGAAAATTTCTGCACATTTGAAAAGACATTAATAGTGGAATTGCTGAGTATGCAGATATGACATCTTTATACTTCGATTAAGCAAAAAAATTAATTCTTTTGGTCAAGCAGTATTGTTACAGCTCTACAAACTAGTGTTTTTTAGCCTAAATATAGAGCCTGCAACACGTGAAATCAGAGCACGTGGTTGCGTGGCTGTTGCATCGCATCGACATGTTGAAACCTGTCGGAGTTTTGCAGCTGGGATTCCAAAACAGATGTCTCTGGGTCACAAGTTGAAACGCGTCCGTAACACGTGCTATCGAAAAATACGCAACAATGCACTGGTTTTAGGAGAAACTGGTGAATAGTTGACTTTTATAAAGGAACTGTGACGGAATTTGCTGGACAAGGTGTTGCATCTCTGCGTGATCGAACAAGTCGCTCAGTGAACAACAAACATCTACGTGGGTTGAAGTGTCCATGCAATATCCATGCCGAATTATCCATTCATATAAAAAAACACGAATGGATATCCGTGTGTCCATGGCATGTCCATTGTCCATGCACCATAAATGATGTCCGTTCGGGTATTTTTAAAGGAAAGGATTTCTCGGCATGGATATTATCATGGATTTTGCATGGACACTTCGGCATTTGATTTGGTCATAGTAATATATGTATCCCTTGAAGTTTGTTGCCCACTATACGATCTTCATCGGAGACTTCGACGCACTTTTTTTTAGTAGAAACTTCGAGGACCTTGAAATCAATATGATCTCAATTCGTACTGAAATGGTGCATGGAAATTGGCAATTGCAATGATATCAGGTGATACCACCTTTAAACAAGTCGATGGTTGTTTGAGCTATTTTGATTTAGTTGTTTTGCATTTCGGGTATATGAAAAACTCTCCTATGGGATTAAAACTAGAGAATGCTTCCCGAATGATGTCGATGACTTTGTTGTCGATGATGTGAACCACAAATATTGGCTAGAAGCCAAAGCAATGTAAGGTAATGTTAGGTTAGGTTCAGGGGCGTGGAAAGACGTTCCTGAGAATCTGAACCGCTTATTTAGCACGGCTGCTAGCTCGTTTTATCTTATCGCTCCAACTCTCGCTATTACATCAGCATCACGTTTGCACACAAAAGCGTTTGTCGAATGCTCTGTTTTTTTCTTCTTGAACCGTTGCGATCCTGTTTGTCATCGACATCACAGCGGTTCCAAGACGAAGCTGTCACTCTTCTGGTAGACACGCCTCGCTCTTCAGGTGCACGGGCTAATTCAATACCGCTTCGCTCTATACCGTATGCTCTGGGAAAGAGTAAGGTTTCAAGGTGAAAAAGGGATCGAGCCTACAATTGTTGTACAGTGTCGAGTTACAGTGATTGTAGCCAATACCGCCAAACTTCTCTCCTTCGTATTAAACGCGGTTAACTTATTAACCAGCTGAAATACAATTTTGATCAACCAACACATGAATTACTCACTTAAAGCGCGTAACCAAACTAGGTTATTTCTTATAGTTCTTGAGTTAGTAACGGGTAAATTTGACAAAATCGTGATAGCGGCAAATGTGATTGCCCTTATTGTAATCTGGGTTCACCTAGCTTCACCCGCATAACCTAACGCCTGATATTCATTGATCCTCGTAATTTAATAATTAATATAGCTAGCGAACAAGATGTAGAAAAGTTATCTTTAAAATTTGCCAAGCAAAATGTTGATAAAAATAAAAAAAATAAAAAAATAACCCTCTGCATCATAAAATTGAAGAGCTTCCGTGTTTTGAGGAATGTTTTCCATTTTAGTACACTATCCCCCAATACATTTTTCCATCCGTCGTTTTCTTGGAAAGTCTTCCCAGTTGTGACATTTCCCTCGAGAGCACAGCACGTGCAGCCTAACCCTACGTGAACTTGGTGCCCTTTAAGAACTGTCAGTAAAAACGCACGCGCATATTTCTGCCAAAAATATTATTATTTTAGCTCCGTAGATTTTTTTTACTGTGTCTGTTCAAAATTCGTTATTAACCCTTTAGGTCCCCCTCCCTGTGAGCTTGTTCCTCTTCCCGCTCGGGGGGGATTTTCAGGCCACGTTCGTTGGGGACCCTTGTTATCAGCCCTTGGTCCAACCTTGGGCCCAGCTATCAGCTGCACAACCCTTAGTATAGGGACCCCGCCCAGAACATTCCTGTCTCTTCTAACCAGGGACAACTTCGACCCTATGCTCTTAGGAACACACTTTTTCCCGCGGAAGGAGCCCCAAGTAAATCTTTTCAGATGCTTATTCCCTATGAAGTAATTTTTGCCCAGATGGGCAAATTACCACCTTTGACGAGCTGTCAAAATGGTGAGGCATGGAGGCCGCTATGTCGAACGAGCCTGGTATATGAGCATGATCGATGTTGCATGAGTTGTTGGTACCTATGAGATGTTAGCTCGTATCTCAAATCTTTTCTGCGGACATATCGAAACGTATCTAGGATATAGATAGGTTCAAAACGACAAGTTCTTAGGTGTTGCTGTGATGACATATTAAAGCCTTAGCTGATTCGTGTGTTTTGATTTGTGTTTCGAATCGAGCGTGAGCTAGACCTACAACTCCGGATAGAAAATGTAAACTTCAGGAAATGAAGTATTCCTCTAGAAGTAAATCCAATGGGATGTATGCCACAGAAAATTTAGAATCTAATGTGCATAAACATGTACCTACAGGTGTTAATTATGGGAGGGTTTTACTTACATACAGTAAAATCAATATCGATGTATGGGAACATACTTTTACGCGCTCTTTTGTATGTTTTAGCTAATTTATTAAACGAAAAATATAGGAAAAACAAGAAACTAATAAGACACACGAAATGGAGATTTCTTGCTTTACCTTCTGTCGCTGCGGAATAGTGCATATTGACATTTTTTAGTCTTGCTCTGAGTGTCTTTTTTTACCGAAATTAGTATGGCTATTACGTATAAAACAAGCTAAGCTCATTGATGTATCTTAATGGTGTGTTTGATGTTAAATCCAAACCCTCTTCATAATTCAGACTTGTTCCTCACGACTATTTGGTCTGACTTAACTATTTTTTTTTTCTTATTATTTTTGGTCAAATTAATCATCTCATTTATGTGGTGTAAAAACATCATTATTCTTTGGTTACAGAAATTTGCTGTAATATGATATTGACATTTCTCGTTGGAACTTCCTTTCGGAAAAATATACTTTAAATGTGGGTCGATATGTTCACTTTCGCTTACACCTTAACCGTGCATCGCGTTCTGCTTATGCTGTTGATAAGCTCTGGGCAGTTCACGGGGGCGCCCATTAAAGTCAATTGTTCGCGCGCTGGACGCACGCTGTACGCGCGCCCATGAAACAGGAGCCCATCCAAAAATGTAGGTGAAAAGGCGGTGGTCCGCGTGTCCAAAGTGTGTAAGGAAGGAAGGAACGAGGAAGACGAACAGCGAATCTCACCTATCTCTCTCCCTCCCTCGCAGTGTGCACTCGCGCACCCCCTCCCCCGCACACCCTCGTCTCGCTCAGAATCCACACACTTACCATCTGCCGTTTTCAGTGTGGGAACGCTGTAGTCTTTGGCGTTCCCACGATTTGAGAGCATCCAACAGAGCCTGATCCTCCCCCAACCTGTGTGCCCCTGCCCTTCCCCACCCACTCCCCGCTCCGCCGCGCCGAGAGCTCCCAGCGCACACCTGCCACGAGCGAGCCACCGAGCCCGCCCGCCCGGCTCCTCCGACCAAAACGAAAAAGAACGCTGCCACCCTCCTCCAGCGCTGACGTCACGGAGGGACCACTATAAAAGCGAGGGGGGAGGTGGGCGCTCCATCAGTCTCTCGACTACCACCGAGCGAGTCACTTCGTCTCTCGTCTGTGCCTTTGCTTCTCGTGCTCCAAGTCTCATCATCAGCCATGGATACCTACAGCTACAACGACAACGTCAGCAACTGCTATCGCAGCGCTGTTCTGGCCGCGGCTACTTCCACCAAGCGCAGCCAGCGATCGCAACTCGACAACAAGATCCACAAACTCAAGAAGGTAAGCATCACTGGAAAACCCTTCCTGTTCTTCCTCCAACCTGATGTCTTGGAACTTGTGCCTAATGCAGCTTGTTTATTTTTTGTTCAGATGCTGAAGCCTATCATGAAGTTTGTGCGCAACCGCTTCGCCGAGAAGAGCTACTACCACAAGGAGGCCGATCCTGTGCCTTGCTGCTGGAGTGATCCTTGCGAAGACAACGCAGCCAACGAGGCTCTGGAGGCTCGACTCCGGGGCGACCTTGAGTGCTCCGCTGGTGTCAAGGGGGACGCCATCCAAGTGTGGGTCGGCGGCCAGGTCGTGACCATCCCCGTCGTGCCCGGCCAGCCCCAGATCATCCCCGTCCACTTCGTCATTGGCGGTGACTGCTCGGACGGCTTCTCCTGGGTGCCCTACGAAGCCGACTCAGATATCTGCTGTGAAAACGCCGCCTGCTATCAAACCGAGTACCAAGTCGCCGAAGTGCAGACGCCATGTGCCTACTAAACTGTGCCAGTGAAGTGAATTCCCGTCTGTGAAAGTGATTTTGTATCGGTACCTGACAAATGCTCAATTGTTGTTCTTCGATTCGGGAGTGCCATTGCTTGCTTTTTCACAAGTTGGCAGACTTAAACTCAGCTTTATTTTCTTTTACAATCATTTTGAATTTGCCCTAGCAGTAGTCGGCTTTTTTGTGTAGTTATTGATGAAAGATTTAATCTTAGTTAATCATTTTATGATATTTTAATCAGTGCTTTCATCTGACGATCTCATCATGTCTGGCTTTAAGCCGCTTAATGTTTAGCAAGAAGTTGTAATGAGTTCTTTGCAACGGCTAACTTCTTGAAGTGATAATAAGCTTTATATTTTGTAATATTGTAGCTTTAAACTTGTGTGTAGGCATACACTGAGCCGTGAGATCGCACAAGTGTACGGTATTCAGTTGGCTTCGTAATGTTTCATAGACTGGAACGTACTGTTTATGTCATTATTGGCGATTGCCATGTGATATTGTTAATTCTTGGCACCGTGTGCCTGAGCATCACTGTTGTTATTTCTGTGATGGTACAAAAGCTTTAACAGAGACGAAATATTTTCTCTCTGCTTGTATCTAGAGGATACTTTTACGTTATTATTTTTATTAAATCAAACGTGTTTATGAAAAATTGATTTATCATTTTCAAACTGACCCGAAACTCCCAAGTTGAAAACAGACCAAGTCTGATTCTAGAAGAGAAACAAATCAAAACCAGAAAAATAGAAGAGCGAACATGTACTAAAACAAAGAGAGAACATGTTGCGTTCGGAATCTGAAATGTCAGAAACATTTGACAAAGAGAGAGAGAGAAAAAAAGCCGAAAAAGAAAAGAGGCAGAGGAAAAAGTACTGATCTTGAGGTAGGAAAGTAGTACCCAGGAGGGTAGGAGGGTACCACTCGAGGAATTTAAAAGCAATAACGCACTGAACCAAAAAAATAGCAAGAAGAGCAGTTCTATCAAAAGTGAGAAATTAAATTCATATAGAGCAAATCAAAATCAGTTTCGAAAGAAAGTTGGTAAAGTCTTTTCAGAAGAACTTCGTCTTTGTTGAGGTTGCATCTTGGGCTCAAGGACGCTGAAGGCGGACAGGGAGTTAGTTTGGCTGTCTGCCACCAGGGCAACGGGAGGGGAAGGGCGCTGCGATCACGACGCCCAGTACGCTTTTTCTTCTCTTGCTCTTTGAAAGCCCTTAGCCCTCGGCGATCACGAAGTTCCAGGGTTTGGCACTAGAGGGCGACGCTCTCGATGCACTCCTAGCGGACAGACCTTGAACTAGCATCGACATCAGACAAGTACGAGAGTACCATAATAGAAGCAATGAAAACACATCCCTTTACGTTATTATTTGGACGAATAGCGCCGTAATGTATTTTGATGAAAACAGTGTAAGGTATATGGGTCCATATTTTTAGCCGCAATTGATTTATCAATAGTGCAATCACTGCTATGTACTGTACCTACATGGAGGATACAATGTACGCCTCCGTTGTCTTGTAGGTCGGATGTAGTTGCATTATTTGAACGTGTTACCGTTATGGGAATAACTTTTCGGACAAATGGCCTATAAAGATAAAAAGATAAAATAGGTTTTATTTTTCTTTGACATGAGATAATTTTTAAGTGAATCATTTCATCAGCTTGAGGAAGAACAATTGAACATGTCTCTAGTTATATTTAAGTACTCAGTACAAAATAGGCAAGGCAGACACATGTGAGTGTAGCTGGTGGCATACCTAGGAAACGCATACACGCAGAAATTATTCCTTACTGATCTGATGATATCCTACTTGAATTCCTTCTAGCTTGTGTTAATTTTTCTTTAATGTACGCCCATGGGTACCGTATGAATTTCTTGTTGAAATTGATATGGGACACTTTCTAATTCTGTGAAATTTCCTCTCATTCGAAGCTGAATCGAAAGAAAAGAGGGTCCAGATATTTTAATCAATTGGTCATTTGGGAAAGGCAAACCATTTGGAGAAAGAAATGAATTTTGTAATGTTAGCCACTACGCCCAGCAGCAGTCCTGTACCCAAAATTGCACAAAAACCAAATTGCATTTATGCGGATACACTCAGAAAAATTATCGATTTCAGCCCGCATTTCTGGTTGACGTGGAGATGATTCCTTTTTGTGTTTCGGCCGATCACAATCAGATTCAGAACAAAATCAGAGTGGTTCCATTTAAGATCAATTTCTTCTCGTCCTCTTTTTTGGGGTGGTCAAATGAAGACACAATAGCGACCCAGGCATAATCTACTGGCTAGGGGCCGAATCCGATCAGCCAGGGGCCTAATCACTGGACCGCAGTACGCTCTACCAAGAAGCTTCGGGCGTTTTTTTGATACTTCACGTCGAAGATGTTAAGTGATAATGAGTCTAGACGATGCTTCCTGCGGCTTTTGAGGGTGGAGTAACTTAACCGCGTCGCTCGATCACTTTTTTTTGTGACCCAAAGGAGAGTTGTTGGAAGATTAGCCCTTGTCCATCGGATTGAAATGGTTTCCAATTCTTTGCTCGGGGGTACATAGGTTTATTATAGTTGTAATTAGTTACAACACTTACCTATATGCTCGACTTGTCTGATTTTTCAATAAAATTTATTCTTACGCTAGATTGGGCTGTTAAAAACACGCATACCCTTTATGTGTCTTGTACATATCTGTGATTTTATGTCTTCTTGTCGCTTATGGAATCTGTCTGAAAATCGTTTGGATTTCTTTCAAGCCAATATTGCAACGAACATATTTCATATTGTTTAAAGAGATCATACCGAAAAACTCATTAACGTTTCTACCGGAAAAATGTTTGTGTTAAAATCATTATGTTCTCTGCCAAATATTTTGCTCAATCGATATTTTGTTCTAAACATTTGCTAGGTTTTTAAACTAAATGACTTTCAGTGCTTCGTTTTTTCTTTCCTCTCTTTTTTTTTTGTAATTATATCGATGTTTTTAATCTTAACTTATTTTTTATCATTTTATTTCTTGCGTAGAAGCGCGATCAATTATAATTGATTGTTCGTTTTGCCTTCCGGTTTTTAGCTTAGCATTTCATCAAACAGCTAACCTACATACATTTTCTTGTTTTTGCTTAACAGTACAAAGCTTGTGTATCTGACAGTTGAAAATCGCTCAGTTAAACTTACAAGCCATGAATGTAAAGCAGCCAAAAAAGCAACAACATATCCAAACACAACCCACGCTTAAATATTCATTCCATAACCTGCGTGAAACCCGCGCCAGCCAGTATTAAAATTTTTCGGTTCAACGTTTGGGCTTACCGGCGCTCCCCCCTCCTCCAAGCCGGCCGGGTCTCTTCGAGCCGGCGGCGGCGGCGGCGGCCGACAGATCGAGTCGCGCCGCTCCGGGCCCGGAGCCGACCGTCTCCGCCGGGGACTCCCCGGAGCCGGGGCCCCGCACCGCGGCACGTCGCCGCACGTCGGCAACGCGCTCCCCATCGGGAGTCCCTCCACGCGGCCGCCTCGCGCCGGGCGCGTTCCTCGGCCCGGCCCGGCCCGAGACGCCGCGCAGCGCCGCGGCCCAGCCTGGCCGGCTCTCCCCGCTACTCCCAGCTGACTTACATGTTCCCGACACTTGTTGATATGCGCTGAAGTATGCCTGTTGGACTTGTGTGTTTTAACTCTCTGCGGACTGGAAATGGAACGGTAGAATTTTCTACCACGTATGTTCTATCTATTAAGTCGAGCGAAGCTGGAGATACCCAACCTAACTTAAACTAGGTACTTCGGTGAACTTACTTCTCGGCGGCAGTTACTGTCGCCGATGAACGGCATTGGACAACAGCCTCGTTGAGTGGTAGTGAGGCTTAGGGCACCTCAACGAACATAACTTAACCTAACCTAACTTCACCTAACCTAACCTTACCTAATCTAACCTAAATCAACTCTATCCTAACCTTACTTAACCTAACCGAACCCAAACCTAACCTTATCTTATCTCAGCTAGTTTAACCTCTTACTCGACGGAGTTATAATTTGTTTATTCTCAAAATCGAAGGAGGAATCAAACTTTATTGGAACTCAATATAAATTGTTCCTTTAGAAACGATGATTGTCAAATCCGTGGTCCTTTCTTCAAAGACGAAAAACATCCTCCGTAGTATAGTAGTGATGAGGATATCCATCATTGCAAAGGTCTTTGAGGGTTCATCAAAACCCCTCGAAAAGTCAATTCTAGTCGCCAAACATTTTCAGCAAATCCGATCCTTAAAACCCTCTTATTCCGCCATGTTAAAAGGATTACGTGTGAACAGCATATCTAAGCACTCGAGTACTCGCAAACTCCGGCTTTTTTTAGTTCAAGCTTCATCGGCTCATCCCCAATAAAAAAAGATAGTGGATTTGCCGTATCATTTATAAGGATGACATCTCAAGTCGAGTGGACTGTACCGATCCCATTTCCTGTCTTGGGCGCAGCCGTCTATCGTAAAAGCTATCGGGAAAAAAACCTATAGGGAAATGGGATAACGTGACCAGCCCGTTTCTCACGGGGCGGCTTAAAAATCCCACCCCTCCCACATCGTCGTTCACCCTCATGGACACCTGTGACCGCGGACCAATAAAAAAAATGTCGAAAAAAGGAAGTGATTTCAAGTCACTATGGACCCGAGACGTTTTTTTGCTCCCTCCTTATTTTCTGAATGCGCCGTTTTCTATAAAAGCGTCGATTGTGTGCCTAATGCCTTTGAGTTTTGAATATATCTTATATGCTCTTCATTGGGAGATGTTATTATATATCATGTTGCAGTGACCTCCTCCGCAAGGAATTAATCATATGAAATTCAAAGCTCTGTTGAAGATAAGGATTAAAGTTGAATTGAATTATTAAGGTTTTTGGAACCTGCCTCGTTGAGAAGAATCATTTATTTATTTTGAGTGTGAAGTTTAATCATTAGCGTTACCTGATGGAGTACGCTTGCAAAGTCGATTTGTGGATACCCCTTACGGATGATTTGAGGACAATATCGATGTATAAAGGGAACAGTTACTCAAAAAAAATTACTTCATAAGGTTTATTGGATATTTATCGATCAGTTACAATATATCTCATCAAATCCATAAGAAAAAAGAAAGGATTTGCAAAGAATCTGTTCCGAGCGCTCATTGTAGCACATCGAAGAGACGATGTTAATCAGTGCAATGACTTCGGAGAACATTAAACACGAATAATATCGCAACGTTTTTTAATAAACTGTTATTTCTCAAGACGCCTCTAAAAATGTTTCCCTGAGGAACCTTTAAAAGAAAGTTCCTGAAGATGAAAAAGTCAATCGAGAGAGCATCGTTTTGTCAGCTGCTGTTTCGCTCGTATTTATTCACGCCTATTACCACCGTGCTTGCCGGGTGGTAGCCTTATTTTATTGGCGAAATCTTCTCTTTACACGCTCTTTTTATTTCCAGTTTCGAATGGTTGCAAATCCCGTCATAAAGGACCCCTTTTCGAGAAATTCTGCCGAGATATCACCGTGACCGAGAAAAAGTCCAAATCCCAATAAATTGTCTTTTTCCGCCAGAGACGGGCAAAAAAGGAGACCTTTTATCGCGTTTCCCGATTTTTCTCGCCGCAGCTTAGCTCTACACAATGCTTAGTCAAAAGGGTCAGAAAAAACGTAGCGTCCAACACCGGTACCGGTGCTGCGTCCTGTGAGGGATTATCGTAGCGCGCTCGCTCCCGCGACAAAAGACTAACTCATAGAATAAGAAATTCGCTTCGCCACGCCGCCCCCGAAGAGTCCACCTTGTAATGACAGTGATCAGAATAAGTAACAAACCTGAGAGTAATAAATCAGGAGATCCGTAATGGGAGTTCTATGCCTCCAGCGTTCTTTCTCTATGAGCTTTTTGAGGGATGAATATAAAACCATTGCTCACCGCCTTCTCAAAGTTTAGTGCTCGTTCCGCGTTGATGGAAACCGTCGGGTGTGATGTAAGGGGCGCGATGGTCAGCCAGGTACTTTTTTTATGACTGATTGAAGTCGCCTATGAG
>Ga0058701_10002960_pt1 | contig 13195 bp, 9 predicted proteins | sample AgamicOrMae_FD_97039 | JGI IMG/M metagenome (GOLD analysis project Ga0058701, IMG submission 97039) | Agave microbial communities from Guanajuato, Mexico - Or.Ma.e | ecosystem: Host-associated > Plants > Phyllosphere > Phylloplane/Leaf | place: Guanajuato, Mexico | collected 2012-06-04
CGTTATATCCGATTTTTTTCGCATGTATTGTCATAGCGGGCCAAACTTTTGGTCATCATTCCGTCGTTATATCCGGTTCGTCGTTATAACCGATGTCGTTATAAACGATTTCTACTGTATTTTGCTCGCCATTTTTTTCTAGATGTCCCAAAACTTATTTGTATCTGTGAGCGTGTGTCGCGAATGGTGATGGGAGAGCTTACTGAAAGTTGCTGCCTTACATGTGTGTGAGTGCGTATACTGTATGTCATGTAGTTTTATAGCCGGCACTACCAACGGTGAAGGCACTGTGCGAGTGTTTACCATGATACACATTGAGCCGACCATTTCCATTTGTAATAAGACTTTAGTAGAAATATCTTCTTGTTTACTTTAAACTGTTCAAGAGGTGGCTTTGAGACTTTGCGGGAGAAAGCTTATTTGGCAAGGAGCAGGGAAAATGTGCAAGGTCTTCTATTTATACAAAGGAAGTTACTGTTGCCTACCTGAATGGTACTCATTCATCAGAGTTCACGAGAACTTCCATTTCGTTTTCGGAAGCGTCATTTGACTTTCCAGTGCTTATCTGTTTTTAAAAAATGTAGTTAGGGGACTGGAAGTTCTGAATTCCCTCAATTTTGATTCGATTTATCAGACTAAAGTAAAGAGTTAACCTATTTTGTTTGCTATTAGTGGACTATGAACGATAACGAAGAATGTATTTTAAAAAATGAGTCTACCAAGTTTGTTACAAATTTAAATTCATCTGAATTAAGCAGGAAAACACTTAGAAAAACATACTTTAGACAATTGTATAGATGCATAACCTTTGAAATTCTGCTCGCGTAGAAAAAAATGGACTCGTTTTTGGACATAGAAGTGTGAAAGTGGTTGGTAAACACTCGCCAGTGTTGTGTAAGGACTGTGTACATATTGTGTCGTAACCCATTCGTCATAAAAGCGAGGGATCGGTGTTGATAAAAACTGGCGTAGAAAGTTAATCGATGCTGCAGTGTGGGTCATTGGTGCTCTTTCTTCTCATCGTTCTTGACTGTCCTGTCCTTCATTCTCACAGATGCGTACGAGCCAGCTCGCTTCTTCGTCGCCAAGCCCCCTGCCGTGGGAGAGCTGGCTTCCACAGCGAGGACCTTCGTTCAAGAGGGCACCACAACAGAGTTCGCCACTCAGGTGTTAGGCACGACCCTTAATAACGGGCTCTATGCCCAACTGTTGGCGACGAGTTCTCGGGTGTTCCTAGAGCCGGGAAATCGAGACCATGACCGCAGCTCGCCGCGGTTATTCGGTGACCCTATCCTCGTGTTCCCTTCAAGCCCGAACCACCACAGTCCCTTCGGCGGGCGCTATCAGGGTATCAGGCCGTCACCCCCTAGCACCTCGGTCCGTCCGTCTGAGGAGAGACGGTACGACAGAGGAAGCAATGACCTCGAAGACCTCTTCACGCTTTCTGAGAGTAGAGAATCAAACAGAGTAGTACTTATAAATGCGGAAAGGCCTTTACCGGAGTATGTAGAACCAGCGCCTGGCTTGAAAAATAATGAAGTGTATCACAAAAGGAATGCCGAGGAGAAGGATTCCGTAGAAGGAAACGAAGTTAAGCCTGCGCGTGTAAAGCCACCAGGTATGCTTGCCACCTTTACCGTCCGTCATGACTTTGCACCTAGTGCCTTTTCCTCAGAGGAGGTTCACGTCGAGTCATCCGAGTCCAAGAAGAACGATCCCACGACACCTCGAAGCAGCCGCCCCAGATCAGCGAAGAATCTCTTCCGAAATGGTCAACCTATGAAACCGAAGAAGTACGACACGGTGACGTACCACGGATTCGCTGATTTTACAACAACCGTTGGAGACACTGTAATCGTGTTTATGCCTAACACACCGGCGGCAGGAGCACCCCAGTCTTCTAAACCCGAGGATTCAGTCCAAGTTGCGACTAACGTGAAGACATTTATGTCTCACATCCCGGGGATGATCACCCGCACTGTCACTGGACATTCTCTGAGCATGCAGACGACGTTGCCAACCGTAAGACCGGAGCCGGCTTTCTCACGTCAAGGAAAGGCCTCATACAGCTTGCCTGACTTGACTGAAAAGGAAGCTAAGGCCGAATTCGTGAAGAAAGCATCGGCCCTCGCACATGAACAGAGCATGTTCATTGATTCTTCCAGCGTTGCTCCAGAGGTATCATCGGTGATACAGCCCTCAGAAGCTTTTGACTTTGCGATCTCGTCATCTTATGACTCTGATTCGGAACAACCCACAGTTGTTTTCACTGAACCGCTTTCCTCAGTAGCTGCAGTCAACGACGGCCCTCTGGGAATTTTGGATTCTTCAGATGAGACAAAAATCAATGCTGGAACAACAACTCTGTACAAGAAGAACTTAGTCGGTACTCGGGTTGATGGAACGTACCTTCAAGTCACTCAGACGACGTCAAGTGTTTTCTTCTTTGTGGATGATGAACCAACTGTGGCGATTAAACCTTCGAAACCGGTTGCGTCCAAACCCCAAACTTTATTCTCTAAATTTCTGTTTACGGATGACGAAGAGGAGACAACCAAAGAACCTGGCACTACTGAAGCTGACGATAATTTGAGCACCGTCGCTGAGGCAACTACAACCGAAGCTGACCTTTCGAATGAATTGGACAACAAGAAGCCGAAGGAGCAACCACCACAGACAGAGTATGTTACCCGTATTGTTCCCTCAACAGTTTACAAATCTTTCACATATCTCACAACTTTCTTCTTGCCAGCTGATGGCACCTCAACTACGACCTCAGTGAAGTCGAGGGAGGTTGTTTCGTCGGAAGTTGTACTCCACACAACAGTAGTGCCAAAGGGAACGCCTGAAGTTCTTTTTACGCAGTCGCCTGACGCAGTCGTCAAGCCTTCTCAGTTACCAACCGAAGCTCCCGTGTATCCTCTGACCGAGCAGCCTGAAGCTGATGTGACGAGCGCTGAAGCCCCTGTCACCACTACAACGACGGCTACGCCGGAAACGTCGGGAGAGCAAGAAACAACAACCTCATCTGCGACAAATTCAAACAACCCTCCCACTACGCCACCAAGACCAACAACCTCTCAAGGCACTACTCAACGAACGAGCGGAGAAGACACTTCAGACTACACTACTCCTAAAGAAGCTACAAGCAGGGCAGATGGAATCACAACTGCTGACGCTCTCATAGCATCCACGACTCCATCGCTAGATGAGGAAGAAAAGAACTCAGGTGAAATTCTTTCTACCAGTGACGTAAAGCGGCAATCGGGTCCGTCCTCCCAGGAGCCTCTAGCTGAAGATGAAGAAGAACGAGAAGTTGAGCTTATTTTGAAGACTCAGTACACAACGTACACGTATCTTACGACTTTCTTCCATGAATCGACTAGTAGCATCTCCAGTCGACTCGCTGTTGTGACTAATGTGATCACGTCAACGATTGATGTGGCAGCATTCGCCTCCGAGCCAGGGTTTGCTGGACTCTTCAGCAGCAGCGTGAGTGAAGACGTCAAAATTATGCCTACCAGTGTTGGTGTTGGGAGACCAACGACTTCTTATCTCCCGGATAGTCTCACTGATTTGCAGTCTTCTGCAGTTCACGAAGAAACGCCCGAACTTGACTTCAACAGCGATAGTGTCATTAACACTGCTCCAAAAGACGAAATCAAAACGTTGTACACCACCTACACTTATTACACGACCCTGGTTTTGGGCGATCAGACCAGTTTGACGAGTAGGACAGAAGTGTTTTCTCGCACGATCACTCCGAGCGCAGTATTAAACAAAGTCGAGCCTACTGCCTATGTTTACCAGCCGGACCGCCTAAACAAGATTGACTCAAAGGGAGCCAACGAAGTTAATGACAAAATTGAACCATCCAAGGCATCTCTTCTGTACAAGTCGATTTCGCGTCCTTCTGGTTCAGAGAGCAACGAAGATGAAACAACGGAGGCATCTACCGGCAATCCTTTTACTACTGAATCCAGAAATTCTGACAGCACAGGCGAGAGAAATGAGAACGTCCAAGTTGATTCATCTACATCAAATCCAGCCGGCTCGGGCGAATATTCAGTGTATGAGACTATGGTAACCGACGTCACTAGCAGCACATCCGGCGGCAAAATTCAGCGGAAGGTGTTCGAAGTGCTGGAGCCCAGCTTTGATGACCAGATAAGCTCTGAAAGCAACACGGAGGAAATTGAGCCGTCTTTCTCGCCAGCTTTCCGCCTGCAGACTAGCTACACTACGTTTACATATTTCACTACGGTTTACAGAGGATCTACTAGCGACATAAAGAGTAGGCTGCAGACTGTAACCAATGTTGTAACGGAAACCATTCAGCCTTCAGAATCGAATGTATTCACCGATGAAGACGCAAGTCTTCCGATTACGTATTTCACCACGTTCACTTACTGGACCACGCTTTATAAGGATGGAAGTGCCCAAATCACTAGTCGGGAAGAAACAACTTCAAACATCATCACGCCAACGATATCGCCGACCTCAGTTCTTCCTTCAGCTGCTATTGAAATGACGGACTTGCCCAAGGCAGTGAGCCCGAGTAGCGCTGAGGTCTTGCCCTCTCCGCCGCCTCCAGCTACTGAAGAACCTACTCCAGAGCTGACCACTTACTACACGACCTACACTTATTTTACAACTTCGTACATCGGTGATAGTACAATCTTGAAGAGTCGCCTTGAAACTGTTACAAACATTGTCAATGCCACGTCTTCGCAAAGTGATGTCACAGGAGCTTCGAAAATTTTAAACAGGGATAATATTGCTTCAGACGACTCCGGTTCCTCAGGAGGCGACGCGGCAGTCAAGACCTTGGAAACACCACCAATCATTCCGACAAAAGCATCCTTGTTACCTACTGGTTTGCTGTCGACCGTAGTGAGCAGTTCAGTAAACGACGGCACCACTACAGTATTCTCAAGCGATGTTTTTGGAACTTACATTGATGGCATTTATGCTCAAGTAGTTGAAAGTACTTCCCAAATAATTACTCCTACGTCTTCATCTGGTGAAAGTATCCCAGCAACAGCTGTACTTACACAGCCAACTGGTGTAGTATCCATCAATGAAGGTAGCATAGTTGATGCTGAAGGGATAACAACTACTTTCTACACCACCAAGGCTATTGGTACTTACGTTGATAAACTGTACGCCCAAGTTGTTGAGAGCACTTCATCCGTCAAAATCGACGCGGAGAAATCTGCGTCGTCAGCTTCTGCAGCGTCTATAGATCCGACAGCTTCTGCGGGAAGCAAATTCAAGACCGGACTTGTTCGGTCTATCGCAGGTTCCATTGTAAAAGACCACACCACTACTTTCTACGAATCCCAAGTAGTAGGTACTCTAATTGATGGCCGATATGCACAAATCATCGAAAGTACTTCTAGTTTCAAGGTGGATCCAACGACCATTGCCTCGTCTCCTACTGTAAGTCCAGGCGATGTTATCACTGCGTCAACAGCTGTGCCAAACTTAGCTGCTCCCACAAGCTCGCCATCACCTGACGCTATCGAGAGCTCCCACGGTTCCGGAGAAGGCTCAGGTGACTCGGACGGTGACGGTGAGGATAGTGATGAAGGAAGCGGAGACGATTCTGGACGAGGGCGTGTTCCTTCGAGACCGTCCTCTTCGCGCAAGAATACGTTTACTCCGCTTATCCGTCCATTCTCGTCGCGCAGTAGGCCTACATTCCTTCCTCGCCGCAAGAACGAAAAGGGAACTAGTGCTACCACCATCACTCGCGCCCTCCTCACGCCCACAGTCGTCGCGACCTTGGCGTCGAAGCCGTCAGAAGTCAACAACATTGGAGGATCGTCTCGCGGACGCTTCAGTGGAAACCGAAGGCAAAGTTCTTCATCTTTAACTGTTCCCGAAATTAAGACGACGTCAGTGCCTGCAGCGGGAGGAAGGCGTTTCTCCCGGGTGCGCTCGTCGTCAAGCTCGCCTATCGCCATTTCGTCGTCGTCTGCGTCCGGTTTCCGAGGTCGGGCATCAACGGCGCCAAAGATCACGCCCACCGCGGCGTCCGCAGTTGCCGGGTCCTCTAGGAGAGGATTCGGTAGAGCGTCTAGCAGCAGGTCAGGAGCAGTCGAACATCCTTTTAAACCAACAGCGTCTCTTAACAACCGATTCCGGCTAAGGCCGACCGCCGCCTCGCCTTTCGGCAGAAACGCCGCGTCGGCTTCTGCTGGACAAGGAAATGAAAACGCCCTCAGTCCTGAGGATAATGATCTTGGAAGCACCACCATCGTGACCGAAGAGACACCGGCGATCACTTCGGGTGAGGAACCCGAAACGCAAACCCCACAGACAACCACGGAATCAGCTCGTCAGCGCAACAACCCGCTTCTGAGGTTCCGAAGGCCACCAACTATCCGAAGCCAATCTTCATCGACGACACCAAAGCCCTCGACGACCAGTTCTCCAAGACGAGGTATCGTAGGCCGACGTAATAACGAAGCGCCAAACAGAAGCACAACGACTACTCCTAAACCACCGAAGCCCCGTACTCCATCAGCCCTCTCCGCAAGCAGGAACCGTCCAGCGAGTAACTTATTTCCAAGACGAGGACTATTCCGGAAGCCAGCTGAGGAGGAAGGAAAGAAGGAAGACAAACCGGAAGAGGAGAAACCAGAAGCCTCCGCAGAAGGCGAAGACAAGCCCTTATCCGACAATGAGTACGAAGGATCCGAAAACGCTGATTCAGAGTCAACGTCAACAGCCGCTCCAACAGAAGAACCAAAGACAAACCGAAGAGGCAAATCTCTTAACCCAGTGTCTATCCGGCCTTTCTCTAGTCTACAGAGGAGGAGAACTAAAAGACAAGCTGATTATGGTTACCGAGGAGAAGGCTCATCGAGACAGTACTCGGCGCGATTTCGTAGACCAACAGCGGCTAGAGCACCCGTTGTACAGGAACGTTATGACTACTATGACGACGAACCAGTCGTAACAGAGGCCCCGAGGAGATACACATCTCGTTCCAGAGGCTCGGGTGGACAGCAGAGAGTTCGGCCCACAACTGCCTCTTCCGTATCCGGACGTTCGCAGTTTACACTTCGTGAGAAATCTCCAACGACGCCTGCTCCCCGCCCGTCGTTTCGCAGGCCTACAACATCGCCAAGCAGAAGGAGAACCAGCACCGAGGTGACCTCACGACCGCGGCTACGTACGAATTCACGCACTACTGAGGCCACCCCGTCGTATCAGCGATCAAGTGGTAGGCGCTACTCGAATTCAAACGCCAACAGTAACCGGAGACCGACTTCAAGGCCAAGGTACGGAAGCGACGAATCATTCGTAACTGAACCGATCTTTGACGGCACTATTACAGTCACTCATAAAATTCCTACTGAAGTTACCATCCCTGTCGTGAATGGGAAAATAACCGAATACAAGAATGTGCTGACAGCAAAACCGAGTCTTCAAACTCTCGGACCGAATCAGTACACCACACTGATCGGCAAAGACGGCACAACACGGCTTCAGCTAACGAACGAAATAACCAGCACGAACCCTGCGGGATTCGCTGAAGTTACCAAATATATCCTTCACGAGACTCCAACTACCAGTGTGACCTTCACCCCGACTGTGATCCGAGGCCGTAAGACGTCCTTCTCACACATAGTTCCGAGTACAGTTTATGAGGTGGAGCAAGTGATAAGCACTATCACTCCCCGCTTAGACGCGAACGCTCCTTTGGCTAATATCTTATTGTCCCAACTCTTGTTGGGAAACATTGGTTTGCAACCGAATATTGGCCTTCAGCCGAATATCCTTGGCGTGAACAATCCGGCTGTTCCCCTAACACCTACAACCGAGTTGAAGACCAGAACTACAACTTATGTCACCACTATTACCGACCAAACGTCGACCGTATTACCCCTCACCTTCCATGGCAAGCAGATTCTGACTACATTAATTGACAGCTCCGTGTCAGTGATCACAGCGACTGAATTTATCACGGAGACAGTCACTGTTACGCCAACAGCGTCAGTGCCCGTGGTCCAGAATCAATTAAACACTCTCCTGTTGCCGGCGTTGTTACAAGCTCAGCTATTACAACAGCCAACTGGTAATCCAGCTTTAGATCTATTACGTGACGGGAAGGTCTCTGTTGAAGAAGACATCATAGAACACAACGGCCAGACGCGTAAGTATGACTCAGAGTCAGATTTGCGTCCTGTGAGAGATTCCGAAGAAGATCCAGCCAGCATTGAGGAGGAGGACCCACCAGTAAGAGCGCGGCCAAAGTTCAAGGGCTACAAAAAGCCCCAAGAGGCTGCGCCGTCTGTACCAGAAACCAGTATTATTACCATCTACGTCTCAGGTCGACATCCCGGAGAATTTAGCACTGTCTTGTCGACGGTGACTCTCGGCCAAGAAAGCTCGGCAGCTGTGAAGAAGCGGGAGGCCTGGTACGATGTAGCTCCTGTCATAGAGCAGATTGTACCCTCTCGTTATCTAGATAGCAGTGACGCTATCCTCGAGAAGTACCTTATGTCAGCGATGAACGATATTTCAATCGAAAGTAGCGAACTGGAGACTCAAAGCTTAGAAAGTATCGTAGGAGATGTGAGCAAGTATGTCACTATGAGCTCCGATCCTTCGAAGCCCAGCAGCGTTGTGCCTACGAAGGTAAAATACTCGACGACCAAATCGGTGGACGCAGAGAAAAAAGAGTTTTTCTCCAAGGCCCCGTTGAGTTAGCTCCATTCTCGCGGACGGCCTTAGTCATTAGGAGCACTGATTTGGCCTCAGATAGGGACACCCTGCCCAGAAAAGCCGCACGCCGCCGGAGGGACACGAAGACTGAACCATCATCGACTCCTCCCCCGGAAGACGTGCCCACCACCTACAACCCCAAGCAGAAACGGGTCAGAGTGCATAAAGACGAGCGTGTTACCACTTTCCGACCCGCTCACCACCTCTTCGGTCCGCGACCCATTACAACTCCTCCCCCTCCAGGAAACCAGACTGACACACTACCAGACCATGACAGTGCTCTAGAAGACAAGCCCAAGTCCACGAGTCAATCTTTTCTAGTCAAGCCGGCCATCGACACCCGTGCTCGGCTGGTTAAGAGCCAGAATCAGCCACAAAAGGAATACGCCATTCACACTCAAGGTGAGTTCCAATCTTCCCCTAGTGGTATACAGAGTGTTGCACCTGTACTCACTTTAGCAGTGTGACCATAAGTGAAGTAGGCGACTTTCATTCCTCATCAGCAAAAATTTCATACGCCTCGGAATATTTTCAAACATCTCTACCACGTCGTTTCTCTTTCACTTTGAGTACCTACTACATTTTTCAAGCATCTAGTAACGAACGCACTAATGACGTTTTCAATTTTAAAAAAAAACACACTACTGTGATGTTCTGACTTTTCTGAATACACTCTGTATATATAGTTGAGTGCATGTCACCCACGTGAATTAAACGGACATTTCTTCTGGCCTCTATCTTTATTCATCAACAAATATGACTACACCATCGTACTTTTCGTAGACTCTGTGAAGAACTGACTTCCTTCCTCTGTGCTGAACTTTCTACACAAAATGAGACAAATCTCAACAGTTTCAAATATTTCACGAAGCATGCGCGAGCTACACTGTGCTAGTTCTGAAGAAACAACCTACTCGGTAAACAATGTATATATAATTTTTTGGTCAATTTTCCTTAAGCTTTGGCAAAGGCAGTGCTTTCATGCAGGTTTAGAATGATACTTGTTCTAATGAATATTTTTTTATTTTATTTTCAGGAGTTAAGACAAGACACTTTTATGATATTGACAAGCAAAGCGTTCATTCCAGTGTTACCGAAATCTAAATTTTCCTTGAATGAATACTATTCCCTTGCTTACACTTTGCTCATGAGAAATACCGACGAAAGGCTAGGAGACGCACTTTTAAGACGAAACGTTTGTATCTCGCTTTACGCATACCTTTACCTTCATTCGACGTTTTGACTTATCGTCTCTCGACAAGCGCAAAATTAACAGGGACTGAAGTTAAACGTGCCAATCGAATCTTAAAAAAGATCGGCTTGTTTATGTCCGGGTAAGCCGAAGCAATACGTTGTAAACCCATCTGTTTATTCCATTTGTTCTAACTTACACCTCTCGAAACATTTTTATTGATGTTGGTTATCTCAGTGAGAGGTGTTTACCAAAGCGTTAATGCAAAATAACCTTATCTTAAACAGATAATAATTACCTAAGTTACCGACGTGATCTTTTAGATGGAATCAGTTTAAAAAAAGGAAGCATAATACTCAATCGTGTTTTTAAGGCAGTCTAATTACTTCGTTTAGGCTCGTTATCAGGGTTGGGTTAGTGTTATATGATTTTTTATCGAGAGTTTACATTAAATTGTGCGTTTGTACAGCTGTTCCTCCCGATGATGCCGGAGGAGGGGGAGGGAGAGGAGTTGACAGAGGAGGAACAACTGCAGACGAAGGAGGTCGGGCGTGGAACTTGGCCACCAAAGTTATGCGCAACGGCGTGGAGGTCATCGTAGCGACGGACAAGAGTACCTTGCCAGGCGAACCAGAGGTTCTAAGGGTGCTCCCGTCATCGCTGAGTAAACCTATCACTCTTTCGCCTTCAACCCTCACAGATCAGATGCTTTTACTTCTACCCAGTCAGGTAGGCCGCAGTCCTCGATCGATGCTCTCTTCTTTCCTCATACTTTGATCTAAAACGAAACATTTTCCAGGTGGAGCAAGAGCTAGCGGGTGCCCCGCTCATAACACGCACTATGACGACAACATATGAGTTTCCTCAAGGTGATAAAGGCAAGCTTAAGACATCCATCATCACCAACGTGGAGACCTTAGGGGAGTCGTCTCCGTCAGTGCCAAAGACGACGTCAACAGTGCGACTGTCGGCGAGTCCAACGTTTGACACGAACGTGTACAGCACAACGTATACGTACCTCACGACACTACACGATGGTGATCTTCCTTTGGTGCTGACGTCGCGGCGCACTCTGTCAAACACAGTGACTGCCGCTGCAGACGCCTTAGGGCCTGCACCCGACCGATCACCTCCAAGCACACACACGTTGGAGCTGGTCCGAGGTGATAACAAGGTCACCCAGTTGTTGGTAGTCGAATCCGATGCTCCTAGACCGTTGGTGACTGCGCCGCCGGCAGTGGAGCCTTCGAGTGACGCTATCGAGCCGTCGACCGTGGAAGTAGTGAAAACGTATTTTGTAACGTACACGTACTACAGTACCTTTGCGGAGGGAGGTAGTACTGTTGTTCGTTCCAACGTAGCGGTTTCCAAAGATGTTGTTACGGAGACTTTTGTTAAGAAACCGAAGAGGACTTCAGTACTCCGTAAGTTGGAAGATCTTTCGTACTTAGCGGAGACTAGTATTTCGTGTAACTGAAAATCTTTGATCCCCAGGTTTAGAAACGACGGCAGCGCCGCCTCTGCCTTCTCCGCTACCACCAAAAGTTCCAGCAACGCCCTCTGTAGAAGAAGTCATAGAAACATCGAAAGCTCCTGAGTCACCTTCTCCAGCAGAGCAGAAACCAGCTTCGATACCAACAACTTCAGGAGCTCCGACGCCCCCCATCGCCGCTACTAAAACCTACGTCACGACGTTTACATACTACACAACAATGGTCGATCCGGCGGCGTCGACTGTGGTGTCCTCGCGAACCCGTGTGGTTCATAATGTTGTCACAGAAAACTCAGGAAGCAGCTTTGCGGCTCTGCAATCACCAGCTCAGCTGGAAGCAGCGGCAGTCTCGTCAGAAAGCACAAAGGCGACGCCGGCTTTGCCGTCAGTCGCGCCGACAACCTCAGACGTCAACAATAAGGTCATTACTGGCTCGACCATTATCTTTTTCGACGAGGATGAAATCGACGAACCTGCGGATTCCGCAGACGGCGACAGGTTGGTTGAAAACCCAGCTTTTACCGCAAAACCTTTGCAGCTGAACGGCACCCTCCGGAAAAAGCTATTTGCAGGTTTTAATGTTAACTGTGTTATCTTTTTCAGTGTTCCGGCAGGAGCAGAGGAAGCGCCGGCTATAAGTAGCATAGCTCTTCCCTCATCCACTAAAAAGAAAGTTGCGAGTAGCAGCCGCCGGCGGCGCCCAACGCAAACGCCTTCGAAGAACAAAGTGAAGAATACACACCACAATCACAGACCAGGTCCGTAAACGACATGTGATATATCAATGGTAACGATCCTTTTTGCTGAACTTGAGATTTTTTTATAGCTTCGGTGGAAACGACAGCTCTTCCTTACCGCACCAGTATCGTCGCTTCGCGCACTATCGCCCCAGGTGGTGCTACCCTCCTTCCTGGAGACAAGGTCCTCGTCGTGACTCGCCCTGGTGGCGACGGCGAAGTCCTGGTGCCACTCTCGAACAAGCGACCATCGGATGTGGAATCCCTCCGGCCGGCAGGATCGCCCGGAGGTGGAGCGGCCGCTGTCGGCGGGAGCGCAGGTTCCGGTGGATCCGGAGGAGGGGTTGGCATGGGCGATCTCCTCAGTCTCGGATCGCTTGGGTTTAACATGTTCAACGCAATGGCTGGTCTTCTCTCACCATCGGTAAGTCACAACCGATGACGCAGGACTCTCCGCATATTTCTGATTTTAATGAATTTATTTCTATGACAGAAATCGGCCGAACCAGACGCAAAAGTACATGCTCGTCCAGCACACCCTGTCTTACCGCTTGCTCTGCCTCCGCTGCCCCCACCGCCACCGCCTCCGGTCCTCAACGCACCGCCTGTTCCAGCGGCCGCGGTCTCAAGGGCGCCGATTTACATCCCGGTTGGCGTTCTCGCGAAGGACTCAATTGCGGATGGCAGCCAGAGAGTGCATCAAGGCTTAGTCAAAGTAGGTTTGGTCTAATGATTCTCCGGTCTAGGAAACGGTGTCGGATGAGCTGATAGCTAGGTTAAGTTCTGACCAATAGATCAAAATTTGTTGCATTTCCACACCAGCGCAAACCTTCCTCTCGATGGGACCAAAGCAAGCAGAACCTGAAAATCTTCACTCCAATTTTGAAAAAGTCATATTTTGATTAATTGATTTAGTCATTTTTCTTTGACTATTTTATTTGGCTGTTATTATTAACAAGGCACGTGCCTATTAGCCCTGCATTATTCGCACGGCATAGGCGTAAATGTCATCTATTCTGACCTACTCCAACTTAA
>Ga0058701_10002961_pt1 | contig 13195 bp, 6 predicted proteins | sample AgamicOrMae_FD_97039 | JGI IMG/M metagenome (GOLD analysis project Ga0058701, IMG submission 97039) | Agave microbial communities from Guanajuato, Mexico - Or.Ma.e | ecosystem: Host-associated > Plants > Phyllosphere > Phylloplane/Leaf | place: Guanajuato, Mexico | collected 2012-06-04
CTCTCGCACATTTCACGTTAGAAAAATTTGTTCATGCAAGTCTGGCACTGAAAGCTTACTAAAAGTGTTTAAAAATATTCAGATAGTACATTCGTCTTGTAATGTAGTATCTTAAAAGATTTGGCGTCTTCAAAGAGCATTTACAATGATCTCCTAAAGCTACTTGGAATCGTTTTGAAAGGAATCCTCTAGACTTGCTAATGGTAATGTCTTATGTCCATGGCTTCATATCTTACTGTCACTGCTGAAAAGGCAATTTTTGTCCCGTAATTTAGAATGGATTCATAAAACAGGGCTTGAAATAAACCCATACCTTACTTTTTGATGAACCTCATGGTCATGCGTTTAAAAAAGTCTGATTCAAAAGAGCTTAGAACGGTCTCATTTCAGAAAATTTAGGATGGTCTCGTAGCAAATATTTTATGATCTCAGCCCTAAAATTTAGAATTGAGTTATATGATTGTTTTCAGAGTGGTCTCGTAAATGCGCATTTGGGGTATCCACGAAAGTCACTTAGATTGATATCCCAAATTTAAATATGGTCTCATGACGCAGAAACTGGAGTAGCCATGAGACTATTTAAAAGGATCTCAAGTGAGGCTACAGGAGTAATATCATGCCCTAGCTTGAAGAAACGTCTCATGAGACAGAAGCTCGAGTACTCATGAGACCTTTCAAAATGGTCTCAAGTCACACCTTTAAAAACTGCCTTAGACTCAATATTGGAGTAGCTCCGGCACCACTGAAAATGGTCTGATGTCCCATCTTTAAGAATGGCCCATGTCCCATTTTTAAGAATGGTCTCACGAGGCAGAAACTAACCTTTTTAAAAAAGAAAAAAAAACCTTAAGCGAAAGCAGAAAGCCAATATCCTAATGGTTGGTAGGAAGCGCTTAATAGGGCGTAATGGCCTTATACTACGCACTTGATAAATGCAAACACTAGAGGAATTTATTCGAAGCAGTGCGCGGCGCAGCAGGGGATTCGTTTGTAGAGGAGTCCTTCTGCGAGGACATTGATGCTCGTCAACGAGACTGAAGCCTGATCATTAGCAACGCTCCTGCGTCATGCTCGACCCCATCGCAGATAAATCCGACCGAATTACGCTGCTTTCAATATTCCAATTAGTAGGACGATTCAAGCGCAACGTATTAAGCCCAAATCCGACGACATTCCTTCAAGTATTAACGAAATTCGTCATCGGCCTCACAGAGCGCGTAAACATCACAGTACAGCAAACGCAACAAAATTTCGAGAGGAAATATTTTTTAATAACGTTTAGAGCCGCAAGATAGAGCGATCTAGCAAAATTTGGGGCTAAAATTGAAGGGGCATTAATTTTAATGACAAAAATATCAAAGCATGTTTTTCGATATTTTTTTTCAGGTAAAATAAAAATGCATAAAAATTTTGGGGTATAGAAACAGCTTTGTGCAAAAAAGAAAGAAAGAAGATTTATGGACAAACTAAAATTGAAGAATGAGAATTTGAGAAGAAATTTGGAGAAAAAAAGTTTGCCGACCCGGAGAAAATGACTTTGTTGTTTTAACGAAATATTTTGTCAGTACAGCCTCAGCAAACTAGGACTGTTGTGATGAGAATTTCAATTGTTACAACAACGATATGAATTGTTCAATTACAGTTGTCGCCGGTACAAATGAAATTTTCACCATGACAATTCTGTTATGCTGATGCTACATTGACAAAACGTTTTGTTGAGGCAACAAAGTCATTTTTTCCGTGGCGCTTTGAAAGGAAAAGCGAGCTTTACAACGGGAAATATCAGTGCTTTACAAGCAGAGAAATTCACGTTGCTCATACTTGCAATAATAACGAAAATAATAGTGATAAAAAAAAGTGCTCCGGATTCTAGTTAACATACGCAACCAACATAACATCCGTGCAAGGCGGGTAGCCTGCCTATAACACCGGCACCTCTCATAAGATAAACAGAACGGAACTGTCAAGCTACTTAAACTTCTAAGTAACGAGAAATTTTCATGTGCACCAGGAGGCGACACCAATGGGCAGTAGAAAAGAAAAAAAAACCTTCTAACTAGCGGCTGAGTATCTCGGTGTCAAGACTATTAAGTGGCGGAGTAAAAACTAAGGCACTTACTGAACCATAAATGAATACTAAAAAATAGACTCGACGTAACACTAAACTTCTTCTTCTTAGCACTTTCACCGCTTATTTCGAGCGATTTTTCCCTCTTGTTACAAGTTTGTCAAGACATACGCTTCGATGCCATTTTTATCTCATATGAGATTTTGCAAGAATATTGCGTAAGACGGATTTCCTGCGTTGTTAGAGAGGAATAGACATCTAAATAAAATAAATAGAAAAATCTTGGAAAACATATTGACAAGATCTTAGGATATAACAGCAGGGGATAGTAGTTAACACTGCTTCATTGTTGGTGGAGAGAACAGACTACAAATTTACTGACATCTTTAAACACTGACTTCTTAAAAAATACTACTTCAAAAAAAAGAAGAAGAAAAGCAAAATCTACCATTAAATAAAACTTTGAGCCTCTTGGAAAACTCTTAAACAGAATACGAAGTAACATTGCTTCGTCTACGAACACTTAAAACAGACAAATAACAGTTTTTTTAATTTACAAAAAAAAAGAAAAGAAAGGATATTCTCCGATACCAATAATTTCGGAAGTTTCCATTTGAAGTTAGCTTGATAAGCTTAGATAAGGTAAGGCTTGTTTGAATAAAAAGCAATAAAATGGAGAACAGGTAAGTAATATAAGTTGAGGTCAAAGTCTCGCGTGAAAAAGAAATCTGTTTTTCAACTTATACTGATCAGAAAAAGATTATTTGTAAGCTCTTCAAACTGTCTTGATCCCAACTCTTTCAAAAGCGGCTGCAAAACGGATGATTTTTTAGACTGGAGCATGGTTTTGAAATGAAGAGGAAATGTAAGCCGAGAGGAAAATGAGGAGCAGCGAATTGGGCTCGTCCCGCCTCAACGATCTGATCAAGTGACTTTGGCGTCTTGGACGTTTTGGCCGCGGCGACGCGACAGCCGTCCACGCAGCAGCGCTGCGAAAGGGCAATGCCTCAATAATCCAAAACATTCTCAGCTCCTCCCACCTAATTTGATCAGTCCGCCTCAAAGTGACGCAATTAAAAGTTAGGCCATGGCTATTGACCCGCCCGTGACGACTACGCATCTACATGGGGAGACTCCAACGCACGGGTGGACAACCACCACAATGAGAGGACTGCCAGCCGAACACGGTTGTATGGGGAGAGTCCAACGCACGGGTCGACTACCACCACAATGTGAGCACTGCCAGCCGAACACAGTTGTATGGGGAGACTCTAACGCACGGGTGGACTACCACCACAATGTGAGGACTGCCAGTCGAACACAGTTGTATGGGGAGACTCCAACGCACGGGTGGACTACCATTGCTATGAGCGGAGGACTGCCGAGCACGGAATCACACGGTGTGACACTAACGTGTGGGTAGTCCGTCACTGCGTCTAGAGCAGTACATCAGGAGTAGACGATGCGGCTTTTATAAAGGGAGACTTCAACGCACATGAGGACCACCACATGGCACTGTAACCCATTACAGCCAATGCTTAGGACTTCAGTTTACTGTCAATGCTTAGTACTTCACTTTAACGTTTCAGCGATGGCAATATTACTCTATGACAATGTGCTAAATTTATTAAGTAAAATTGCGTAATTATTAATTTTATTGCTTTAAATTATGTCCTAAAATTCTGTTTTAAAATATGTCGGGTTGATTTTGGCTGATTTTAAAAGGAAACGTTTAAGAGTAATATCTGCAGATCGAGACGCAAAGGGTTCCTGAAACCAGCCATTCCATTTCAAATAACTCCACGACGGCACGTAAAACGATTAAATACAGATTATTACTCCATACAGGCGGCGGGACACAATAACGATTTCTGACTGCCGGAGGTTTACTTAGGAACGTAGCGCTTTTCAAATAACAGATTAGCCGTCAATTAGGAGATGGTTATTTCGTTATTTCTGTACAATTCATTCACTGGTTGACGGCGCACTAATGGCGGCCGTGGGATTCCGAAAAAGCACGGAGCCCGCTGCAGTCGCGTCGCGTGGGCCCATCCCTCTCCTCCTGCCCTTCCCCTCTTCAAGTCGTTATTACTGGTCTATCTACACGCGACCCTAAGAAATTCCAAGTCAAAACTAGAAATACCAAAATGGTTCAGGTGAAATGGTACAGCTTCATAAACACTCAAAATATGGGGCTCTAGTAATGCAATCACACACGAAAATAATTACAAACACGACTATGCTCGATAATCTCTCATCAACCAGCGTTTTTCTCGTTTCGAAACGGCGGTTTCACAAATTGTTAAGAAAATAGGCCTAAACATTTTCTTACCTTCAAAGACGAATTTTCGACAGCTAAAATAAAATTCAAGAATAAAAAGCCTTTTTTTAATGATGAACACTGGCAGCAATGTTTGCCAGTTCCAGTTTCAATGATTGCATTTCATATCTCTTGTGTTTCATGAGGCGAGCATAACTTTTCTTAAGCTCGCCTGGTTTTGCCCTGGTTTGATCTTTAAAATCAAAGGAGAATTAAAAAACACATAATCGTGCAAGAAAGTTTAAGTTACGTCATCCTGGGTAAGGTTCCTTAAGCCTCGCTTTACTATCGCTCCTTGAGTTGATCCTACAGTTGAAGTCCTCCCCTAAAAATGACGATGCCAAAACCGAATTTAGGTAAAATGAACAAATAAAGATTGATCGATCTTCTCAGCTTAGTAACAAAAGCGAAAACATAAGGGGCGGAAAATGAAACCTTTAAACTTTGACGCCTGTCCTACGAGGAGACATTTAGACATTCGTACAGCGGTGTCGTTCATGTAGGAGGGAAGTTAAGATGTTGAACAGGAAAGACGTGGAGCTGTTGAGCGCAGCTCGGCGTGACACGAGCTGTGCCGAGTGCTGCGCGCGGGACAGGAAAGCACCGGTGCTGGTGCCCGGTTGCCCGGTGCCCGTCCGTCCTGATTGGTCAATTATACAGTGATTACAAAGTACCTACCGGATCTGCCTATTTTAAAATATTTTACTTGCCCGCTCCGACAGATCTACGGCATGTACTCACGAGCTACTCTTGCGCTCTCGATTACAACGTAACTCGAGTTTGCAGTGGAGAATCATGATGATCACTCAACGAACGAAATGCTGTTGCGAACCGTTTTACAGCCCATATGCAATTCTTTATTCCGAATATTTAGCGAAATTTTCTGCGGAAAACTTCCAAACTACAACGCTTTGAAAAAAAGGGGAGACCTTAAAAAAAGGGGTTATTGAGGAAATAAGATGATTTTTGACCCACGCGTTAGTCTCCCAATGAAATCGCACACCTTGTAGTCCTCCTTGTATTGCGGTTGTCTTCCCGAGCGTTAGAGACTCCCCGCAAAAGGATGACTGCGTACTTGACAGTCCGGCTAAAGTAATATATTTGAAAGTTTAGTTTTGGAACAGAAGCCTAATTTTAGTTATAAAGTTAAACGATACTTGAAGACTTAATATTTGTATTTGAGTGATGTTTAAATCGCTTTTTTTTATTATATCTTTTAAATTTGTGCCCTGGAAATGTTCATCAAATTTACAAGAAAAAACAGGAGGGCACCTTTGGCTTTGTATTTACGTGCGACGGTGTTTTAGCACTGATAAAAGTCATGTCATGGACAAGATTGAGGGCGCAATTTTACTCGATATGTAAAAATTAAAAACAGCTTCGACCTTTATCATGTAAGTAGGGTTCAGTACAGCCCGCACGGGATATATTAGCAAATCAACAGCATAATAAGGGATATAAGCACGTATAAAGTTACAACTCAATATCCTGATAATTTTCCGCAACGATTAATCTTATAATGAGTAATACAGTTACGACGGTGAAATCGGAGTTTTGGCTGAATATGTCTCCTGGGATTTCGTCAACCTTCAAGGCCAAAACCATGAAATCGGCCTCGAAAATTTTCAGAATATTAAGAGCAGTCATCGGGTCATGTGATTATTAAAGGCTTAAGAGCGGTTAGATTAGGTTGTCATTACTAATAGACTGTTTACGGGAACAGTAAGCAAATCCTGACGCGTCCCGTTTCATTAGTGTCTCTGAACTGAATAACTTTCGCAAATGTCGAGACCTCGCTTCGTGACCACGCCCAATACAATTGGAAACTGTGAACTTGCGGTCACGATTTTAATAAGTTCCAATTTGAGCTACACAACAAAAAATGGCTACTCAAAAGTAAAAATTTCAAAATATTAAAAGCTATACCTATTTTAGGTGATCGCACCCATTTTTGGATATAAATTTAAAACGGATGGAGGTAGTATTTTTGTTAGATTTGAGCATAACACTATCTAACGAAAGGGTAACGTGACAGCATGAGACTTAGTTATAGTCTCATGATGACAGAATTTCATTGATATGGTTATTGAAATCTACCCTCAAACGGACTAAATTACTGTTCAAGTTTTTATACCCAATTTAACAATGGGCCTAACACAGGTATGGTTAAGACATACAGTACTCATCAATGTTTTAGATTTGGTTTGAAAAAGTTAAGCTATGTTAGGTTGCGTTAGGCAAAGTTAGGCATAGATTGGCCTCGGTTGTGGTAAGTTAGGTTACATCATAACCTATATCGATACCTTCACGCTCTTCACCTACTGGACGAATTCGCAGGCTACGGTTTAGCCTAAAGTGATAAACTAATCCGTACGAACGCACCTAAATGCTGGAATCCACCTGCTGATGAGAAAGATAGCGGTCAAAACGTTCGTTGAATGAAAAGCACGCGCTCCGGCCTCTGAATTTCTCATAGGCCACATGCAGGGACCCCTTCAGTTGGGAGCATTAGGCTGCAGCTTCTGCCGGCCGGGAGCCAATAAAATTACAGATGAACCGTCCCTCAATTACTGTGGTTCGTACGAAGCAATTAAAACGTCTATCAGCAAGCTGTGCTAAGCAAACAGCCTGACATTGCCGCGATGGACGCTTCGTCCGTCTCGAATAATGCTCACTGGAGCCTCGCGATAAATTCTGTTGCCTTCAGTAATTGCTCCGTACAGCGAAACGCATACGAAGCCGCGAGCGGTGAATTAGAAGGCATCGAAAATACACATTACGAGAAATCACCTACAAATCAACACTTTTAATTCGAACGGCTGAGTTTTCCACCGCTCGTGTTCCGAAACATCACAACGAAGCACAAGGCACCAAACCTAACCTAGTTAAACCTCACCCAAACAGGTAGAAAATGAATTAGTAGCCTCAACCAAACATTTTGTTAATGTAGCCTCAGCGAACCAGTATTGTTGTGGTGACAATTTCGCTTGTGGCGAACTGTAATTGTTGTGGTAAAAATTCATCTTATTGTTTGTAACAAGTGAAATTGTCACCACAAAGATTCTGCTTTGCTGAGGTTATACAGATGAAACGTTTTGTTGGGGGAACAAAGTGATATTCCCCGTGAAGGTTGAACGAGGGTGGATCACAGAGATGAAAAATACAATCTTCAAAACTGCGAGGAAACGTCAATCCGCGTTTTTCGAATCTAAACACTGACAGTAAAAGCAAAACTCCCGTTTTGGGAATGCTATCTGTTTTGGATATGAAACCAAAACGGGGGTAGGGCGTACTTTGGTAATTTTTCAACACAGGCCTATGTTCAGCCTCATCAATGGAAAGCTCTTGCCGAGACCTTTTGAATGGTATGGCTGAACATAAGCCTAACTTGAAAAATAACCAAAATACGTACCACCCCCCAATTTGGTTTCACACTCAAAACAGGTGTAGCATTCTCCAAAACGGGGTTTTGTTATAATTTTGCTCTGCTTTAAGAATGCATTTTTTCCCCTCGGATGTTTCACTCTAATTCAACCTTTTATTGCGAAATGAGGATGAGCGACGAATAACTGCGTAGAATAAGTGAGCTTAAGTAAGGCTAGATTAAGCAAATTAGCTTAACCTTACGCAAGCTAAAATAAATTTGCCTATAAACCTATCGTAACGTCACTTGTTAAAAACCTAAACTGTAACCTCACATCTTGGTCAACCCAACCAAACCTACAGACAAAACCGACGTGTTCCTTCACATGAAATTTCGTTCAAGTCGGCGTACATTTGATAGGCAGAGGTCATTGCTCTACATAACGGTAGGGCGTTTATGATTTTTAGCAAGTTGCAGATAGACCTGTCGCATTTGCTTCGCAGAACGATTATCGTAAACATATTGTAAAAGATGAGGTGCAGAATTTCGCGTAGAGACGTTAACTCTCGCCGTCGCCGGATGGAAGCGACGCCGCGCTTCGAAAAATTCGCCTCCTCGACTCTCACGAGGAAGCACTTAAGATAACTCCAGCCATTTTTAAATTAACGCGGGAAAATTTGAAGGCTAAAAGGAAGGCCAGACGAAAGGATCATCACTTAACGTTGCGGTTCCTCAAATATGAAATGAAAAATGCGTGAACTGTATATCAGAGAAGTTGGGTTTTCGACATTTTGTGTTCAATCTTGGGTAGCTAAGCCGAGCGAAGCGGTAGCGAAACGGAAGGTACGAGACCGAACTCGGGTCAACCTAACCTGCACGGTTGTAATCATAATTTGTAGGTTATTTCCAACGTCGTTTCTCATTTTTCTAGGCACGAGTTTTATTTATATTTTGTTTTTAAAATCAATATTACACAGCAAAACCGAAACAGCTGCTTTAGGAAGTTCTTACCTGGGTCTAAAAATAAAAACAGGGTTGTAAGTATTTTGATAATTTTTCAAGACAGACCTGCAATCAGCATATAGACAGGTAGCGGCGAGAGCTTTCCATTATTGATGTGGCTGAACATAGGCCTATCTTGAAAAGTAAAGGGATTGTGTTTATTTTGGTTATTTTTCAAGATAGACCTGCGTTCAGCCAGATAATCTAAAAAGTCTCAGCGAGAGCATTTAATTGAAGAGGCTGAACAAAGCCTATCTTGAAAAAAAAAACAAAAAAAAACGCACTAACCCCGTTTGAGTTTCACACCCAAAACAAAACTCCATTACACAGGTGCTTCGTTTCTACTGCGTTTCCGAAAAGAATTTTTAACAGAAAGAAATGTTTTGTTATTACAGCAAAATACTTTGTCGTGATTCATGACGCATAATGTGCAAACTTCAAGAGGATATTGTCACTCATCTCTCTTCAGGAACTTTAACAATGATTTCACACTAGCCTCCGCAGCTATATTAGTATTGCTACGCAACAAAACGTGCGTACAGGTCGTTAACCATAATGCGAATATTTTTTTTAGGCTTTGACGTCGTATGTCTTGTCACCATGAGGCTTTGCCATGGGCTTTCCCATGTTTCGAGCCATGCGGCGAACCATGAGGGGGGCTGGGGACCATGAGGTCTGTATTTCGAGACACCAACCTCCGCACAGTGCAAACGTCATGCCCGTATTATAGGGAATGACAAAGCAATAGTCAGCTAAGCTACCAGAGCAACGGAGATTCCGCATTTTCGTCGTGACTTCTTGCGAAACAACGTGAAAAATGTATATTACTTTATACGAAACAATGTTGAAAAATGAAGACATATTACTTGCTCGGAAAAGAAATGAAAAATAAAAATCGTATGCTATATGAAGAGAAGTGACGTTAAAAACTAGCGTAGTACTTGTTGGGAAACGACGTGAAAAAAAAGCGCATTTCTTGAAGTGATACAACGAGATGTCAACGAATGATAATATAAAATTAAGTTTGGAGGCATTTATACCAATATTTGCTTTAGCTTCGTTCGGCGCGAAAGGTAAAATACTGTACAATAAATGAAAAGCGCGATTTTTTAAAATTTTGAGTGAGGTTAGTGTTAGCGGATCCTCTCGAACCTGACACCTTGTAGACGAGTTATCGACTTATTCGTCTCCGTAGTCGATTTCACGTCGATAAACAAGACAGGTCTTCGCCGAACCGACAAGAGCTGTGGTCAATGTTAACACAATGCTAGACTACGTTCCTCGCAAAGTGTGTGGTCAAGACAGCAAAAAAAGGTTTATAAATTGCCAACTATTCCGGGGATCGGATCATACTTTGATTTCCTAGGGTCCATGGCCTGTCCACTTGGTGTCCAGCCAACGGAACGACCAGCAAGAAAAGTCTACAGTCGCTGCCGCATAACTTAAGACGCATAAAACACGTCCTGTTTTGGCTCATTGTTTCCGACGTGGCGTGAGAAGTTGGCGAACCGAGTTCGAAATCTTCCCGTGGCTTCCAGACATCCAGCAAGACGCCTATGAGAAATATTGAAGATCAGCTGAACAATTCAAGTTTTTAAGATTGCATTTTACTAACTGTTGTGTTCCCACCGGCCAAGCCGTGCCAAGCGAGGCACACGGCGATTAAAGGTCGCAAAGCCTTTTCGGCAGCACTTACTGCGACACCGAGAGATAACACAATGAATTAGTCCTGTTTTAGGAAGTCCTATACCCATTTTGGGCAGATTAAACGGGAATAGAACCTAAGGTTTATTTTAAAGATAAACTTGTGTACAACTATATCAATGAAAAGGTTTCGTCGAGAGCTCTCATTTTATATGCTTGTTGATATCTTCGTATTTAAATTACGTTCTTTCCCCGTTTCACCTTCATAGCAGGCTTGGGACTATCTAAAACTTGAATTATTTTTTGGGAGTGTCTATTGACCCGGCTGCCCCTTTTAAAATGTATTAGGTTGGGTTCTGTGCATTCAAGTCACCTCCCAAATTTAATTTGCATTACGTTGGTTACGTGCGTTTAAGTCTCCCTTCATTAACGCATGTCGGGTCAATAGCAACACCCATTTTTTTTTTACTGTGGATGCCCTTAATCCTATTATGTAATGAGAGTGTGAAGAATTTGAGGTGGATGAAGCAGTCTTTGAAAGCTGACGGGGTAGTAAGCACGAGAAACAACCGATAGAAAAAATCTAGAAAACTTTATGACATAAGTTATTCATATGGAAGAAAATATGTGCATCGCAGAATGTGTTTTAACTTTGAACGGACTCTGTGAAAGCTTCCCTGAGCATTAAGAAACCGAAGGCTACGCTAGACTGCATTTCTCGTAAATTATCCTGATTATACGCTTTGAAACCCAAACCCACTTCCACTGGGATTTGATCTTAAAATTGCATAATGACCATCCATTACGATAGGCATACTTGTAAATGCGAAAAATGCTATAAAATCCCAGAAAAAAAGAACTTTTCGAACAAGAAAAAATTTCTCGCGCCAGGAAAATCTTTGGCAGCCACTTCGAGACTTCGACAAAATTTAACGGTAAAAAAACTTAGCTATTAAAAAAATGGGTGTTTTTAATGACCCGGCAAGCATTTATATAGGGAGGCTTGAGCACACGTAACAAACCTAATGCATTTTAAATGGAAGGTGACTTGAACGCACGGAAAACTACGTAATACATTTTTGAGAGTGTCCCTTGACCCGACTGCCCCATTTAAAATGTATTATGTTGGGTTCCGTGCGTTCAAGTCACCTCCTATTTAATATGTATTAAGTTGGTTACGTGCGCTCAAGTCTCTCTATATTTATGCATATCGGGTCAATATCAACATCAGATATTTTATATGGGGGAGGCCTGTCAAAAGACACTCCCTAAAAAATGCTAAAACAAGACAAAGTTTTAGACTAAAAAAAGATAACTGATTCCTAACTTTGGATCGCTCTCTGGACTCAAGTCGGACCAAAGTCCTTGATTTAGTGGTCACTTGATCTGCTGAATCGGAAACACTGGCCGATAGATTTTGAAAGTAACCTCGAGGAAGGAGCGGCGTATGCAAAATGACGCATACGGCAACGCGATTCGACGGGCTCTGAACGCGAAAGCGATTCGAACAGTTTTTTTTCTTGTTTTTTTTCCTGGTTCCGCGCTTGCTCATTGCCCTGAATTCTCTGTTCCCGCGCTCCACTTCCTGCAGCTTGATCCCAAGAAACTTCCAGTAAAACAAAACTAATTCACTGATAAGACATTACCTTTCGAGAGCACCAACACCGGCTTTGGGTGCAAAGGCAAACATGTCAGTTTACTTTACACCCACAATGGCAGTATGGGGATGATCGCTAACCCTCATGTTTGATATGGCCGCAGATAAGTTTATTTTGCATTGAATGAAACGTCTCTTTTGGAATATTCCCGCAAATAAACATACCAAACGAAAGAGCACGGAGCTTTCAATCAACATTATGTAGATATGGGGCATACCATTTAAAAAATAATTCCTGTTTTAGGTAGTTCCACACCTGTTTTGGGTGTGAGGGTAAAACAGGGAAAGAGCGTAATTTGGTTATTTTTACCGATATACCTAACAATAACCACATTAACTGAGAGCTCTCGACGAGAACTTTTCATTGATATACTTGTTTCAAGTTTATCTTTGAAAATAACGTTATCACGCTCATGTCTCATTTTTCCTTCATAACCAAAACAGGTTTAAGACTGCCCACAACAGGAATTTATTTTAGACCTCAAGAGGTAGGGATTGAGACCTTCGAAATGTACAATGCACACCTAAAAGACAGAATTTTCTCAGCGGCCTTATCTGTATGATACTTTCAAATACGCCGGGAGGTAGTTGCTCCAAATCCCAATAAATTTGGTCGTGGAGGCCGGCCGAGAGAAATGACTGTTGAAAGAAAAACGGGTAGGACGGCCATAAATTGTGATCGAGAGGTGAACTGCCCAGACTCCCGACCGTAAGTCCTTGACTCGCCAGCAACAAAGCAAACACCACTAATTACCATTACCTATTTTTTTACTTGTCGAGACGAAGATGAGTTTCGCTGCAAAGATTCGGCGAGACTTGTTTCCAGACACTCTCAGTTTTAAAGGTTGGTTTTTCCACCTCAATGATCCACCTTTTGTCGAGGAATGAAGTGAAAGCAGAACGAGGCACAAGGCACTACACCAAACCTAACCTAAGTTAACCTAACGTCAAGCCTGATGTAACTTCCACGCACAGTAAAACCCGAACCCCTGTTTTAGGTAGTTCCGCACCTCATATATTAAGGATATTCCAGCGCAATGAGCTAAAATTAGACAAGGACTTGATATTTTCAGGATTAGTTCAAAATGTGTATGTCTATCGAGTTGCGAAGTCTAAGAAAACTTGACCGTTCCGTTTTTA
>Ga0058701_10002962_pt1 | contig 13193 bp, 8 predicted proteins | sample AgamicOrMae_FD_97039 | JGI IMG/M metagenome (GOLD analysis project Ga0058701, IMG submission 97039) | Agave microbial communities from Guanajuato, Mexico - Or.Ma.e | ecosystem: Host-associated > Plants > Phyllosphere > Phylloplane/Leaf | place: Guanajuato, Mexico | collected 2012-06-04
CTACCAGAAGCGCCTTTGATTTAAGCAGTCGAATCGCGGCAACCGATTAGAGGTCTCACCCTAATTTCGACGTCGTTTACATACACTCGAAATTTGAATCAGTGAGAGTCTCTGAGATTCGTTGAAAATTCACTCAATTTCAATAAATACAGCACCACTGAAAAAAATCAAAGGTGCTATATTGAATGACGAAATAAAAAGAGAATTTTCACTGAGCCTCAGAGACTCTGATTTAAATTTAACCCCCAAACGCCCAGCGATGCCGTTCGGAAGCAGAAAAATTTACTTCGGAGGATCTTTTCATTTCAGTATTGCCATAATTTAAAAAATATCACACTCTGGAAACCTGAAATTTAATAATTTAGGCATTTCCCAAAGCATAAAATTGCGTATTTTAATGGAAAAAATCCTTGTAATCTCTCTTAAGCTAAATTTCAATCCAAATACTTTGGGCGGTTATGGGTTCAGTGTAAGATTCAGCATAATCTCGATTTTTTTACGTGAACCTTACGTTAAGTTAAACAAAAGTCTTGATTTTCACCCTTGCTCTTCAACCGAATGAAAATGTAAAAAGTTCCATTAAAAAAAAAGTTAGCAGTATTTCTAAAGGGCCGTTAAATCAACTTTGGAGGCATGATTTGACCCTTTCAAGTCCCTAGTTGAAAAGATATCGAGAAACTTGAGTAACTTTGAAGCTACGGATCTTCATCGCGGAACACACCTTCAGACTAGCATCCAAACATCAACAGCAAAACTCACGTGTCAGCCAGAAAATGAGAAAAAAAATATAAAAGAGACGTGGAGATAGCGTTAATTCACCGCAAAGTGTTACATAAGATTATCAATATTGGATCCCATCCTAATCAGCTAATCCACAAAACGCGCTCACTCCGAGCTCAACCGTTGCTCGCCTTATCGACAACCAAAAATAGCTATCGGTTAGTAGATTTGGCTTCAAAAACATTGAGTTTCTCGCTCGTCAGTGAGCACCATTCCGTAACGAAACCAGCTCGGATTACAGCATTCCGATGAATGCGCTCAAATTTGTGCCCTGATAGGAGTTACTGAGCGATAAGTACGTGATAGGATTGATGAAATTTCGTTTTTGGCGAGAAAAAAAAAGGGGGATAAAAATGAGAATATCTGCACGTAAAGGCACGTGGTTGCCGCCAAGGCAAATTGGTGAGTTCAGCTAAGTACCTTTGTTTTGTGTAGGTTAGGTTAAACAAAGGTTACCCGCTGTAGGTGTCAGGCAAATCAGGTGAAAGGAAAAATCAACTGACGAAAGAAAAAGAAAAATGACAAAATCGGAGGAAGAACCCAGGATCTCTGACTGTTGCTCCACTGCTTCCGGTCCCGTCAGTTCATATTCTAGGTACCTCACTACTTTGACCTAAGTTAAGGTAGGTTTAGAGACGTAAATAAGATTACGTTATGCTACGTTAGATTGATTAGCTAAGAAAGGACCTCGTCAGTGGAACATTTAAATCAAAGTTTAAGTTATGAGAGGAAAATTGATAGAAGGGGGTTTTAGGACTTACCACTGTCGGTGTAATTGAAGTTTTCCAGGAATCTTAGGCACTCTTCGAGGCCGGCAAAGATGGTGAACTCGCCTTTGAAAGGATTCTGCCGGAAGAAGAGATCAAAGACGGCCGTATCGTTGATTTTACCCGATTTCCAGTAAGCATACGCCATCGTAATTTGATACAGATCTGAAAACAAAAGAAATCCGAGGGCGTTCATGAACCGATTTGCGTTCATTAAAAACTGGCGACTTATTCTGGCGAAAATCGTAAAATCGTAGTCTTGGGTTGGAACCCATTCAATTGTTTTAAGCAACGTTCAAACCTCTTTTTTAAATTCGATTTTGAAAGAAGGTCTTTCAGTCGTAAAATTATAGTGATTTCAGTGCTTTTATCGATTCCAGAGATTTTGGATTTTAGTGATTTTGGCCAAGTGCTTCGTGGCTCGCTCCGCACGTCGGCGGAATTCGGAATACACGAGGTAGAAAATGCAACCTTAAAAAAGGTAGAACGGAAGAGCGAGGGTGTCGACCACAAAAGGAACAATTAGTTTTTTTGACCTATTGCAGTAACAGATCTAACTTTTTTTACCTTCAGGAAAAAAAAGTACGCATTGATTCAAAAATAGCTTTCTGACATTTGCAGTGACAAAAGGCAACTGGTGTATATTTCGAGCGGTAAGTTTCTAGGTTGCTTTTAGTTCCGTAGTTTGCCGAGGCGGTTTCCGAAGTAAATGGGTAGCTGTTAGAATATTGTAACGGATAGCTCGATTTACCGCTCAAAATGAAAATAAAAAAGGAAGACTTGAACGCACGGAAACCAATCTCATGCATTTTAAATGGGAGGTTGACTTGAACGTACGGAAACCAACCTAATACATTTTAAAAGGGGCAGCGTGTGAATAGTCACTCCGTTCATTTTTTTAAAATTCTTACGGTACCTCACAGCTCCTAAAAACTTTGATACTAAACTACTCCCGAAATGGAATACCTTCTTTTATCGGAACGGAAATCGTCAAAGGAGATGTTCGGCATTATCTTCATTTGCTGTGTCTGTGTATTCTCTTCCGACTGCTCCTTTCGAGTTTCCTTTTGGAAAGACGAGATGGTCGCCGCGATCCTGACTTCCGGGATACACGGACAGAATAACAAAACGATTTGGTGCTAAGAATTTGAGGGAATCGTTGGCTAACTGACGTCGAACAAGTGTGACAAGGTCAGGCTAACAGCTGGTGGCTACGGCTGCGGCTGCATCGTTTAAGCTCGCATAACACACCAGATAGTAAGAGTGACACGTTGCAGATTAAAACCTCATGAATGGCAGTGTAATCATGAATGGAGCTTATTCAATCTACCCTTCAAGCGCGCCTCTTTATTACAGCTATTTAAAATAACGCTCATAACTGCTCGACCGATCAAAAACTCCGGAGGTGACGTAAAAGTCATATCCTACCTAAAAAAAAAGGAGTTTCTATTGACCCGACTGTCTCATTTAAAATGTATTAGGCTGGGTTCCGTGCGTTCAAGTCACCTCCCATTTAAAATGCACTAGGTTGGTTACGTGCGTTCAAGTCTCCCTATATTAATGCATGTCGGGTCAAAAGCACCACTCAAAAATAAAGGCCTACCGGTATGTACTTAGAACACAGCGGGCCGATTTCTTGTGGTCAGACTTGGTTTCAGATAATCAAACGGGAAGGGTTGTACGTATAGAAATTCGTAAAATTACGATAAATGTGTTCCTTGGATAAAAATACGTCCAAATCTCACTTGAAAATTAGGGATTATCTCTACAGTTTATTAATGCATTGGATTCGATAACCAAAATAAATATGGTCTCTCGTTGTAGGAAGTTATTTTGGCTTTTTTATCAAGGTGATTTAACTCCGGCGTCTAATTAAATCAAACAAATTTCACTTAAAAATTAAAAGCCACATATAAACAGAAGAAAATGGAGTGCCATAAGACAATAGCCAAAAGAAGGTTAAAAGAAATATTAGGCGAAATTTTTGTCGAATCGGCATTTTGCGGGGCTGCGGAAATCTAGGACATAACTTTGAGTCTGCTTTCACTGTTAAACTTAATTTTAAAATTGGACAATAGACAGCTCTGAGATCATGACATGTTTCTTAGGCATATAAAACCAAAACTTGAGACCTTTGGAGAGAGAAAAAAAAAGAAGAAGAAAAAAGAGTATGAGGTACTGTATTGTTGCGAGCAGTACTTGAAAAACTGCGATTTTAAGATGTGCTTTCGTGTACAGAAAAGAATTGAAAATTACGTGTATTATTATTAAATTATTACCTCATCTCCGATCAAAATTTAGTCGCAAATGCATTGATTAAAAGTGCTGCTCGCAACGGCACGGTTTGTTGCCGTCACGATTCAGGTCAAATTTAAGTGCTTCTTTCTTCTTCTTTTTTTAAGTTCCCACGCTCTAATGACGCATGTTTTTTCATTTTTTTTTTAACCAAATTGTACCGCGACCTGCTTATACACGCAAATAACATGTTTCATCATACAATTTCCAAATATTTGAGGCTAAACCATGCCATTATTCTCTTGAGAAAGAACTTACAAAAAGTTTAAAAGGAGCAATCATATGATAAGGTTAAAACTATTACTTGGAAAAAAAAACACCTTAGGAATCTATTAAGCTTGATTTTGCTAAATCTTAATCAGAATAATACGAATTTCGGAAGACTCCTTCAGCAGAGAAGAAACCTATGGTAATTGGAATACATATAAATACTTTCTAATATATTTGATCTTAATATTCTTCACATGTTCCAAATAATGAGGTCGATAATGATCGTGGGAAAAATGGGACTTTAAAAAAAAATTCTGAAAAAAAAAATCTTTGTCCGTTTAGATATAAAATTCGGCTACCGATAATTCTGCCGCCCACGATACGTTGAAAGAGGCGACCGGAACGCCGTGCCGGACGCAAGAATAAGTGGGTTACTGATAAGGGATTAGCATTCATACCTCTACGATTACTGTGCCTTAATTAGCACAACGAAAGCTGACTGTGAGCTCTTTTTTAAAGCGTTTCGAACTTTTACGCGCATTAAATAAACAAAGTGTTTTATCACACGCTCACGGTCAAAAGAGTAGACAAACTTCCTTTCATTACGAACACGCAACATCATGTTTAATTTTTCTCAAGACACATTCCCTACTTTAAATATTGAGAAAAACAAAAGTGATAATTGAGCCCGGTTGAAATTAAAAGTCGTGAAATATCGGCATAATTGTTTGTTTTTCGCAAAATGCGGAAAACATGCCGCATTTCTTAGGACATTGAATTAGCAAATAAACCAAATATTTTTTGGAGCCAGCTGATTTAATTTTGGGACTGTTTAAGCCTTTGAGAAATTTTCATACCGTCGATTAATTTTTTTAAATCAATTCTGGGGCACCATTGTTCAATGATACCGTGTAATCGCCGAAAAACCGTAGAATTGCATCATAATGTCATGCCACTGCTCCAAAACATAGTTATTACTTATAAGAAACTAAACATTTGACAGAGGTTCCGGTGCGATTCCGGTCTTACATGCGGTAAACCCGACTTTTAAAGGAGTTCAGCAGAAGATCTTATCTACGAGATGAAAGGTGTAGCGCGCAGACGGAATGTAAATAAATACAGCTTGAACTGGGACGCTTCTATAATCCTTCCCGCTTCAAAAATCGTCCTTGCTATCGGTGGGACGAATTAAAAAGTTTGGGATATATGCATGATTGCTTTGGATACTCAGTGTAGTTGACCTTAAGGCGAGTGTTCAACGCGACACGAAACAGTCGGAGTTGATAGCAGGGGGTCTCCGCGGCGTACGCGGACACCAACCCAGAGAACCTGACTCTAACCTAGAATCCAAGGACATCACAAACAGTACTACAAAACGATTGTATACTCAAGAAAATATGGGCAATGATATTAAAGATTTCGGGTCATTCAAAGTACCACAATGTAAACACTGCATGATTGGCGCTAAAGAGTCTAGTTTAAATATGAAAGGTTAAAGTGAATCGGAGCGAAAAAGTAAACAAGCAGATAAGATATACACCAGAAATGGTTCATCAGGCGTGTATACGATTAATTCGCAAGGGACTCGTGTTTAAAGAGGAATCTACCTCATCAAATATAGTAAAATGTTGAAGTACCTGTCAGAAGCGGCCTGACGATTCCATTTTGGCATAGCTTCTTCTCGTTTTCGAAGCCGTCCTCCTCCATGGTGAATGCCGGGCGAATTCACGTTCGGTGTTCCTCTGTATCGTTGCGATAAAGCTGATGTACACGACACCTACACAACACTAAAGCACGAATATCAGGAGTCGTCGCGACGTAATCCATTTGCTCCCACTTTCTGTCTCCTCTGCTTCTGTCGTCTGCTCTCTCCACCGTGGATTCGTTCAATATTTGTCCGCTAGAGGGCGCCAAAGATCGCTCAAAATAACGGGTGGGAGGGGAAACGCGCGCAGATACAAAAGCTGCGAGCTTGTCGACCAGTGTTCCAAACTGTCGTATTTTCAGTATTTTCCAACACAGTATTTTCCAAACTGCTTTTTTTTCTTTAAGATGAATCTTTCTGAGGCTCAAACAAAACACATACTCGATCCTTATAATTTATTACTATGGTATAAATTATATTAAAAATAGATTTTTCTGTACAACAATATTCATAGTACCCGCGGACATACTTTCACACTCATGCGTACAAAGACTCCCACACACGGAACCAGTCTCTGAAAAACTGACAAGCAGTTTTAGTGAAACGGAAGGTTGGTATCGAGTTTCTTGACAATTTTACGATGACAAACAAAGGAATGTGTTGACTTACCAAAACATTGATCCCCTCAGTTAACATTCATACGAACGATTTAGAAACACGTAAAGCTGACTAACCGCAAAGTATTTCGAAGATATCGTATCCATCCAATACAGTTAGTTTTAAGGATGGCAGTCCATTTAACTCGGTGCCGACCCAGCAAGTCCATAAGCTACCACAAACCAGCTCTACTGGATGAACTAATGGAATTCCTACGACTTCCTTGCAGTTTTAAGTCCTGACAGAGTAACACCCTCGCATTAGCCCACACTGATGGAAAGAGGTCTCATAGGAGCCAATACCAACTATAACAGCGAAAGCCTAAGTCTTCGCAAAGCCTTAGATACGATGGCAGTCCACAACGACTCTTAAAAAAAAAAAAAGAAAGAAAGAAAGAAAATGGTATCTTTATGCTGCACGAAAACGTGAGGTGAACAACGCACAGTACCTCACGGAACTTCCGTTGCGGACTATCATTGTATCACTGGTTTACCAAACGTTATCATCGTTTTTACAAACTGAAAGCACCAGAACTTTTACAGATTTGTTAGTCTGTCATGTAAGCTAATTCAAGAACAACACACACTAAGTTCAGGAACGCACAACTTATTTTCCAAACTTTTTTAAAACCAGATAATTTTTAATGCAAATGGCAACTCCGTTTCTCGGCAAAAAGTCTTTACGGCCAAGTGTGCAATCAAGAAGTAGGCTAACAAAACCTTCTTTCTTATTGAACTTAGGCACAGAACAAAATAAATAATACAATTAAAAATAAATAAAGCAACTTAAAACGTAACATTAGAGTTCATAAATAACAAGTAAATTAAGTAAAAAAGCCATATGAACCTACAAATGCACATTCATTACTTATAGAACTTTTTAAGATTACTAGAAATTGTAGTACTTTTAGAAGCAAAGAGAGTCTTTGTTAATTTGGTAGTTCTGTTATTTTTACAGATTTAAAATGGCAAGTTTGGTCCTTGAATCGATGTCTCCCCCAGTCAGCATCCATAAACATCTACAACTACTCATCTGTAAATCATTAGCTTAGATGGAATGAACATTTGGAACGTTCAAGTCAGTTTGAGTAAAACGTTGGGGGATCACAAATCTGAATGGTTTACAGACTTATTTCACCCTGTGCTTGCAAAAACATTAAAAATGAGACCCGGTTTTCTTCGAAATCGTTGCAATCCACATGTTTCACATAAACAAGACATGGTTTAGGCCGGCAAACATATTTTGGAACCTTTGAAAGAAAACAGGTTAGTTAAGAGCTTAGCTGCTTTAGATATCTAATCTGGAACTTGAATAGCTCGTTGGAAAGATCGCTGAGATAATTTCATTCAAAGGAAAATCTTAAGGTAAATGTTTTGTTTCCACTGTAACATCATGTAAGTCCAACCTAAAATACGATACAAAGCTAAGATTTTTCCATTGGTTCAAACGCTTCCTCATAAGGGTACCCAATTAGGATACCTAATAGTCTCCCTAAAAGGTACCTAATTAAGGTAATAAGCTTTTAAAAGTCCAATGATTTATGATGTTTTGTTTTTGTTTGTTTCATTTGTCACGGCTATTTTGAAAACTCTGAACTCACGACACAATCGTTAAAAAAAAACAAAAAAAAAACACAATCGGTAAAGATGCGAAACGTATAATTAACTTTTTACGGCAAAATTAAACCCGTCATTTGTTCATATTTTTCTAGACTTGACGTGAAATGTTTGCAGACCTACGTCAAAGACATCCCTGTAGTTAAAAACTAATTACAGCTGAACGCACCTAAAATTCCACGCTGAACATTACATTAAAGGCCCCTGTATTTTGAACACTATTTTGAGTTCATACTTCGTTTTTGTTTGCTACGCTCAGAATGAAAAAAAAAAAATAGATACCATAGTGAAAAGTTTTGATATGCTTTTTGGATATAAACACACGTTCCTGTCTACGTAGGATCAGACTAAATTCCCTTCAACAAAAGACCAGTACAAAACATTAAATACGTCTTTAAAAAAAATCCGCTCATTTGTACAAAATATTTGGCATAAGCTGGAAAGCGAACAATAAATCACATATACATGACTTTACATAATAAACACAACTTTTGTAATCTTACCACACAACCTGTGAGAAAAGCGGTATAAGGCTCGTCCGGAAGTATACATTAAATTATAAATATTATGCAACAAAATAATTTAAGGTAACTCAAAATATTCTCCCCCCTCCCCCTTAAAAAAAAGTCAAACCCAGTCCTAACGATTCACACGTAAGCAAGCAAAAAGAATGAGTGTCAACCAAAGCATCCACTGCTGAAGTCATCAACGGAACCAGGGACTTTATTTCCTTTCTAACGGATCGTCACATCCGGGTTTTACGACAAAATCAAGCTCCACATTTGTACAATCTTAAATCTAGTACCACGTAAAATGACATTATATCAAAATTTACAGATAATTCGAAGAGCGCCAAAAATTGAAGTTTTCCAACCATGCAAACAGTAAGGAAGAGTACGCGAGACTTTTTGTCTTTGTTTTAAAAATGGAAAACAAGCGAAGCGCCATTATATCGCCAGGATACGCTGGGAACAATCATCAAATTGGAACTAGAATTTCGATGCGTCAAAAAAATGAGCATACATTTGATTGCCTTTAAAAAAAAGTAAAGTAACGCATGAAATATTGTTGGAAGGCGTGCGACTGATTCAAATACAAACATGCGAGGAATGTTTTCATTTCACTTTCTCGTCGTCTCGACGCCACCAGCGAACACTTTCGAAAATTTGCAGCGCGCATTAAAACAATTGTATATTTTGTTCCTCGCTAAACAAGATGAAAGTCCATCGCATTACAAATGAAAAGAGACATTGGGCACAATATTTTGCATAGCATACGATGACGTCACTTTGGTGTTAATTTTGGATTTGGGATTAAATTCGAAGACGAATAAAGTTATGGCAATCCGACTCACTCACCTCTAGCATTGTTATTCATTTTACACGTAGGTTATCACATATAGTTAATTTAGTTACATGATGAATCCGCTTTGTCAAAATTATGAATTACTAAAAAAAAATTAAAAAATCGAGAAATTTTCTCGACAAAATGTCGGTAAAACTATGCTAGGAGCGCAGCAGATTTTTTTTTGGTTTGTGATAAAGAAATGTCCCACTGCTTAACGTGTGGATTCGATTAACAAACAAGACAAACACTGGGTTGATTTGCCTATAAAAAAATCCTTGCGAATGATTGATAAGTAGTTACATATCATCAACATCGACAAACCTGCCTTGAACGGTTGATGATTGGTGATACCTTCTTCTTGACGCGAAGTCTTCGTTATCTTCATTAAGTTGGGTTGATTCCGTTTTCATACCTGGGTGAACAGGAGTAACGACAAACTGCTCGTATTCCTGGACTCTTTTTCTGAAAAGATAAGGTAACAATTAATCACAGCCCTCAGTAAATCCACACCTCTGATCAAGGTCACAAAAACAAAACAAATACGACGTTTTCAAAGAAAAAACTTTTTTTAAAACTTCAAAACTCATACCTTTGCGATTTCTAGTTGAGTAATGATACGTACCCCATACATCTGAGAAAGACGTTTTTGAGCCACCTGAAGAAACGGAATTCTGCGGCTACTCCCGGAGTGACCGCGGGGTTGGCATGGCCCACGTAAAACCATACGATAAAAAGCACCAGGAGGTTCGCGAGTGCGTAGCCCCAATGCACCAGCAACATCATGCCGATCTTCACGAACGCCTAGAAAAGGTTCAACCGACATAAATCAAAACCGACATCAGAGTTCACACGAGTGTTCAACCTTTCATTACATTATTAGATTATCGACACGTAACCGCGAGAGTTAAGTAATCCTGGGTTCGGTTTGGTCTAACATCTCTCTACTCGGCTTGACGACGAATAAGGTGGCAAATGCGACCTTTGAAATTCTCATTCTATCTTGGCAGGGACGCGTTCGAAAACGGCACCTGAGGATGTTTTATCGCTGTCTTACACATGGAGCTCTCATAAGAGAGAAAGACAGAATACCCTTCGGGTGGTGTTTTCGAACGCACCCCAGGGCGCGTCAGGAGGTTACGTACCCCGACCAGCGACGCCCATCGGTTGCATAGTGACGAGTACCAGTTGTGCGGTTTCGAGTGGATGGCCGACTGGGCGTGGTCGTCGTGGTCATGGTCGGCGACCACCTCCACGGCGGTTACCGCGCTTCCGGACACACTCACTGTGTCGTCGGGAGACGACACACTTGCGGGGTCGGAAGTGTGGCTACCCTGAAAAACAAATCAGTACTGCCAACAACACTGCCATTGCACTAGTGTTCCCACCCAAGGGAATTCGTAGCCGGCAAAGCAAGGTCGTTAGAGGAACTACATACTGCGCCTTTCTTGTGCTGATTCCGTTCCGGAAACAGTCGATCCAAATCGTTCCCGATGTGCGAATGGTTCTCGTTCTCATTTCCGGTCGTTCCGTATCCGTCTCTGGAGTCGAACACCGGGCTTTGGTCGTTCGACCTTTAAAACACAAAATGGGAGGGAGCCTTAGAATGAATCCACGCGAAACAAGAGAAAGGAACGGAACTGCCATCGATCAAAGACTCAATCACTCAAAGACTACACTCAATCAAAAGCATATTCAATTGATCACACGCAACGTCCTGGAAACGGCTGCTGCTTATTATCAAAACAAATCTCCAATCTTCTTTATACTAACTGTTCAGAAGAAATACAATGATCTTGTGATACTTTTAACTCACTGTTTTCTGACTAGACTCATACTAGCAGATAATTTTATTCGTAATCTTATGTCAGCCGATAACAATCTAGGAAACAGTTCAAAAAGCAGCGCTAGACAATACACATACACAAGAAAATTCCGCTCATAAAACTGTAAAATAATCGTTTTTGATGGGTGAAAAGTTTAAGTTACGAAGGTATTCCTGGTATTCTTCTGTTTAAATTTTATAGAATAAAAGACACTTTATTTACTGTGAATACAGTCAAGCCTCAACAGTACGTATTCCAAGGGACCGGAGAAAAATTACGCGCTGTCGAGAATCCGACATTTTTCTTGTGGGACATCGATGAGAAATTACGTGCTATCGAGATTCGTTACACCGAGTCTTGACTGTATTTGTAGGGGGCATTGATCGGTTTCACTTCAATTTACTGTTTCTCAAGTTCCCATCACATTCAAAGTGAAATAAAAAGGTACTTGAATACCTGAATCTTTCTTCTCTCCTTAGATGCATGTCGAAGGCTTGCGCCAGAGCGAAGTACGAGTAATCCACGGTAGCGTAGGTCAGGAGGAACGGCATGGTTACAACTGGACCGAGAGTGTTGATTTTGCCGACGGCTATAAACACGATGGTGACAATCGCCACCACGGCCAGCGAGTACACCGGCACTCGGTTAGGTCCCCTCTGAAAGAACAAAATTCATTTCATCTCAAAAACGCTCCTGACGAAGGATTTGTTTCGTAATCTAAATCAGCTGTCGAGTCGTAGAGTGACCTATCATCAAAAAAACGACTATGCCTTTTCCTTCCAAAAATAACTTTCGCTCTCTTTCTTTAAATTTGCCACATAATAACCAGTGACTTGATTTAAAATAAAAATGATTTGCAGTGAAGCCCACCGAGCCCGAAATTCCGATAAGATTTCCGATCGGAAAGTGGACCAAAATCCGACGGGGAAACCGATCGGAAAGTTGATCGAGAATGAGATTCGATCGGATTTTCCATCGGAAATTCGTTCCACTTTCCGATCGGGAATTCCTATCGTATTCAATCGTATCCTATCAAAGTTTTGGGTTGGGTAATCTTTATAGCCTTTTAGCAGAACGAAATTTCGCCGCGATTGGCTACATTCAGCTTGGTTTGGCACCTGTTCAGTTTCACCAAATAAAATCTCATCAAAAAATAAAACAAATACAAGCACAGGTATTTTTTACATGCATCGTTAGTTGCATAGGAAACCGTCACTGTAATTTAAGCCCAGTTTAAAATAAAAAAGAACAAGGAAGGCACGCAGAACCTACCCCTTGTCCTAGGAACTTGATGATAGGGATAACGTTTTCGTTAGCAATCGACTGAAGGACTCTGGGAGTACCATACATAGCGGCGAGGCAGCTGGACATAGAGGAAACATAGAGTCCCGCCAATAGAAGAACACCTGCGAACAATGATGAATAGGAATAGAATTTTACCCAGAACACGAAGTGTGACCGTCGAGTTTTTCATACTTACGTAAAGCGGACACTTTAGCTGCGATCATCACGTCAGTCTTCAACGTCACTCGTTCGCACGTTGATCCCAGCGTTAAGATGAACATCAAATACAGAAATGTCCTGAAAAACAAAAGAAACTAAATAAGATTTAGGTGATTTTGACACGAGTGATATCTGATGTCACTGTAGGAGTTATGTGCAGTTTCGACTCTGAATAGCTGTTCATGGGATTATCCGCAGCTTTCAGGGACAGCGAACTTGAGTTCGGGCTTCGAGTAAGGATCATATTATAGCAGATTTCAGAAACTGTACAACTTTTTTGGCGAATCGGTATTCATCTAAAAGTTCCTTACCCGACACCTACAGCAGCTAGGGTGCCGTTAGGAATATTGATACTCGGTTGGCGCAGATCACCGCTCATGTTAATACCCGCCATGATACCCGTCACAGTCGGGAAAAACACGCCGAAAACGGTGAACCAGTTGTAGCCCTCTAGATAGTCCGGGAACGTATTGTTAGCGATATTTTCGTAAGACCAACCAGTGAAACCGTTCTCTGCAAGCCGAAACGAAAACATTACAAACAGTCCATA
>Ga0058701_10002963_pt1 | contig 13192 bp, 11 predicted proteins | sample AgamicOrMae_FD_97039 | JGI IMG/M metagenome (GOLD analysis project Ga0058701, IMG submission 97039) | Agave microbial communities from Guanajuato, Mexico - Or.Ma.e | ecosystem: Host-associated > Plants > Phyllosphere > Phylloplane/Leaf | place: Guanajuato, Mexico | collected 2012-06-04
CGCTGGCGCCTCCACCCCCCTCCCTTCGCTGGCGCCTAAAACCCCCACCTCCAGTAGGTCCATTTCCCTCTTTGAGGAGAGGCCTGTTTCATTGCGAGCGGATTACGGCTGGTCACACGGGACATCCAGTAGGCATGCTTAAGGGGACGCGCCTGTAGGCCTACGTGGGTCAAGATATGTAAACTCCCCTTTTCCAGATGTTTCGAGCCCCTAGTAGCAAACGCGCGGGAATATCATCAATTTGGTGTGTTAAGCCAATTTGCAGGAACGCTACAGGGTGTAAATTCGTTGGTATTCTTTAAAGGAAAACTTATTTCATGAAAATAGCAAATGGATGATGTTTAGGAGTTACTAAAGCACAGAGCTAAGTATTTGTGAATTTGTTTCGACATAATAATAAACATAGTCGACGATCATTATCGTTTTTTTACGCATGAAGGGATAACAGATATCACATTAATATTGGTTAAGGTCATAAAAAGTAGCCTATGAAACGTAACACCAGTTTTCGGGAGTTATTTTTACCCGTTTTGGATGTGAAAACTGAGGTAGAGCGTTTGCTGATGATTTTTCGATATAAACCTATGTTCAGAGGTTGTCCAAAAGTTCTCGACGAGAACATTCCATTTATGTGGCTAAACATAGGTCTATCTGGTAAAAAAAAATATCGTACTAATAATTTTCACACCTGAAACAGGCGAGAGCTCCCTAAATCAGGAGTTTCGTTTTTACTGTGAACCATTTAAATGGAAAAGAAGCTTGGTGAGCACTTCCCATGGACGTTACTAACGAACATATTCTAAACACTAGCGACATATTCGTGTTTGTCTTTGTACCAAAAATTTGTATAAATACCCAAAACAGTTAATGTTTTTATCTGTGTATTCGCCTGTCATGTAATCACGCGTAAAAAGAGGAAATATTTTCATAGCTCGCAAGTCGATTTTCGTCCGCCTCTCTTGCAGGCCAGAACCTCGCAAGTCGTCCCCAAGGGAAATAGCGAAGAAGAAATCTAGCATACTTGTTCTCTGGGACCTCTTTTAAACGGTGCTACCTGCGCCTCCAAGAAATATTGCCTACGAGACCGCTGACCGTTGCTGCTCTTGGCCTTCAGCATTTCCTTCAGGGCCTCAGCCTACTCTGTTGTCACCTTTTCTTTCAAACTCCTCGTCAAACTTTTAGTTACCTGTGGAGGTAAAAAAAGGGGGGGGGCCCGTCTTACTAGAGGCATCCTCTGCTGCCGCTCTGCCGCTCTGCCGCGGTCACCTGGAGGTACGTGGTAAGTCTCTACTTTTCTGTGAACAAGAAAGAAAGTTTCGCAGACCACAGTTGGATCTTCTTAACATAAAACAGCAGGAGACAGTTACAAGCACGTTCGTAAAGTAACGAATCCGTGGAGGGCTATCCTCTGAAATGCTTCTAAAGTGTGGGGATAAAGTTTGTAATCGTTGAATAACTGTCCTGGGGGATAAATACTCCGAATATTAAATGTATGCATCCAAGAGTTTGAACTAGGTCACCTTCGCCTTAGCCGTGGCAATGGAAAGTATTGACATAGTTTGTACTTTCGCCAATTTTGAATGCGGTTTTTTAAGGCTAACAATCGGAATTGAATCCTGCTAAAACATATCTTTTTTTGATTCTATCCCTTAGATATCCTATAATGTACAGTTATACCTTAGTGAGGGATATATGCCCCTTAGTTTAGCTTTTTTTGACGGCCCAGCGGAGGGTTCCGACATGAAAGCTTGCTCAGCTTCGGTGAAAATCGCATCCCACATTCGCATTTCCAGAGCGTTCAATCAATTAACGAAGCAACCCCAAAAGTTTTTTTTGGTCTCCCTCGATGAATTTTAATCGTACAAAGCCTTTTTTTGGCAAGATTTTTAAAAAAGTTAGGGATGCACCTTGTCTTCATTTTTCATGTGAACGCATTCTTCAAAATGTCCGCAGATCGTACAAAGTACCCACAAAAAGAAATCGGGCGGACACGTGCGATTGGTTTGCTGTCCGACCACTGTCCAATGATATCTTGCTAATATCCAGGTATATGATCCTTTTTTGATATCCTGCTGAAATCAGCAGATATGTGGTCCAAATTTGGTTAAGTTTATCTTGATATTTGTTAATGTACCTCTGATATCCGGCTGATGTTCTTCATATCCTGATATCCAATATTTCCACGATGGTCATATTCGGAGACAAACTTTTACATTTCATTTGGGAAACGATGTGAAAACTTTCGTCCCCCAGTTAACGAAATACTTCCAAAAATTCTTGCATTTTGACTAATTTTATTTCATTGTAGTATTTTTTATTTAATTATTTCTCAACGAAAAATCAACATTTCATTGCTGGATGTTGTTCCCCAAAAGTTTCGCTTCAGCTCAAAATAAAGTCTCTTCTCTGGGATGGTTTAAATGAATTATATTAAAAATTGAATCATTACTCTGAATTCCGCGTTCCTCTTCTCAAAAAGTCATAAAAGTTTCAAATACTGCTGAAATGGAGTTTTCGTAGCAGGGCTTTACAGCCGTTTAGCGAGATCTACGATTCAGGAAGTAGCTTGTTCATCAAAATAAGATGATTACGAATAATATATTACCGCAAGAGAAAATGTATCCAATATTTGCAGGGCTTTTGATCTCGTTTATTTGAGTCGAAGGTTGATGCAGCTACGATATTGTAGACCAAATTAACCGAGCTTAGCTATTGTTCTACTGTACGTCATCTGGCCCAAAGGGACTGTGCATCGAAAACGGAGACCTGGGAACGCGGGGATTCGGAGGTGCGTCTATATTAAGAAATGGTCTGGAAAACCTCAACTTTATTGAATCACGGACATTGTTTACCGAAGTCAACATCTTGTCACAATCTTTTGACCCCGCGCCGTGTCAATCCCCTAGCTTAGAGTTTCAAACCCGACGATGAAAGTTTCGGAGGCCTAATTTGACTGAAGCAAGTTAAGTTTGCAATGAAATAAACGAAATGAAGCTCTTTGTCCAAGTACTTAGCAGTCGCTCAGACATGAATAAGGGCTAATCTATTTATCGATATCTTTTGCGGGCTTGCCAAAAATGGCCTTAATGAATGTATCGTAAGTATTATTTCATTAGACGGCTTTTCAGCGAGAAGTTGAGTAATTTCTTCCATTTGTTCCTAAAAGAATGTTGTTTGTTTTTGCAGGTAGGTGTCCCGGGATCTCGAAGGGCCCCCTTCGAGGTATAATAAGTGCCTTGCTTTCGAACGAAGGTCCACTTTTGCTGACGACGAAAAACGCGCGCAATGGAAGATTCGCTGACGCTATGCGAAGGGGTGGGCTTTGCTGATGAAACAAACGTTCTTCATATAAACATGCGGTATTCTGGAACGTTTTGTGTTTTACTTCTCACGACTAACAGGGCAATAGTGCGGCAGGGTAGCCGTATTGCTGCCTTGTAATGAATTGCCGTATTACTGCCTTGAACCTAACCTAAACCCTTCATAACTTCCTTAACTAGCCTTACCTAGATTTACCTAGTCTTACCCTACCTTACGTAACATTACCGAACGTAGTCGTACCTAGTCTTACGTAACCTAACCTAATCTAACCTTACCTAATATGAAGCCCTGTATAATTTAAGAGACTTCAATGACCTGCCCTACGCTCTTTGGCCAAAACTGTCACGTAGTACCACGTGATTTCGTCAACCAATGAGCGTTGACGACGCCATGTGTGGCTGCAGTAACGTACAGTACCTATACGGGGCTTTGATACGGGTAAGCGGGAATGTGGTTGAGAGGCAAGGTAAGTAGCCAAACATGGCCTTCGCTCTAGTCCCGTTTCCACCCATTGACGCTCTTTTGTAACTATACAATACAGGGCTTAGACCTAACGTTATCTAACCTAACGTTATCTAACCTATAACATCTTCACCAAGCGTGATGCTATCACTTTCTGTTCGGTGATAGTTCAGCATTAAACGGCAGCACATTTCAGGACAGTTGATCGGATCATCAAAGTAGTGCGTAAGGAACTTAACCCAGGCTAATCTAACCTAACTTCAAGTAAAATACGTACTCGTCCTTGGTAACTTTGTTGTAACAGTATGCCACGGAAAAACTCACAAAACATTGCAACCTTTGAGAATTAGTCTTACTTCCATTTAGAATACGCAGCTTTCTAGAAGCTGTCCTTTTGTTAGCGTGATGCTTCTGGAGGAAAAAGAAAGTATTCCTGGAAGAAGACTTTATCCGACAAAACAAGTACAGAAAACTGAGGCTACTTTGTTAATTATCTTTTAGTCTACAATAGCAGTACTCATAATGGCTTAATAATTGTGACGAGAGATTACAATGGCTGTGTTAGACAAGGTGCGTACAGGTACAAGTATTATGGCATTGGGATTTTTTTGAGATTTTCTGTTTCATAGTTGGCAAATGGTTTCAAAAAATGAGCAAATCATTGTCAAAACTTTGCCCGATAGTTCTTTGTTTCGTTTTGTTTTTTTCACCTGTTTGCAATTTTTCGCTATTGTGTCCAGCTCTGGGAAGCCAAAGTTTGCTCTTTATTTGTTGTGCCAATCTACGGTTTACCTTTCCGTTATTACAGTGTTTCTCGGTGGCAAATTGTCGCCGGGAAGAATGCACGTGATTTAAAACCGGCTGGATGAAGTAAGTTTATGATGCCTAGTAGTGTCTTGCTTCACACAACGTGGCGACAACGTAAGGTTCAATTCTAGACAGAAAATTTAGCCTCTCAATTAGAAAGTGTGGTTTCGCAAACAATTATAGGGTGGAATATCTTGTAAAGGTCACTTTTATGGGACCGTAGCAGAGGATGAAGCCTAGGAAAGCCGTTCTTATGTACGGCTCAATTACTTTGAATGAGAGCAGAGCGTGGCAGACATGGTTTGCCAAGTCTCTAGATGGTTTTGCCTTGTGCAATTATACCGAGTGGTCCTCTCGAGAAAGCCCCCAGTAGCGTATCGCGGACCAGATACTCACAGACGTTCTACTAATACATCGTCATTATGGCGATTACGGCTCCAGTCCCCTCGTTTGCCTCCAAAAAATGCAACCAGACTACCCTAAACACGACCGCTCTAACACTTTGGGTGGAAAACATTGTGGCTACTGCTAAAATCCAGTCTAGTCTAGTGTGCTTTCAGACAGAATGCTGATAACTTTTTCTTACCTGATTTTTTTGATACTTTTTTCACTTAAATCAGTGTTGAATATTAGTTTTGGAATAAGCACATTCTCGTGGGAAAACATCATCTCTGTAGTAAATATTTTAGTTTTAAGATACGGTTGGCCGTAGTAGGAAATTTAGCTTGCCAAATCATACTCAGATCTACATTCGATGTCGAAAGATGGATGAACCCAGTCCAATTGGAAAGCTGCATGGGAAGTGCCTTTTGCGAAAAACTTACCATTGCGCTTAAGGGAATCAAAGTGATCAAATGCAACAGATTTCTATTCCTAAACGGCTGATAAGTACGTAGTTTATGGAAGAAGTGCGTTTTTGGGAACGTTCACCAAACTTACTGGTGTGTATAGTTATATCCAAATCCCATATCTGGAAACCTTTCCTAACACTTTCTATCACCGGAATTACTAAAAAAAATGGAGAAAAAAATGAGGGGAAAAAACGAAAAACGTTAGTCGTTTACGTATAGTCGAATGTTCTTATAGACAATAGTCTAGAGCGTTTATCTGAATTGGTATTTGAAATGTGTCGGTAGAGAAGCTGGGTTCTTTCACCTCGTTGATTAATCCTTCTGTACAACGGGTATATTTTTTAAAAAGGAAGAGAAAGTCGCTCACAATCAGTGCTTGAATAAGATGGAAATGGCAGCATTGAAAAGGAGAAATAAAGTACCGCCACCTTTTGTCCGTCCAGGTCCGCCTGGGATGGTGGCAGCCCTTCATTATCACCTCTGAATGGCAAAAAGACGTTATTAGAGTGGAGTAAAAATTTCGTTTTGGAATTACGTTGAGTGGTACCCTATAGGCTTCCTGATGCTGCCGCGGCGTATCGCAGGAGTGGGCACCGTGGCTGGCGTACGGAATGCCTACGTCAACATTTTTACGGCGGCGTAAAAGCGGAGCGCATTGCTCTCCAGTCGCAAACATAATTCTAGACTCAACTCAAGTATATTGCTGCACGTTTTTAGCACTTTTCCTTCAGAAAAAATGACGATATTTCTCTAAGAGGCTCCACCGTTTTTTACTCTTTGCAAATTGTTTTCCTAAGTGATTCTGCCAACTTCCTCTGCGGCGATGGGATGCTATTTATGGAAGAGACCGTGTCTCACCTTGATCAGGTGCAGGACTCAAATCAATATCTGAACCTACTTTTAATTTGGGCTAAAACAAAAAAAAATAATAAAAAACATAAAGCACAATTTTTTAGTGTAACGCGGAGATGCAGAAAGTTCGCGAGGAAGTTGCCTAAGCATCGTAGACTGGCCGACTGTATGTACCATTCCTCCAATAACAGAGTTCATGTAACCTAACCTAGATCCATTTCATCTCGACTAGAACGACTTGCATCAGATCCACACAATACAAACTAGATAGATCTCTTTCTAAAGCAAAACCTCAAGAAGTGAGACATACTCCCTCACAGAGTATAAGATTTGACCCATTTCCCTTGAAGACATCATAATATTCGCTGTGAAACGCGACGAATTCGCTCCTTTTTTTGACAGAAATTTCACTTAACGAAGGAGTTTAACTCTGAATGAGGTTTCACTGTCATTCGTTAAGGTTTTTAGTGCAACATAGACGTAACCTTAAATACTAAATCTTCTGTAAACTCCCCAAACCTAGATTTTTTTTATTTGATATAAACTGACCTCAACAAAACTGATCCTTAGTCCTGGGTTCAACTAATCTTATGTGACCTATTACAGTGATCTAATTAAGTGATCTTGTAAATAAACTCATGAATGATTTCAGTAAATACACCTCGCGTACTTTCGTCTGACTGAGCGTATATCTACGTTGACCAGCAGCTCTTCTCTGCGAAAGAACTCTCCGGCCACTTTCATCATTTCAGTTGGAATTCTAAAAGCATTTCTCGGCATGGGCTGAACGTATTTCTCATGTTCCTTTTCTCCACTTTTTCCGTTAGAAAAATCAAACGAATAAGAACTTCTTAGCAGCGCATCGCGCATTCAATCAAAACGAATTCGTCCTGAAAGGGAATCGGTCTTTACAAAATCCCGCGATACGTAAAAACAGGATCACATTCAGACCCAAATAAATATCGACTAACTCCTTTTATTCACTCAAAAAGATGAGAATTGCTCGGATAAAGAATCGAAACGTGTGAACGTATCCGGAAGTGTTTTATCCATTATTTCAGAAATCACTTGTTCAGACATAGTGCGCCTGTTTGGAGCTCAAAGATACCAACTGAAAAAAAAAAAAACAAACTTGTCACAGCGAAATTCTGTGCTTAAGAGGAAAGACGAGGGTTGCGGGAGGTCGTCAGCTCTGCGTTTGTGGGTTGAGTCTTGCCAAGTATGTCGTGTTTGTATAAATAATGCATCGATCCCGGAACGGCCTGTAGAGTGACAAGGAAGACAAGGGTGAGACGAACAAAGAGAGCGTTTATGAGTAATCGCTTCGAAGTGTTGTTTTTGAACGTCTTTGAAGGCTTTTTTTTGCCTCGCTACAACCGACCCGTGGCAGGACCCCACCCCATCCATCATTTTCCTCTTCATGAATATTTATTTCAGAGTATTGTTAAGCGTCATGGGGCGTAGTATAAAATACTTAAGACACTGTAATGCTGACTCCAAGTAAACAGCGTAATCTGATCTTTCGTTTGATATGAAAGCAAAACTTATATTTTTTTTGTGTGTAATATGTTTTCAATGCTTTTTTTCCAGACGATATCGTGTTGTGTAGGAAAAGATTTAACTCATCTAACAGTGAATAGTCATTTTTTGGACGAGGATTAAAAACTACTTTTTCGAACACCGTCAATTGAAGTACTTATCCGTAATAATAAAAAAAACTTGTGCTCATTCAAGAGAAAAACAGCTCTTCAGCGTCCTTTGGGAAATGTATTATATTATCAGAGTTTCAATCGATTCTAAGTAAGTTTCAACGATGCAATTACTTAGTGTCGTCATTAATACACTTTTTTCACCATAAAATACCTGCTAATTATCGAGCTACCTAGTTTTTCGCAAAAGTTGAAACTCGCTTGCGCAGTGGTGGCATATGACGGGAAATTAGAGAGCCTCAGAGAAACAGAGGCGTCAACTGCCCACGTGACTGGGATAATACTGTGGCTGCGCCGCAGGAACGACGCGATTCAGCCTCACGTCATAATTGCGGGATTCTGAGAAAAAAAACTTGATGCTCTTATTTTTTTATGCGCTCTGCATGCAGGAATTAATTTCTCTTTTCTAGTCCGAACCTCTCCTTGGCCATAAAACAATCATCTAGTTATCTCCTGTCCGCCGCTTATGTTTTATTTTTTAATGGCTATTGTGTCAGAATGAACAGAGATCAGCGAGGCTACTTTGGGCATAGAAAAACTGCTTTTAGGTGAAGTTTACCTATATAGGTAAAGCTAGCGTAAATGAAGAAAGCCTAAAAACGACCAACTGGGCTTAGGGACAGGAACAATATGCGTGATGTAATTTTTACACGATTGTTATTTAGAAACGGTGTGGAATAACCTAGTACATCGACCTATTTTTGGAACCGCGAGCAGCTGGCGGTTCCAAAAATTGGTCGATGTGCTAGGTTATCTCTAACCGTTTTCGAGTAACAATAGTGTTGAAATTATATCACGCATAATGTCCCTGTCCCTTTAGGTGTATCAAGAGTTTACGAGATAAGGAAAACCAAGTCAAGGCGCATTTTTTTCAGACAAACCTGAAGGGATACTCATGAAAAGGAAGATCCAATCCGAGGCGAACTAAAATAATCTCTAGGACCATGAAACCTTGTTCGTTCATTGCCGTAATTATAATCAACACAAGAAAATAAAACTTCGGACAAGCACAGCTCCAGAATTTATGACGAAACGTTTTAAATCTGTCTCTCTCTTCCTCGCCGCAACAAAGCATTCTTACAACCCTCCCCTGCCTGTCGGAGAGAGACGGAGACATTCAGCAAATATTTGCGTCGTTCCTCCACGAGGCAAGCCTTACAAGGCTACGCATGTTTCGGTTTGTCAGACGCACCGAAATTGCAGAGTGCTCGTAGAACACCTCGGAGCTATGTGTGTCTAACCAGGCATCTTCGATTCACCGCCAGCTGCGTTTATTCGGAACGATTTGACTCGGATTCGCTAATAAAGTCGCCCGCTTGCAAACACTGGAGATCCCTTGAATCGAAAAGATGGAACTCCATCGAGTTTCTGTTCCATGCTCGATTTCTTCCAAAGGCTTTATTCCTTGTCTATTTTTCCGACTCTTGTGGGTTCCGATAAAGTTAAATTAGAATACGGAAGCCCCAGCGCTTTTTAAAGCGTAGCCTTAATTTCGATCACTCCAATGAAATATCGATCCAGAGAAAGGGCGTATTTCAAAAATCAATCAAGTGAAAAAGTGTGTTTCGAAAAACGATCAACAGCAATGTGATCGTTTTTTCAAATGAACACTTTCACTTGATCGATTTTTGAAACTAGCATTTGTACCTGATCGATTTTTCATTGGAGGTATTGATTTTTTATGAACGTTAGAACTCTTTTAGCATATCTGGGTGGTACTGTATCACAACAAAGTGTTCTGTTGCGATGTTGTCAGCCTTTCTTAATTTGATAACGAGAGAGATTGTTTGAGGGATGAAGAGAGCTTTTACTGCATCTGTTTCCATCAGGCCTGAAGACAGGCTCACGGAGGTTAGGGTTTCTCAGAATAGGCAAACTTGCAGATCGGGCAAGCGCAGGTTAAGACCAACACAGTGTAGACCGAGGTAGATTAACTTATTGTAAGTGAGAATTACTAATGTTCGGCTTACTTGGGTTACAATAGCTTAAGCTATGCTATCTTAGGCCAAGATAAATTATTCGGTTTAAATAACTTACATTATACCCACCTGGTCAATATGTGATGCTGCTTTAATAAGGTTAGGTTAGGTAAACTTTGTTTTGGAGAAATCTGCGTGTAAAATCAATAGTATGTTTGGGAGTTAAGCGAGGTTTGGTTAACTTGGGTTGTAAGAAGCTCCTGTGGACTAATGTTAATTTGTCGGATAGATAGTCATGATTTGGCTTTGTCGTTAACCATAAATTTACGCTTTTCCGATGAAGCAGTTGTAATTCCGTTCCACATACCATTTCGTCTCTACATGGACGTATTCTCAGAAAGAGTAAATCTGGGCACAAATACAAATGGACAACTTCTGTCGCCGAAATAACACCATCCACTAACAATGTCATCCGGTGTTAATAATGTCCATAAGGGATGATCGCTTTTGACACTCGCCTCCAGCGAGGAAGTTGTGCAAACCGCGGTTAGCCTTCTTTGTTTACTGTCTGACAAAGCTGGCCTGTGAGAGCTGCCGGAAAGTGGACAAACTTTGTCGGAAGCTGGGATGAATCATCTCGGACAGCATCACACGGTGACGGCTCCCCCAGTAATAGCCTACAGCATCTGCCCGATGGACCAACCCATCCCACAGCATCTCTCGTCGGAGAAAATGCTCTCTTTTCTTACGCAATCTCTACATATAAATGCTTTCGAACTTTCACATTCTCAACACAAACGCTGTCACTATTCTTCGCATAATTTTAAAAGCTTGGTTATACACCACTTTAGGTACACCACGGCTCCATCTTACATTGTAAGGATTAACGATCCACAGCCACGTAGGCCAGACCAACCTTGCTAAAACAACGACTTAGGATGGGTTTTGTGAGCCACGTTCAAACGACAATGTGGGGGGTAAACACCAATCATTTGAAACCCTGTGGTTAAAGGTTAAGGGTGAACTTCCAAAACCTGCAAATAAATGAATTAAAAAAACTCGGGCTCTGAAGTTGATGTCATATTTTTAATTGCATCTCTTCTAACGAAACATTTCAATTACTTTTTAAACATTGGAGAGGTTGTAGAACACCCCAATGTAGTAATTACGCAGTTTCGTTAGTTTCAAATCCTTATTGGCCGTCGAGATAGCTTAAAAAGTGGTTTAATTACTTGTTTTATTAGTCTACTCTTCAAGCACGAGCTCAAACTTTTACCTCTGACTTTTTTTCGAGTGAATAAAATTTCCGGTATAACTCTCGTGATTGGGAACTGTTACCTTTAGTGGATTCTTTTTCATCTAATTTCGTCCTCGTTTCGAGCATCAATGAAGCGCCAGCAAATCTCTTCTAAACTAGCTTTTATCAGGTTGGAATGGAGGTTGAAGCGTTTGGGTCCCACAGTTAGATCAAAGGAAATGCTTTGCGTTGGATGATCATCACTAAATTTGGATTGGGGAATTTTCTACCTCGTGCTTTTTATTGTTTATCACAAAGCTATGAGTGGAGAAAGGCACATTGCACGTAACCTAGCGTAATGAAACCTAGTTTTAGGTAACCTCGCCAACCTTGGTGCCGTTCAATTCCTGGAGGCAGTAATTGCCGCCGAGAAAAGTAAGCGGCATGGTGACTGCGGAGATAATCGAGGTGGAACAAACGTGATCCAACTGAAAATGCCGCTTTGTTTGGTTCTTGACCATTCGCGGCACCGCTTCTTGAAGGTGGTGTGGCACAGTGGGTCACCAACGTCATCATCCTTTCTTCGTAATAAATACAAAGAAGCAAGTTTTATGACTTTTGAGACCCTTTTACTTCCGTGTTCGTAGAACGAATCGAAGTATTGGAATACCGTCATATATTCGAAGTTGAGCTATCTGTAAGCATCACATGACCTGACTCTACGAACACTGTAACGTCAAGGAAACTGTTTTTTAGCTTTTCATTGTTCTCGATTTTTTAAAATTAAGCTTGTATTAACCCAGTTTTCTACACAAGGTTTAACGAAATGCGACGAGAGACGGACACAACAAAAGCGAAATACGATTAGTTTTTTGGATTCACATTGAATATTGCAGTTCCATCCAGGCTTTCATGTACCTGAGGTAAATGGTCGGTTTTACTGCGAAGAATCGAGTACTGCCCAGCGCACTGGTCAGCGGGATACTGATAGAAATGCTTCTTTGCACCTGCACATCGAACGGTCCTCTGGGTGCGCCCCCATTGACCACGACTGGGTCAGCCCCCCTGAAACCCCATCCCTGGCACACTCCGCCCCTTCACCCCGTTCCCAGCACCTACACCTTTTTCCCTATTCCACGCACCATGCTCCCTTCACCCCGCCTACCCCGTCGTATGTACCCCACTTCCTTCACCATGTCCCCTGCATCCCGTTCTCTTCTCCCCGAACCCTGCACCCTGTTCTGTACATCCCAACCACTGTACCCCATTTTATTCATCCCGGCCCCGATCGTTTGAATCAGGACGGGCCGAGGCAGACGGTTCTCTAGGGCACTCTTGTGCATACCACCCCATTAAGCGGGGTCGGCGCTGGTGCGCTCCCCCATTGTGCTCCGTGTCTCTGTTCTCGTGCAGCGCAGCGTTGGGCGCCTGAGGCCGAGTGACCCACCGGACGCTGTCGTCTGAGATCGGACCTCATGCAAATGAGGTACTCCCTGGTGGATCAGCTCCGACGCCACCGCTGCCTGCCGCGCAGGGCCCTCTCTATCCTGGTGCGCACAATCTCAGCCACGTGTTTAGCTTCAACTCGCCTAACTTTTATTTGCCACTGTGTGGTCCCCTATTATAATCTACAGTACCTGCAAATTTTCTATCGAATTTCAGTGGAATTTTACAGGAATTCTTATCACTAGGGTGATACCAGAAGTAAAGAGCAAATTAAAAAGAACCTAGTAAAGTTACATACTGAAACTTGACACGAAAGTCAGTGACTTTGTTGGTGGAACCCTGTGAGATATCTTTGGAAAGTCTGCAAAGCTATAAAACTAAACTGGTTTTCATGTAAAATTTTACTGGATTTCGTTTAAGCTAGGAGATTTTTCTGGACAGTAGTTTGATGAGTCCGTGCATGCAGTACAGTTTACTGGAATTTGTGAAAAAGTGTCGATTGGCTTGACTCTGAACTTTTAACAGTCTGAATGCGGAGACTCTGAAATGCGTTACAGGGCAAGAGTTACGAATGTCTATGCTTTGAAA
>Ga0058701_10002964_pt1 | contig 13190 bp, 7 predicted proteins | sample AgamicOrMae_FD_97039 | JGI IMG/M metagenome (GOLD analysis project Ga0058701, IMG submission 97039) | Agave microbial communities from Guanajuato, Mexico - Or.Ma.e | ecosystem: Host-associated > Plants > Phyllosphere > Phylloplane/Leaf | place: Guanajuato, Mexico | collected 2012-06-04
ATTCTTATAAAAATACATTACTCCAACTAATAAAAATTTATCAAAACTCAAAACGCCATCTATGATCCCTCCTGTACCTTAAAGCCTTTTAAAGGCATCAACAGATTCTCACTAGCCATTCAAAAAAAGGACTGAAGTGTTCTAGTTGAAGGGGGAAAACGATATCAGCTGTACAGAAACAGAGGGAAGAGAATCATTGCATACAGTTCAATAGGAAACGACTTGGAAATATTCGAGGAAACAACACAAAGAAGTAATACACGTAGAAGGCTGACTTTTGGCTGGGGAATACATTCGTTCCGATTGAATTTTAACACTAGGAAAGTGATTCAAATATTCAGTTTTGAGAAAACTGAATTTACTGATTTACCAAAGAATACAAAAAACTTAAAAGTGACAAGCTTTGTCTAGAGACAACTGAGAGTTCCGTACTGAAACGGCCAAAAACTGACATATTTTGCGACTCAGCAAAACTAAACCGCGGTTAACTTTTAACACAGTTAAGGACATTACATGAAACGCCCCATCTTTGGACTGCTTAGTTTGAGAGCGAACCAAAACGTAGAATACGAGTTAGAATATCGCTATTGGTACTCCAGTTAATCACGATTAAAATTAATAAAATCGCAAAATCTGAAAACACCGAAAAAAAAAGAAAAGTCTTGGAACGGTTTGCTTAGGATTCTGAGTTTAACAATTAAAAAGGCAGGTTTTTTAAAATAGGCAGTATAGTCAACTTTGTGGAAAAACTTAGCTCTTCTTGATGGTTTCGAAACTTTTCCCGAATATGCAAATAAACTTTGGCGTTATTGTCGTAAAAGGTTTATCATCGAAAGTCCTGTTCCGGGAAGATCAAGCAAATTCCATTCTCTCAAATAAAAAGTAGATTCCAAGGATCACTTATGAGTAAGGCTAATTACATTTCCGCTTAGACACGAAGTTACAAGCATCTTTGTGCTATGGTCAGACGGTACAAAACTGTATTAAGTACAAAAATACTGGTTGGCACTTGCTCTAGCGAAAAGCTCCAATATATATATATATATATATATATATATATATATATAAGTTTCAAATTTAAATAAGCACGCCAAGAAGTATCACAGATTACACTAAACCTTAACAAAATAAAAAGCTAGTTATAGTAAAGACACAGAGAGGAACATTTTCAAGCCTTAGAAGAGAAACAGATTGAAATGCATGGAAATGAGAATCAGGGTTTGCTCTGTCTTAGTTTGACGCGAATCAAATCGTGAGAAATAACACACGGATACCAGCACAGAATCGACAACTGCCTAACACCCAAAAATCACATTCTAGTGATTTGTCTCAACTTTCAACCATGTCTAGCGTTCTAATACCGTAGCATGACACGCACTCAAAACACGCCAAATTTTCGTACAAAGGTTTGGTCTAAAGAGAACGAAAATGACTGGTTGAATTTGCCGTTAGGGCGCGTGAGGTGCTCGGAAGGACAAACTGGAGAAATATTCCAAGGCAAAGAAGCACCACACCGCGACGCGGGAAATTCGAGATTCAACGCTGCTGACAGTGGCGCAACTGGCGCCTCCCAGCGGAGACGCTACACAGTAATGGGAACTAGATCGCTGAAAGAGTGGAAAACGATGCACAATTGAACCTCCGCTTTAAGAGCAAGGTACGAAAATCATCGCCTTGCCAAGGTAAGCCGCCTTTGCGAAATACCTCTCTGGACGAACTTGTTGCGTGTTCGAGAAACCCAGTATCACTCGGAGAAAAACAACAAAAATTAAAATCACTGATAAAGTCGTTGTGTACCGAGAAAAATCTGACATTTTTTTGGAGGATTTATTGAATGCTTTGTCCGACTATGGCTTAACACAGTAATGTCTCAAAAATAGCAGCTAACAAGCTGTCACCTTAATAATTTTTTTCACTTATCGGTATGTACAATGTGTAAAACCTATTTGCTTGTCTCGATTTAAACATATACGTATAAAATTCCAAATATCAATGCGCTACGCTAAAATATCACATTCGCCAAAAGTCTCCTCACGGAGAAAAACTTTGAGTCTCAAATTCCAAGCGGAACATCAAAAAGCTAAAACAAGAACACGGACGCTGTTGCAAACGATAATCCCAAACACGAAAATACCGGTGCAACATCTTCCAATCTTTTCATACAATGAGGCATCGCAAATCTAAATTTCGAGATCACCTCACGGAAAAGGTTCATGAATCGGACAAGAGGACTAGCATTTAGTCAGGTCTCTAAAAATAATGCTTCGTGAGACCCGATTGAAAGTATTTTTTTTCCAAAAAGGCAACAATAGTAAACTATATCACCCGAAAAATACCGCTTGCTACGTATCGTTGCTATAATTTGGCACCAGCCTATTTAGCCATTGCGGCTATTTGCGGTCTCGCAAAAACCAGAAAAACTTGTGGCAAGTTTACAAATTGGGCCAACAGCATCACTTCCGGTGATCATAATAACGATCGCGACGTGATTGCACATTTTTTTTCACAAATTAGAAATCCAACAATGCTTCACAGAGTATTCAAAATGTCCACAACTAATACAAGATTCCCTCTTCCTTAAGTAAGTACTCCCTAAAATATTATCAGAACTTACGAGTCAAAACTATCTTGAAACAAGTCTTAGGATGGTCTAGAGGAGTGGTAACTTCAAAAAATGTTAATAGTCAAGCTACGAGAAAAATGGTCCCATGGGATTCCGTGTCATAGTATTACGATAACTCTCGATAAAAAACTAACAACGGCACAACAGACAACGACTTCAAGCATATAAAATCAGCGTCAGAATTTTTCCAAGCAATATTCTTCACAAATATCGTCCGTTACAGTTTGACACAAGAGCATATTTGAGGAATGCGAGCTGTCTAAAAATTTTCGAGCAAGCATAAGATACGAGTAGGAAAAATTTGAGAAATCTTACCCCCGATGAGAAATACTGAAATAGAGATTTCGGAGTGGCGCAGAAATATGCAACTGCCGAGTTAGGTTAAAAATTTTTGTAAAAGATCTTAGAATTATTTAAAAAAAGGAAGATTTGTTCGAGCGATAAATAAAAATATGAGATAGGAAAGGAGATAATGGTACTGAATTTCGCCAACTGCTAGCAGATTAACTGTCGACAAAAGTAGGTACTTGTCAGATCGTCGGGTATTAAAAACTGTTCGCAATGTAGCGAGCGTTTAGAACCGAAGATGCTCAGAAACACATTTTGAGGATTAGAACATGTTTGAAAAAAGATTATCAGGCAGTGATATTCGGCCATGGGAAGTACAAGTCAAGAGAAAAAATATTAAAAATAGAATCTCAAACTTACGATTCGTCTAAAATTTTTCGCTTTCAAATTATCATTTCACAAATGAAGCAAGCAGAAATACTAAGTACCGTACTTGGACAAATTTTCTTTTGGCCGATAGTGCTCCTTATTTAGCGTTTTTCAATACTGTACTTCGTCTCTTTAGTTTTCGAGGAACTTTTTTTAGGTGGGCTTACGAACCAGCGATCGGATTTCGAGATTATGTTGACTAGTTCGTTAAAAGTCAGAAACGCTTCATTTCTCAGTCACCTGATAAACTCAGAGAACAACCGAAAAAGACCTCGAGAAGTTTCCGTCTGAAAAAAGACGCCCAATAATAATGTCAAACATTATCCTCATACCTCCGGCAAAAGCGATATCAAAATAAGTACTGAATGCATCTCTGTCAAAGTTCCAAACATTATCACGGCCCAGAATAGCGAATCACAGAGTATGGCTGAAGGGGCGTACACTACCCCCTTCTTTGTAAATGCGATCCAATGGGGCCGTTATCGTCACTGACTTGCTTAAGATCACTGAGGTACCGCTGGGATGAAAATGGCGGTAATATACTAACATAAAAACTATTGCTAAAAGAAAAGTTGCTATTTGAACGATGACAGCGCCGTAATATAACGTCGGGTACTGAGCTGAACTCCCCACAACGCACCTGGAACAGACAACAAACTTGGATTACTCTCACTTTTGCAAACAACTGATTTATTTTTCCGAATATATGGCTTTTGAAGATTGGATCTGATTAAGGGACACTAAAAAAGGTCAGAACCAATGCCTGTTGGTCGATTTTTCGATTTTAAACAAACGGGAAGGGTCAAGGAGTTTGGAGGAGGAGAGTTGAAGTGAAAGGTGTAAATATTATATTCCATATTTGGAGCGATAAATCGACCAAGTGAGCGACCGACGACGGTAAAAACACTTTTTGGTCCCCCATCAAACGTTAAAAAAATCGACAAAAAAATTTCGACTGAAAATTTGAAAAAAAAAAAGCAAGGGGTACGTACCCCTAGGTTTTTTTTCAATTTTTTGGCCCGAATTTTTTTTTCGATCTATAGCTTTTAAACATTGGATCTGATTAAGGGATACTAAAAAAGGTCAGAACCAATGTCTGTCGGTAGATTTGTCGATTTTAAAGGGACCGGGAGAGGCGGCATGGCAGTTCACGGCCGGGACGGGAGGTTGGAGGGGAAGGCGTAACTCACAATGCTCTTCTGCGCGAGAGCAGGCCGCGAATTCGCGATCATATTTGAGAACCATCGGTCCGCGCAAAAATAATGACTCAATAAATGAAACTAACAAACAAGGATCTTTAACACATAGTGACAAAGTTTACGGATAAGTAACAAATAGTGACAGAAATTGTTTTGTGACAAAATGAACTCACTGGAAGCCCTGCCCTGGCATCATCGAATCAATTCAGTTCGTGAGGTTGCTTCAGATTAGATTGACTTTTAATCTTGGATAACGTAACTCGGCTCAAGTTTCGTAAACTCGCACTCACAGCCAGTAAACTTGAGCGATGTTGACTTCAGAGGGATGGAGGGATTTCGCTTCGGGAGTATCCTTCACAAGGTAACACAGGTTACCGGCCCAAGTTGCTACTCACCAGACCACGAGGGCTCCGGTGTTTTCCATGAAACAAACTAAGTAGTAGGCGAGGTAGGTGTATCTGGTGGGTCCATCCCTGGGCGCGATGAAGGCGAGCACGTAGGCGAGGCCCAGCATGGCGGAGAACATGAGCTCCTCGCAGCGGCTGGAGCACACGGCCGTCTGGTGGTGGCCCAGCGCCAGCCACGCGCACATCACGGCCCAGTGGAACACGCACACCGTGCCCATCCACGCAGGGTACACCGCTGCCAGCAGCGACAGGGCCAGCACTCGGGACACTGCAAACACACTTTGACATCAAACGGGCCGGGGACCAAGACTTTTTGGCTCAACAGTTGATGCCATGCTAATGGGAAACAGATCAAGAATTTTTATTTTGCACTACTGTTTTGTAAAATAATATTATGAAACTGAGATCATTTTTGTTTCAGCTAAAAATAGTTCATACGAAATAGAAAAAAAAAAGGCTTTTTAGGATTACAATTTTGTAAACCAAACAATTTTTTTTTAAAGGTCTTGGAACTGATCGATTTTATTTTTGTTTTATGGCTCAGAACATACTTTTGAATTTCTTTGAAAAAAAAAATATTTAGACATATAATTTTTTTCCGTAATACACAGGTTTTGGAGCTAATGTAAAGTATTCTTGTTTTAGCTCAGAATAAACATTTACAGTTATTATAAAAAAGGGGAACAAAAACTTCTTAAACTTAAAATTTTATGAATAAAAAAAAAGGGTTTTGGAACTGGTTGAATTTTTAATATTTGTATTTGACCAGGATATGCTTAAAATATTCTTATTTTAAAAGTACAGTGTACTTTTCACTTAACATTTGCCTAAGAGGGTATCATTATAACGAACTGACAAATTGTGGCCGTCGTTAACGTTGAGGTCACAGCCTCACTTCAACTGAACTCAACGAGACCAGACTCCAAAATGGGACAAAACTGAACCTGGGTTCCATTCATAAAAATAATTTCAGTCTCCGAGCGGCTGCATTCTCAAACAGCCCCTGTCAAGTTTCCATCTACCGAACAAAGAGCCAACATCTCTCACGAGAAGGAAAGAGACGGACTGCCTCAGCCTCAGGAAGTGTCACTTGTCATATACTCGTCCAATTGCTTGCGAAGAAATGACGCGTTTCGCTCAACTAATTACCTGCACTCATTAAATGCCACAAGAATTGGACGGTCGTTCCCCTCCACGAGACCTTCTCCTTGTCGTCCCTGGCGAAGCGGACGGAGCGGTGATACGCCGTCAAAGACCAGCCCACTGATAACGAGCTGCTCATCACAGACCACGACTGAATCGCTGCAAAACGACCAAAACACTTCAAACACTCCCAATAGAAAAAAAAAAAGTCGGGGTGGCGCACAAAATTTCCCTGATTTTCCCTGGGTGAAAAGAAAATTTTCCAAGATCACAAATTCGTGAGAATACATTTTGCAGAGAAACTTAAAATTTAGTTAACATGCGTTCCTAGCATACCCTGCTTGATTTAACCTAGTTTCAAATATACCTTCCTGAATAAAGCTAGATATACCGACTTTAACGCCCGTTCCCAATAAAACTACTACGAGTTTATCGCAATCCCAAAATCCAAGCTTAAAATAACCTAAAATTGGAGGAGGGACAACGAAAACAACAAAAAACAAAACAAGATTGAGTCAGATATTTTCCGAATTTCCTCCCGGCTTATCCAGACGAGCATTCCAGCTTCTGAACACGAAAGAAGATCCTAATTTTTTTTAAGTACTCGAGATGGAAAACAACAAAAAAGAAGAGATCGGACATCGGAAATAGAGTGTCTCAGAAGAGGTAAATTCGGTCATGGCCAAGTCAGGGTTGGACAAGACAGAGAGGTAAACATTGGCTGGTTCTCTCCCCCCTCGTCTTCCTCCCGAGTCCTTCATTCAAAGGTACTAATTGTCAACCAGCCAACGCAGCCTCGTGACTTACAACGCACCGCACACAGAGTAGCGTCCACTAGACAAACGAATGCAGTATCCACATTCAGAACTTTCTCAATAGACTTTTAGAACACTGGCAAGGCTCGGGAGTATTTCTAGAAGGTACGTCATTTGCGTTGATAGAATAGGTTAGTTAAGTAAGGTTAGGTTAGGTTGCGCTTTTATCGGACACCTCCGATGAAAATTTTCGGGACGCAGAAATATTTTTAATCTCGTGTTGGAAGGTCAGCTTATGTTGATGTGAGGTAAAGTTAGGTTAGGTTTCAGGTCAGAGGCCGTGGGCAGAGATGGAGACGCTTACCTTGCAGGTTGGACGGGTGGCCGTGCATGGCGGCCAGGATGAGGATGGTGAGCTGGAGGACGGCTTGCGGCGCGGCCTGCAGGAAGCAGTGGAAGAGGCGCAGCAGCGCGGCGTCAGAATCCTCGTCCAGCATGCGGCGGTAGAAGCCGCGCTCGCGCTCCCGCTGGCCCCGCCGCCGTGCCACGATGCTCTGCAGCCCGTACACACACGAGTCCACGTACCTGCACACCACGCACAAACGATAAAACGACTCCGCATTTGCGACAAACAAACAACCCTTTACGCTTACAACTCCACGAATGGAATGGGAGGCGGGTAAAGGAAAAAGTTGCCTTCATTTACGGTGGACTGCTTCAAATTAGATCCACGCTAGTTGACGAGTTAGACGAAGAGTTGAGTTACATAGCGGAAGGGCAAAGAGTTTGTTTTGATGAAAATCTGTTAAAAATTAACCCACTACCGCCCAACAATGCCATTCAGAAACAGAAAAAAATATCTTAAAGGATCTTTTCAGTCCAGTATTGTCACACTTAAAAAAAAATCACCCCTCTGGAAACCTAAAATTTAATAATTTATACATTTTCCAAGGCTCAAAATTGCGTACTTTCGTGGATAAAAATTCTCCAAATTTTTCTTACGCTGAATTTCACTCCTAATACTTTGGGCTGTTATGGTTTAATTTCAAAGAAATTCGAATAAAAATGTTCGCGTTTTTAGGTGACAGCGTGATTCGTTAGCAATGGCAATTCGAATGGCAACGCGCCAAATATCACTCACTATCAGCAGATTGCAGAAAATGCTTGAATAGCCGAGGCCACGAAAACAGCGATTTCTAGAGACGACTGGCTTCAAGCAAAATACTCAGAGAGGGGCGTGGTGCAGATACAACATTTGCACGGCTACCCGAAAAATAAACAAACGTTCCTTAAATCCATTTGGGCGCTCCGAACCATTCAATTTTAGCTTCAAAAATTCCATTTCATTTTCTTTCCTTTTTTCCCTTTTCTGGGCAGATTTGTGGTTTAGAAGATTTTTTTTGTTAGTGCAGAGAAGCAACTTTGATACAAAGCAATGTGCCCATGCCAGAGTTAATAATCTACACCATTTTGTAAATTTTCCGCCGCGATCATCGTGACAACAATTACAAATAATCTACCATGTCAGGTATGTTCCGAATCGCTGGGAACGAGAAATTCGAAAATGGGATTTATCACAAGGTGATCTTGACCGTTTTTAAAAAGTTAATCGCATTTACAAATGACGGAATAGCGAAATCTGACAACGCTGCTCCAAGCACGAGTTTAGAAGTAGCCTATCTGAAATAATATTCGTAAAATACGGGGCAAGAGCTGCTTGCTTGGAAATGAAAGAAGCAATTTATTATTTTTAGTCCTTCCTTTCCGGTTCCAGGAAGAGATTCATTATCGGCGCCAATCGATCTGTGTTCAAGTTGAGGTCTGCGCGCGTTGCTTTTTATTATTATTTTTCCCCCTGAAAACTCATTTCAGAGGCCAATCGGATTTTGATTCTTTGCTTCCCAGAGAATCGGGTAACAATACATGCGCCCATTTCTCTTCAGAAGTACAAAATGATTTGACCGACGAGAGGCATGCAAGCACAATACAAATAAATTCTCATCAACGAATATCCTTCATGCGTCGTGCATGCGAAAAATCGGCCGCTGGCGAATTTCGGAGCGAGAGGCTTTCAACGCCCGAAGGATCCCGGCAAAAAAAAGGGGGGGGGGGGGTTACAATTGTGCTTTGTGAATTTCTGCCACAAACTGCGTCCAGCTGGTCATCTTACAAAACAACTCATGGAAGATACAACATTGAAATCTATCATAGAGGTTGGGTTTTTTTTAGACAGTTATGGGTGCATAACCAAAACACTTTTTCCCAATTAAATTTAAAAAAAATTGAAAAATATTTTTAAAAATATTTTTTCCTTTATATTTTTAAGTGCTTGGACAAATTTTGGTCAGCAATAGCAAGATTCCCTCATCCTTACATTTGGTATAATTTTCTGTTACTATAAGTAGCCGATTCGACGCCTCCGAATCAATCCTTTAGAATGAATTGGGCTGTTTCCAGAGTTCTCGCATATTCAAAGAATAAATTGAATTCCGCTAAATTAGGTCAGGGTTGAAATACCTCAGATAGGGTCAGTTGGCGGCAGCGACATGCTAAAAACGATTGACTTACCTTAGTAAAGGCGCGAGTTGCAAAAGTAGAAAAACTATCCTCAGGACCCATTTCCATAGGGGCGGTTTTTTCAACGCTGGATCGTCCTGGTCTAAAATATACCTGCAAACAAACAAGACAAAACGTCATTAGTGGCTTTGCATACCAACTTCCACAAGCCACGCGTTCTGCGTTCGATTGGTCCAGTTCGAAATGAAGGTCGAACCGAAAGACTGATTCCGTGAAGAGGTCATTATTATGGCACAACGAGAACGAAAATTTCCTTCAGCTGCAGCTTGCCGCTCTCATTTTTAGGGGCATTGTAGCAGATGCTCCAATCACATACTAACTGAAAAAAAAGATCAAGACGTTGTGATGAAGCTTGGAGTCATTCTTGATTCAACATTAAGGCCCAAAGGGGATGGAGTAAAGTTGATATTCAAAGGTTGTTTTTTTTTTTAAGCGTTAAAATGAACAAGTTTGACTTTTTGGAGGTGATCACCTACAGAATAAGGATTCTGAACTTAGGTCAATCTGCTGCGTAAAACAGTTGTCGTGGCATATTGCGTTGTTTTTAAAACTCATATTATTGGCCCGTCATAATCCCATCGCTCCGCGTAGCTTAGGCCGAGCCGGGCCAAGCCTAGCCTGGGCCACACACAACGGCATGCGGATGATCTCCTTTGAAGGACTCTCATACGAAGGTAAGTTATTTGAACTCCGCTTGAGTTCCCCTTCCCTTCCCAGCGTTTTTCAGCGCTCTGTTTTCCAGGTAAGAAAAGCCGAGTTGAAAGGAAAGGAGGCGCCAAGGCGAGCTGCCTGCCTGCATCGACCGAACATCGCCTCGCATCGCCTCTTGAGTGCTCTCACCCCTTCTCGCCCCGTCATACGGCGTTATACGCAACGCGCACTGGAACAACGCAAAACACTGACACACAAATTACACAAAATTGGAAATGGGCCAAGCTTTAACTAACACCGAATATTGGCAGATTTGTACACACAAAATGTGCTCAAAAACTCTTTATTGTATAATTTTCCGGGCTTCGCACTTTCTTAAAAGTGACTACTTACACCTTGTCCGATTGATAATGTATTAGGTTGGTTTCCGTGCGTTCAAGTCACCTCCCATTTAAAATACATAAGGTCCGTGCGTGCAAGTCTCCGTTGTATTAACATACGCGTGCGAATAGAACACACTATTTAAGATATTTTCGAAGTGGGATCCTTGGTTTAAAGGCTTCAATTTAGAGGATGAGTAACCTTCCTGGCATAAAATTACTACGGTGAAATTTTAGGAATTGGTAGGGCTGCTAAGCAAGGTAAATATTGGTGAGGAGGGTAATTGCAGGTGAGGTTTGACAAGGTTAGAGGAAGGATAAGGCAGGCTTAGATTGGGAAAAGTATAGCAATGGGTGAGTTGGGTTACGACAGGTTCCGTTACGCTAGGAAAAACACAGGTACGGTTGGGGGATGAATTGCGAATTGCAACGTTTGGTTCTAGGTTCTTACTGAAAATTGATAATATCAGCTCCATATTCTGCGCAAATAAACGAATTTTCAGCCTATTACAATCATTTCGTACGCAGAATTTCCTCGATAAAAATTAGAATAACAAATGACTGTTGACGATTGTCGTAAAAAAAATGGCGCGCGCGCGCTGAATTTAAATCCCCTCCACTCCTCTCTCGGCCAGAACACACCTCCGCTCCGCTCCGAAACGCGCTGTCTCTCTCGGTGCACGCGCACTGACCTCTCCCCCTCTCCTTTCCCCGCCGATCCGCTACCGCTACAATGTACGTAGTCTATTTCAAGCTTAAAACCTTGGAGAAAAATTCGGAACAAAACAAAAACATCCGCGCAATTAGAGGCTGTAGTCCAGCTACTCCCAAAAATGGCAGAAAATATCGTGCAGAAAACGGATTGAAAATTCTTACATAACCTCGTTACCACACCTCCATCTTTAAAACAGAACGTCATTTATTATTAGACATTCCATCGGAATGTCTAATAATAAATGCTTGAAAACGAAGATATCCTTTTCGAACACGCAATTTTATTAGATTGTCGTCCATAAGATGTTTGAAGCCGCTTCTCATAAACCTTATGGGTTTCGATTTCGAATTTCGAGCTTTGATACAACCTACCGCAGGATGATTTTTTAGCAATATTGTGCGACTTATTTTTGTGTCATTTTTCCGTAATGCTGCTGTCGTACCTCACCCAAACTAACCTTGTCTATCCCTCTTTAGCATATCCTAGCGTAACCTTATGTAAATTAATCTACCTTCACTCAAAAAACTTTGGAGTCAAATTCGCGAAGAGTCAAAATAACTGATTTATTTTCGGACTGAAAATTTTGGCAGTTTCAGAAAAACCATCGTGTAAAACTTGGAGGAATAAGTGTAAAGAGAAGGAGGAGGTGGTAAAATCTTGGCATCCTTCTCGGAATAGCTCACATATGTTTCCTAAGGCTTGCCATACTTAATCTGATCTGAAATCGTAGCATGCGGAACGTCGCGGCCTAAAACAAGTCGTTAAATCCAGCTCTGCCACGCGGACGCAATCACGATTTGGAGATTAACTCTTCAGTGCATTTGTCGCCTGGCTAATAGGTGCGGGTGGACTTACTATGGCGAACCCTCTCTGACAATTGATTACTTTTACACCAAAATTTTTCTTCCTCAAATCGAAAAAAGGGGGGGGGCGCAAAATTACATTTGCGTTTTCTAACAAAATGACAAACCACGGACATAACGTTTTTTTTAACATTTTAACTGTTAATTTAAAAATTGCTGCCTGGGATTCCTGTCTTGTACGGAGAAAACCAGTCTAAGGGTGAAGTCTATCCAAAAATTATGATTAAGTGAACTTTAATCAGAGTTAATACGCCCCTCGAATCTTCAATCTCTTACAGGGATTTTTCCTGTTAAATAATACGATGAAATGCTGCGTTGTTTTAATCTTTTTTAAGATTTCATCATGATTCCATGAAAAATGAACTTGAACATGTGTATTTATCTTCAACAGGATAAAGGCCAGAGCACGTATTTACAGGGTAATAGTCGCGGAATAGGCGTAATAATTACGTAATATCCAAGATGCGTAACGGAGAATACACATAATTGGCGAGTTATGACTACCTCCATTCTCGCTCGGAAAAAAAGTCGTGAAAAGTGATTTTCATTGCTGATGGAAGCAATTTTTCATAATTCTCGCGGAGTACGCTGTCGATATCCATATTGATCCATAGCCTAGTCAAAGGCGACGGTGCGGCGTTGAGGAAGACAAAGCAACTTGCTTGTCGATCAAATGGCGGGCTTTTCGTCTGAGCGAAACTCATTCCCAGAATAGCGGGTGAACTCATGGATTCGTGGCTTACGCATTGCTGGGGAGTCACTCTTCCTCCTTCGACAAACCATAAAGTAAAAAAAATAAAATTAAAAAAATGGCGTAAAAAAATGCTTTTTTAATTCTTAGATCTAGAGGCAGAATTTCGCACTTGGATACACTAAAATGAAAAAGCTCTTTTCCTTATAAAAGTGTTTAGCGAAGAAAAAAAAATGATACATAGGAAATGAAGGCTTTTGGATATGGGAAGAAGATTTTTGGCAACCTATTTCACACAAATCTAAGCATGAGCTCGACATGATTCTCATTTCTGAGATTATATGAACTAAATAAAAAAGAACATTATTACGCGACACGTGAGTCGTGCACTCTCCCTTTTAACGGTTGGCTTTTTCACCTCCGTCGTTCAGCCTCGTTGGACCAGTCATTACATCATTTACGATTAACG
>Ga0058701_10002965_pt1 | contig 13188 bp, 8 predicted proteins | sample AgamicOrMae_FD_97039 | JGI IMG/M metagenome (GOLD analysis project Ga0058701, IMG submission 97039) | Agave microbial communities from Guanajuato, Mexico - Or.Ma.e | ecosystem: Host-associated > Plants > Phyllosphere > Phylloplane/Leaf | place: Guanajuato, Mexico | collected 2012-06-04
ACTCCACTCCAAGCCCACCACCTGCTTAGCTTTGAACTAAAATGTCAAGAGTAAACGATTGCTCTCTATCTAAATGAGATCTCTTTTCTTTGTAAACGAACGCCCATAGATTGTCGTCGAAGCTAGATAGTATTCATTGGACAGGATTTGAAGAGAAATGTGTGGGCCGAAGTCAAGCCATTGTGAGATACAGAGACTGGGGCCGGATTTTACCCTCCGATCAGAAAGAATAGAAATCCATGATGATGTGGAAAGTTCCACATGAGAACATCGTATCAGCTCAGCAAACGAATGGATCGCTTAAATAGGCCTCGAACAGAAGAATTGGCCCTTCCTCTCAGGCGACGGAACTTGTAGACCATCGCTCCTTAGGGGTAACTTTTTGTCGTGAACACAGAGGTGGTGAACACTGTTTTTTGTCCACCATCTCTGATTTCGTACTCAAGTGTCGCTCGTCTGGCTCGTCTGTAACCTTCCTGCGAGCTTAGCTTTCCGGATAGAAACTTTTGAAATCACTCGATTGTTGTCTACCAGTTGACGTGTGTGACTTTGAAAACGATCCCCCACACACACACACACTGCTAAGCTTATTCTGTTTAGACCAATAGGCTGCAGCTTCATCGCAGTTGAGAGAGCGACAAGGGTGGCTGCAGCACTGTGGTTGGCACGCTTACGGCTTTTGTACCTTGCGAACTCGGCTGGTCTGGCCAGACGAGCCGAGCTAAGAGTGACCGCCCATTGGACAGGAGACCTTTGTTGTGTTCGCATGGTGGCCACGAAGGCAACAAGAGTTCTCAGCGAAAGCACCTTGCTGGCAACTGCAACAGGCCAAAGGTCTCTCTGGGCAAGGTCTGACATTGGACTGCCTGGAGCACATTTCGTCAGGAAGACTCCGCTTGGCTAGTGAAAAAGAAGTGCTTAGCTCTAGTAAGTGGCACAATTCTCTGGAAGCTGTTCGGCGATTTCCAGCGCTCAGCTTGAAAGTTTCTGTTGCCAAGCTAGGCGCTGCAATCTAAACAGACAAGAGAAAACTCCTTCTTTTTGGCAGAGATTCTAGGGGCTTCGAAGTGGCGGAAAGGAAGAGCTGCCGATGCAGAGCGGCAGGTGGGGAATAACGGGCACTTTCCGGCCGGCGGAAAGGCCGAAATGGGCGCAAAGGAGCGCCGCAAAAATGTTGAAAGCAAATTCCAGACCATTCAACTAGTGGACAGGACAGAGAACAACTGCGGCACCCACCTGAGTGGAGCTAGTTTGCTCCTAATTAGAAACAAAAATCCCGTTTCCTCTTGTTTCATTTGTGTGCTCCTTTTGTTGCGCCGGCCAATGGAATCACACAACAATTCTCATTCTTCTGTATCTGCCTCTCCAGTGGCCTGTACACAGCAACTGCAGACAAATGGTGCTTGCGTGACTTGGACGAATCACGAGGGAGGAAAACAATGAGCATTGAATTAGGCCAGCAAGGGGATGGTCATTTTGCGTTTCTTTTGGTCGCCCCGCTCGCAGACTGTTCCCGCAAAGACAAGAACCGGCCATGGACTATTGATTGGCCAGCTTGGTAGATTATTATTATAAATTATAACAAGAAATGCGAGAAACTCTGGGGGACTGTTGTGCGCGTGACCAGAGGCGAAACTAAGACAATGATGGAAAGCTAATTGAATGCAAGAAGAGTATCCGTTTGCATTCGAAATTTCGTTCTTAGATTAACACATATGGACAAAGGACAAGAGTGGCCATTACTTTGGTGGGCTGATTGTTCTACGACAAGTATGAAGTTGGGCCCGGTTGTTAGTTGATAGCTGTGTGTGACATATGATGGTATCAGCCTAGGCGGGGACGACGAGGGGGGAGGGACAGGAGGAAAAGTGGCTCGTGTCAGTCTGGCTGGACACGAAGTGAGAAGATTTGTGCTAGCTACACTGGCTGGCTAGCAGAGTCCACTGTAGGCGTGAGCAATTTGAGCTGTGCCAGGCGCAATTTTTCTCACTCGGTCTACGCAAGAACGAGCACACAATGAGCAGCACTTCATGCAGACGCGGATGGAAAAATCTACAGACACTCCAAAGGGAACCCGGTTTTCCCTCCCTTGTCTCGCATACTTCCCTCGGCTCTCCGCAGTTCCAGCTACGCCTGACTCTCTCGCTCCTCCTCCTCCTCCTCCTCCATTCTGCCTCTGCTACTCCTGCTTCTTCAGTCCTGCTCCTGCTTCTCCCGCGGACAAGCCCTGGCGCAGATGCAAACAACACACAACAACTGGTGTATCTGCCGCAGACACGTATGGGCTGCGAATCCGGCAGGAACTGGCATGCGAATCCAGCAAATACACTTTGTTTTGCTTCTCCGCTTCCAGCTGCCCCAGCTCCACCAGCTCCCAGGCCTGTTCAATAGCATCCCAGCTTCTTAAGCAGCAGCAGCAGCAGCACAGCAACCAACCAACTAACCAAAAGGCCAGTGCAACAAAGTCCACCCTCAATCTCTTCACTCCATAGCATAGTCTGGATTGTCTCCACCTGAGGTCCAGTAGGTTTGGTGGCGACAATCCTCGGGTATTGAATGCATATCGATATTATAAATTGCAACCACAGGCTTCTCCCATCATCTCTTTTATTTTATCCCATAGCTCTATTTTTAGTGGAGCTTGACTTTTTGTGAAATAGTCCAGTAGGTCAGCCTTCCATGATCACTGGACACACTAGATATCATCTAGAGAGATATTATTTATTATACAAGCAGCAAATTTTAGCGCAATCCAAGACACAAGATTGGGCCATCATCGACATTTAGCCGTATGATCCAATCCGCACAACCAATTTCAAACAATAATCCATTGCCAGTCTTAAGAACCATCTTGACCTCATTATGAACCCTCTTCCTAAAGTACAATCCTGGTGACACTTTCAACTAATTCAAAGAGGCCCACACCATGTCACAAGCTACACTTTTCTCCAACTATCACTCCCAGTATGCATCCTCCTCTCTTGGTGGGGTTTTCAGCTCTGGCCCGTCGGCTCGCCATGGTTACTCCAACTACTCATCCCCGATGTTTTCATCAACCACTGCGAATCCCATCAAGCAGTCATCATTGGCTCTTGTCAAGCCAGTACAATTCAGAAGTGTTAACTTGGCTTCAAGCCAACAGTCAGCCAACATACGTTGGTCTTCAGCACAAGAGGCGGTCAATTTTATGGACCACCTGTATTTTCTAACAAACTACGTTCTAGAATATTTAATAGAAAATGAACTGCCTCAAGAGTTACTTAATCAGAACTTACTGAGCGATCCACTGACAGTATTATACGACCATAGAAATGAACTTGTCAAACATTTTCATAAGCTACTCATTGCAGCTTGCACATGCTTGTGCATAGGTATCAGTATACCATTATTTGGCTTTTTGATTGCCTGCTGTTGGTGTAGCAGCCGGCCAAATTCAACTAGATCCAAAAGATCACGAAACCACCGACATTCATCGAGGCCATCTAGTAGTGGGCGCAGTGCTTCCAGATCTCGTGGTCACCACCGAGATTCTTCGGACACAGACTGGCTGGCATTGTCTGCTCGAGATACAACTCATTTAGATCGTAGTGGTCATTACCGGCCCTCAAGCAGTGGGGCAGGCCATCCTAGAAGTCATCGTAGTGCTGATCATCGGCAATGGCGAGCTCGGAATCATCGTAGGCGCTCAGGTAGTGGTAGTGGTACTTCTCTCACTGGTCATCGCTCCCGATCAATGCCACCATCATTGAGATACGAGTCAAGCTGTCATCCCTGCCTGAGGAGTTTCTTCTCATCCAATCTTTTTGTTCTACTATTATTGATTTCATTTTTTGTAGTTTGTGCATTCGTAACGAACGAATATGTGGATAGTGGCGTACGACAGCTTCCTAAGTCATTGAATCAAAGTGTGGAGGAAATACATACGTACCTGAATAACACGGAGTATGAAATCGATAATCTATTCCGAGTCAATTACAACCAGTTAGAAACTGAAATCAATGCCCGCCTAGACTCTAGTGGGACCATCATCAAACACAAACTCGCCATCAAATCAGAGGCAATCGCTATGGTCAATCTTACAGATATTGTCATGGAATTCACCGATACGAAGACGAGGCTCGAAAGACTTGATAGCGAGCTATCTAAACTCAGGTCCCGTCTTAATGTTGCCAAGCGAGGTCTCCTAGAATTCAGAACCAAAATAGAAAATTGTCCCCCTGATCAATGCCTACTTCTGAGGCGCAAGTATACTAACTTGAATGATTTCAGGATTCATCGTCATTTTGAGCGGCTGCCAGACGTTAAGCAATTGATCAAGCGAGTTTCTCAGCTGATTGAAAGCGGCATCATCAGTCAGGTTCAGAAGGGAAGGGATGACTTTGAAAAATTTGGTGCGAGCATCCAAAGCGAGGTAAACTCCACCAAATCAAGCGTTAAAGGACAAATATCACTTGTTGGAAAAAAATTATCCACCCTCGCGAACGACATTAGGGAGTCGATACGCTGGTCTGACCATCTCTTCAACGAAACCAGAGCAACCACCAAGAAGCTCAATCAGTTCACAGACTACGAGCAATACAGAAGATACATATGCCTTGGGGCGGCTGCCGTGATCTTATTCATTCTTCTATGTTACACTGTCGGGTGGTTATATGGAGCTTGCCGGCCACAGCCCACTGCCCGGACATACAAAACTAGGGTCAAAACTTCTGCATCTTCTTCCCTGCCCTTCTGCTGCGGAATCACCACAGTTTTCTTCATATTCTTCCCTATGATATTGGCTGCTATCGTCCTTTTTATGACAGGTTCTGTCGGTGATAAGATAGTTTGCCGGGTCATGAAGCATCCAGAACAGAGACAATCTAAACAAATTTATGCCATGCTACAGAAAAAATTCTTGGGAACTGATTTGCATGTTAGTTTCGCAACCGTGAATGAGGATAAGGTCACCATAGAACAGATCGATGGTAAAGAGTACAAAGTCTACCGGCCAAATTTTGCCGACTTATTAGCTCGGTGTCACCAGAATCAAAGCATATACAAAGTTCTCAAATTAGACCAATACGATAAAGTCTACTTGCAAGACGACATGAAAGGTAGAAAAATTGCGATAGGATTCGACCGGTCATTCAACTTGAACAACGCAATGGAGTTCAAGCGGATCAATAGCATCGACACTAAGCTAAGAGACCTCACCAAACACATAGATTTGGATCTCTCGAGGGTCACCCTGCTCTCAAAAACTACGGAGGAGATCCTCGATAGTATCGTTAGTCAGATATCTTTCGACGATCTTGAGAATTCATTCACAAGTCTATACGACAACGTCACCATCTCGCCTATAGATATCGAGACTCTGATAAAAGACATACAGGCCCAGAAAGCGGCGGTTTCACATCCGGACATCGAATCAGACCTCACTCTAGCATCTATTTTGGTCACAAGTTTCCAAGATCAAGTGGTTCCTAACATAACAAGCTCTTTATTGAACCTGAGAGAGGGTGTAAGACACTTGAAATTGAGGATGTTCCACGGCCGCAGTAACTTCGGTGTTGTCATAAAAGACCTAATTCCAAGGATCCGAAGTGCTGAGAAGCAACTACGAACGAACGGCCACAACCTAGTCAAGCTTTCTGCGAATGAGTTTATCGACGAGCTCAATGCGTTGATTGACCAGTATGCAAACCATGCTAAGAATCAAGTTGAAAGTGTGATAGGCCAATGCGAGCCAGTTAGTCGAGCCTTGAACTCAACAACTCTTGCCCTCTGTGATGACATAGTTTTACCATTTAATGGATACTGGTTCAGCGCTATATGCTCCCTGATCCTAATACTACCCGCCACACTTCTGGCCTACGCCTTAAAGGGGCTATATTCTCTAGCTAAACGTGCTGCTACCATGCATCATAGCTACAATTATCCAGATCATGAGGATGACATGAGTTATGAAGACGATAGTGAAGATACCGCTCTCGCTTACCATATTGGGCATAACAGCCATCTCTCACACAAACCATCAGGATCTTCAGCCATCCCCTCTGCCCCGTTAGCTGCAGATGATAACTGGTCACCAACTTCGGCTAGTTATTTGCCCAATACTAGGCCCCCTCCGTACGCTGTATAAGGAGACCTAGCTTGAGACTGCCATAATTAGGTTGATAATAATTTTTCCATGCTCACATCAATAAAGCCAAATGACTCGAACAAAATCTGATTCTTTCGATTACGTATCAGCGATACTTCATGGTTCTGCACATGACGAGATAGTTAGCTATTACATAATAGTTAGCAAGAGTCGTCTACACGGATGATTCCACCTTATGTGTTGTGTGTGTTATGTTCAAAGAGCTAACGGATCTGTTGGCTCTTTGAACGATATTTGGATTCTCGAGGCTCAGATTCCTCAGCTCGACCGATTGCACCTGAAGCCTTCAATCAATTGATTCCGCGAGATTGAAGGCCCCCACCAGTGCTTCAGCACAAATACTCATCAATCGACTGACATTCACCAAATAGTAGGATTCCGACATTCACTTTTCAGGTCGCTTCCAATCACCAAGGATGGCAAGCATATCTTCGCCTATTGGGATGCATTGGGGGAGCTGAATTTGCTTCTGGCTGCGAAACAGCTGGAATGAGGGTGAAGATTACGAGTAAAATGTTTTGAGGATCATCAAGAGTCTCGATACAATCCATAGAGTCAATCTTTAATTCAAGTTTGTCTCCTCATCGAGTTGAAGGTGTGTTGGTACTGTCTTATGGTGTCGATAGGTTCGAAAGTAGTACACGATGGAGGGGGCGGAATCTGATTTGGAGGTAGGAAATATTGGGCCACCTGGGATATTATGTCCCAGCAACTACTAGGCGAGAGACAAGGGGCGTACTCGATTTCAATCACGATGCCACGCAAGGCACCAGAGTTGTCTTGCAGTACCTGACCGATTCTGATTAGGAAATCTGCCTCACTCAATTCAAACTTCACTCCTGTGCATTCAACCCTCAGAGATTTTCTGCAGGGATATATCTGATTGAAGTATGTTTGTACGATCAGGTCAAAGTTTGTCGAGTCGGCCAGCAAATAATGATTACCATTGTCCATCAGGGCGAATGTCGTTGAAGGTCTGCCTGAGTCATGGAATGTTTGCAACATCCGTGGGGGTTGGATGTGGCTGGCCGATGTGAAAGTATCACAGTCTATCTTGTAAATACCACAACGTTTAGCGTTCAATATATCCATCAATTTATAAAGAGATTCTATGACTTGCTGAGAAGATTTGTTCTCAGGTATCGGGTAGGATAGAACAAGGGTCACGCCCATGTTTGTGAATCTGTGAAGTTAAGCTCGGCGGTAGAGTGAGGCCTGTATTGATGATCATCGGATCAGATTGAATCACAATATGAGATTTCGGTTGCGTCACGTTCAGAATGATTGGAATCGAAACCTTTAAATTTAATTGATTCCAGAATATTTGAGAGTTGCATCCAAGAAGAATTTATGATTTTGTGCACGAGCACAGGACACAGAAACTGGCGAATGCGTGTCTGTTATTACCGGCAAAATTTCAGGCTTCCACACTGCCAATTCTCACACCTCCAGCACTTTCAAACCGATGTAGTTCCAATAACGGGCTCTAACTTGATCTATCCTTGATAAAGTTCGACTTAACTCTCTGACTCGAGATCGGAGCCTCTCTTTATGATCTGGTTCCTTGCATTCTGTCAATTGCTCCCATATCGCGTCTAGTAAGAACGCTAACAGATGAGGAGACTGGCAGTTTTTATCGTTGTATAGCCGATCGCAGAATTCGCCGGTCTTTTCGTGATGGGAGAGACTTTTGAATGCCAATTTGAGGATTCCTCTGAGGTACGACCAAGAACTTTCGTTACTGGGTGATTGTTCGATCCTTTTGTGAACATAGTCAATTTCATCCTCTAGCCATTTCTCGTCATGGAAACGCCCAGTTTCGCTAACCACAAAATATCTGTGATTCCAGGCGGAGTTGTTCTTGATGTCCATGGCGATTTGCGCGTCAGTAAATTCCATCTCGCCATCCCATAAGGAGAACTCTTTAATAACCCACTGCCGATGTTGCCAAGCATGGTAGTTCTTGTTATCGACACTAAGGACAGAGGCTATCAATCGTTTGTCATTCGAGCCATCTCGTAGCCACTCAACGATGGTTCTACGATGATGCCAAACTTGGTAATTCTTGGGCTCATTTTCGATCACCTTCTCCACGAAGGCTAATTCTGATCTCAAATGATGACTAAGTTTTTTGAGTATTCGGCGTCTGAAATACCAAACACTGAAATTGGATCTCTGAAGTTCAATACAATCAGCTGTTAAAGCCAAACTTCTTTCACTCAATTCGTCACGAACCAGCATCGCCCTGAAATAACTGAACGCTTCCTCGTAGCGAGGAGTGTATTTGATATCCATTATGGAGGTCTGAGTCTTTATACTCATCGGTTCCACATCAGCCCACTCAGATCGTGATGCGTATGATATGAAATCTGGTGAGCTTGATACGGTGCTTGAATCATCATCGTCGTCTTCCTCAGAGTCCTGGAGATTACGAGACAAATCCCTTTCTATGCTTGTCATTGTTTCGCTGATTCTCATCCTAAGATTGAGTGGTGGCCGGCTGATGGTTTCTATCTAGCGAGGAAGTTGAATCGTGGAATCTATCGGAGGGAAAACCAAGATAAATCAAGATTTTTGCCTGATCATTACGTGGATGAGGTGTTCTGGTCGGTATTTACTTATTTGAATCGCAGCTGATGACGCACAATTTTCGTGTGGCGTGAGCGGGCCGCAGATGATTTTAGGATAAACAGATAAAAATTGGGAGTTTCCACCATGTTTTGATTTCACATATATGATGTCCATTATTAGATAGAGAGATTAAAACTCTAAATACATCCCCGTGCTGTGTAGTATTCCTTTCCTCGATCTTAAAATTGTTATCGTTTCTTCAAGATGAATCACTCAATTAAGGATATTGATGACGTTGATGACGACCTGTTCGTCTCTAAAAAGCCACAGAATTACATCTTTGCTGATAAGAAGGCAGCCGATATAACGGAAAGAACTACCAAAATCTTAGCCAACACTAGGAGCATAGTCCAAGAGAGTGAACAAATTGGTCAGTCAACTCTAGAAAATTTAGCCTCACAACGGGAAACTTTGGAAAGGGTTGAGAATGATCTAGACCATATCAATGCTATGACAAGAGCAACTCAGAAAAATCTCAATAATATGCGATCATTCTTCGGAGGGATCAAAAGCTTGTTTGGTTATGGTGGTTCAGCTTCCGCAAATCAAGCGGCCTTGTGCAATAGCAAGCTAACTCCATCGAGTTCATTCGTCGGTTCATCCACGTCCACGCCAGCTAGTTCTATGGTCCGTGGAACTAGCTCGGGTAACATTTCGAAATCAACAGTTGTAGATAAACAAGTGCCTCTTAAAACCAGTCCATTATTAACTCAACCCGAGGAGAAGCCCGTAGACGAATTCGATGCCAATCTGAGCGAGATTGGTTTCGGGCTAGGTCGGCTCAAAGAAATGGCGATGAAATTAGGAGACGAGATAGGTGATCAAAATGTTATGTTGGATAGGATTACAGACAAATCCGAGCGTGCTGGAGATAGTGTCAAACATCAAAACAGACAGATCCAGCAGTTGTTAAAAAAGTGATTAGTAATGTGCGATAGATTGAATTAATTGTACAATTCTCATCAAAAAACCCCAATAAGAAATTTTATATATGAATGAAATTGCTTGAATTACCTAGAGTTTGACAGCTGTCAAACGAAAGTTTTGATAACAAATCAATGGCTCAGTTGTTCACCAATTTGTTGACAGCGTTAACTATGCACTGCGCTGAAATTCCATATTTCTGCAGCAACACATCGGGCGGGCCACTGCGTGGAACCTCACGAACCGCCAGGTGCACGAACTTGATTGGATGACCCGCGAGCGCGCTGAGTACAGCCTCACCAATTCCGCCCTCCGGGTAGTGGTCTTCAACGACAACAACTCGCATTTGAACCTCCTTAGCATTCTTTAAAATAGTGTCACGATCAATTGGCTTGATTGTGAAGGGATCAATGATCCTGATGTGGGTCTGGTACTCTTTAGCCAGGATGTCGGCGGCGCGCAGGGCTTCGTGGAGAGTGACACCTGCGCCGATGACAAGGACTTGATCCAAGCTTCCATTCTTAGAGACAACCTTGGCTTGACCCACCTCAAATCTTTCGTCGTTTGTGTATATCATCGCAGTTGCTGGACGGGATGTTCTGGTGAATGTGATACCCTTAGTCTGAGCGGCCAACTCTACGGCACGCTCAGTGGAGACAGCGTCACTCGGGTAGAAGATGGTTGCTCCCGGAATGGCTCGGAACATGGCCAAATCCTCGAGGGCCATTTGTGAGGGTCCATCTTCACCAATACTAACACCAGCATGTGAACCGGCACAGTTGATGTTAGAGCTTGATATTGCTGCCATACGTATGTGATCGAAAGCTCGTGAAAAGAAGGCCGCGAAGGTTGATATAAAAACGATGGCTCGATCTCGGCATGCGGCGCCCACACCAACACCGACCATGTTTTGCTCGGCGATGAAGCACTCACCGAAACGGTCGGGGAATTCTTTCATAAAAAACTCGGAATAGGTGCTGTTCTTTGTGTCTCCATCAAATGCAACAACCCGGTCGCATGAGCGGCCCAGCTTGACGAGTGCCGTACCATAGGCATAGCGAGTGGCAACTTTGGCATCGGCTGCATAGTTTGGAGGTTCTGATAATTTCACTTCAAGCTTTGGAGTGTCGCATTGGGCTGTTGGTTTCTTGGGTTTCAATGTTGTGGACGGACTTGAAAGCATGGCTTGTAACTGGGCAATTATCTTCTCGCCGGCGGCACCTAGAGGCTTGCCGTGCCAGTTTAGCTTATCCTCCATATCTGGGAAACCCTTTCCCTTGAATGTCTTGCAGAGGATTGCCTTTGGCTGGCCATTCTTGTTAGCCTTTGCGGAATTTAGGGCATCTGATAGCTCCTTGACATTGTGGCCATCGACAACGAAAGTTTCCATGCCGAAAGCTTTGCATCTCGCCTCGTATACGTCCATTCTGTGGCCAAGTGGAGCTGGTTCACTTTGACCCAGGCGGTTGATGTCGAAGATCGCAATTAGGTTGTCGAGCTTGTGGATGGAGGCAAAGTTGAATGACTCCCAAACAGAGCCCTCGGCTGATTCACCGTCGCCGAGGAGGCAGAAAACATCGTAGTCAGCCTTGTCAACTCTTTTACCAACAAATGCCATACCGGCGGCACAATTGATACCCTGACCCAGTGATCCTGTGGCTACATCGACGAAGTTCAACCTGGGCGTTGGATGACCCTCGAGGTCGGAATCGATCTTACGCAAGTTCAATAGATCTTCAACGGGAAACAAGCCTGCCTCAGCCCAGGCGGCATAAAGTATTGGCGCAGAATGTCCCTTACTGAGAACGAATCTATCATTAGACCCATTCCTAGGATCACTCAAGGTGTAACGCATGGTATCGAAGAATAAAACCGACATTATTTCCGCCATTGACGAGCATGATGTAGGGTGTCCAGACTTCGAGGCATTGGTCGCCTTGATGGAATTGATCCTCAGTCTGTTCGCGATGTCTTGGAGTTGCTTGTAGTCTGCCATCTTCTTATTGGAATGTATTAGAGATACCTGTATGTGTAAAACGTCTTGACCTTCAACAAGTGCAAGTTATGAAGGAAAGCGGAACTCTTTTATACACCCTCCAGGCGGTGGCTTTACTTTCCTCGCTCGCGCCGCCCAGTGTTACGCAGTCTCGTTAGAAGCCCGCGCGAATCCAAACATCCCCCTAAGACCGTCAAGCTCTTCACTGGTAACAGATATTCTTCTAGATAAGGCGATATCTATCTTTGTCTTATGAAGGCGCTCTTCTCTTTTGAATTTTTTGTGGAGCTCAGTCCGACTTCGGTGACCATCAAACAGTAAAGACTCCATCATCGAAAAGTCGGTGCCTAACAAGGTGAGGGCGTGGTAAAATTTTTCTGTATCCTCTGCTGACCATTTCGTCTGACCCATTGCCGCTGATTTTCTTCTGTAAGATTCGTAATTGGTACGAGATATTATTTCCTCGTTGTCTTCTATAATTGCATCTTGATCCTTTACCGCGCTCTTCCTGTTGATGACCGTTGAGCTTTCGTCCAGTATCAGTTTTCCTCCTGGCCCCAAACGGACCTTGGGCACCAAGCTAGGCTCGTCGCAAGAGGACTGTGACTGGTTTGATTCTGGGCTTGGTTTGGGATTCTTTTTAACAGAGACATCTTTTCGATGCCTCCGCTGATCTTTGGTTAGTGGCGGATTAATGAACAGTAAGTCCTTAAGCTTCACATCTTTGTTGGCCGAGTTTCTAAGACTAGTGGATCGAATTGGCTCGAACCTCTGGCCAGTCAGATGACTTATAGCATCATTTACTTTTTTGCTCAGTTCCTCCTCGTTAACACCTCTAGGTTCTACTTGTGGCTCTGACGGAGGTGTAGAATCCACTTGCGTCGGAGGATTGTTGGGTGGAGCGGGCGCTAGACTCTGGACTGGATTACGACTCTCGGTTGCTGCTTGCCGCAGGTTCGGCTTGATTACGGTCTTTTTCCTTATCATAATTACTGTGGGTACAAAGTGGTAGTGAAATACCACAGGGATATCGATGATTGGAGCTTGAAATTTGCGGCTAGGCCAAAACTGCCATAGCAAAACACAGCTGAGTGACTCAGCTCGTGCAACTTTGCTCAGTCTTGTAACGCTCTCACTTCAGCCGAAACACGAGACTGAAACACTTTTCGAACCAGCCTGGATGAGCTGACTTGTCGAACTACTATCATTCGGAGCAGGAGATTCCAGACAAAATTGGCATGGATTGTCATCAGATGGGACTACTTCTGTTCTGCACTTTCTCTGATGTAGCAGATTAATGAGACCACGAAACTGCGATTAGAGATGGTAACTGAACTGAAACTGCGTCCAGCCAGTCGGACTGAACTGCCGACTGGACGGACTGGCAGTTCATTTTTGCGCAGTTCAGTTCAAAAAATGGACTGTGGCAGTTCAGTTTGTCCAGTTCGAACTGCCAGTCGGAACAGTTCAGTTTGGACCGCACGAACTGGAG
>Ga0058701_10002966_pt1 | contig 13185 bp, 9 predicted proteins | sample AgamicOrMae_FD_97039 | JGI IMG/M metagenome (GOLD analysis project Ga0058701, IMG submission 97039) | Agave microbial communities from Guanajuato, Mexico - Or.Ma.e | ecosystem: Host-associated > Plants > Phyllosphere > Phylloplane/Leaf | place: Guanajuato, Mexico | collected 2012-06-04
AGGAATTTTTTTTTTTTTAAAAAAGAAATTTTTTAAAAAAATATTTCTGTTTTTTTAAAAATAAAAAAAACCTTTTGTTAGAAATATTAAAGTATTTTTTTTTATATATTGTTTTACTTAGGAATGTTTTATTTTAAGAAAAAAAAAACATTTTTTCACATATATTGCCGTTTTTTTTAGAAATACTTGCGTTTTTAAAGAAAGAAAAAACTCAATATTTTTTAAATAAATGATTTACGGCTAAACTGTTTAGTAATTCTTTGAAAATAGCCGTTTTGAACAGTTTAAAAAAATCATAGTATGAAATTGTGTAGCCAAAATTTTTTCACTTAAAAAAAAAGACTATAAAACTTACATAAATTTTTTTTTAGTGAAGTAAGCACTGTGATTTTCGTCTCGGTACTAGGATGACGACCTTGTTTTTCTTTCCCCGTCCCGATCACGAATATCGTTTCGATTAGACGACAGTTTTGGACGAATAGCCGCAAGCTCTCTCTCTCTCTTCCCCGCGGATCAAAGAGCAACTTGCTTGGGAAGAATACCACTGCAAAAGGCCCTTCCACTGCAACTTCCTCAAGACGTAATTTCCCTCCACGAGCTTTGTACGTGTTTTGACGTTTCGCTCAGCCTCAGCGGGTTCCGCGCAATTTTTTGGTCTCAGTCAACTTGAAAGATGGACTTAACCTTTACTTGGGCTCCAACGTTGCCAAGCCGAGTGGAGCCAGCGCCGCGGGCTCAAGGCACCATTAACTTAGGTTAACCTAAAAGTTGCTAAGCTTTTAACTTAAGTTAACCCATAACATCCCAAAGTATTTGGAGTGAAATTTAGCTTAAGAGAAATCGGAAGGTTTTTTTCCATTAAAATACGAAATTTCAAGCTTTAAAAAATGCCTAAATTATTCAATTTCAGGTTTCCAGAAAGTTAATATTTTGTACATTGTGACAATACTGAACTGGAAAGATCCTCTAAAATAAATTTTTCTATTTCCTAACGGTATTGCTCGGCGGAAGTGGGTTAACCTACAAGCTTGGTTAGTTATGGATTCACTGCGTATACGCTAAACAATTTAGTTGTGAAAATGCGCTTTAGGAGTGAAAATTCACACCTAGTGAAAAGTGAAAACGAAGCAAAGTAGTGGCTCACTACTATTCAGGGGTCAATTTTTACTCCTAAAGCGAATTTTCGCTAATGATTTGTTTCAGCGTGTAAGGATATGAAAAGAAAGGACGTTAATTGTTCAGGTTAGGTAAGAAGAGTCAGGGAACAACGCTCTCGTCGTAATATCATTTTTACGCGCAATTTTTGGTACGATGTGAAAACGAAGCGTAACTCATTAGTATGCAGGTCAGAGCGAAAGTTATCCGGCCGCCCCTCACAAGAAGCCAATTCACTTTGTCAAACATCAAAATGATTTCATCGTGAATCGAGAGAGGTTGGCAGTACCGATCCGTTTTAGGAGAGCCGTGCTCAACAAAGCTTTGCATTGCTTCTCAGCGACATCTGCTCTGTTAACGCTTCAGTTGGTACTGTTAGCGAGGAATATTCAAGGCCGCAGCTCAGACTCGGCTCGACTCGGCTTGGCTTCAGTCGACAATTAAGAGAGCACCGAAAGCCCGCGTCTCTTTAACGCTACCTTAATGCTCTCGCTTTTTCGTTTCGTAAGGTTGGCACCCTGAATGAAAAACGTTTGTGGTTAACATATGCCGGCTGGTCAAGACTAATCCACTTAAGGCGTCGCGGCGATGTTAACCCAACTTGACCTAAGTTATCCCAAGTAAAACCTCCCTTTATTCCATCTTAAGGTATCATATCAAATCGAACCTATAACGTATTTTTAGCCCAAAGTATTTGGGTTGAAATTTAGCCTAAGGGAAATTGGAAGGATTTTGTCCATTAAAATACGCAAATATAAACTTTGAGAGATGCCTAAAATATTAAATTTAAGGTTTCCAGAGGGGTGATTTTTTTAAATTGTGTCAATATTAAACTGAAAAGATCCTCTATTTTTTTACTTTTTTCTTTTTCCGAACGTCATTGCTGGGCGGTGGTGGGTTAACCAAATTCGAAACAATCCAACGTGATCTTACCTCGCCTAACCCAATGTCACCTAACCTAGCGTAGCCAGCCTAAACGCATTTTTATATAACCAAAAATATTTCTATTACTTTAACTTATAGGCAAAGATAAAACGCAAACAAATTTAACATATCCCAATTGATTGTCAACGATTCTCATCGTTTTTCGACGGACAGCATTAATTGCTATTGTGAACCCGGAAATAATTATTCCGAGTCTACAGTTTTGGGGTTTGTCTCCGAAAATGATCCCCCGATTTTAGCTTTAACAGTTCGACGGAAACGATTTTTATAGTGAAAGGCGCATTAACGGAGGGACTTTTTCTAACGCAGCACTTAAAGCCCGGCACTCGTAAATCTAACAGGAAGTGGGGTTCTTTATTTTCGTAGACTTTAAATTGGTGAGAGTCGTTACCTGCAAACAGGACTCGTCAGCTTGTTAACCGGAGGTCTTTGAACTTCTTACTTCGTGTGATGCTTAGTTCATTCCTGGACCAAATATCATTCTCTTCCGAAAATGACTGTGAATGACGGGTAGCTGTCATAAGCGCCAAAAAGCACAAGTGCCAACGCCGGAAGCGCCAATCCGTAACCGCCAAACGAGGAAAGTCACAAACGCCAAAGTTCATAACGGCTATACAAACTTAACTTAACCTAACTTAACCTAACTTAATCTAACCTAACTCAACCTAATCTAACCCAACTGAACCAAACCTAACTCAACCTAGCCTATGAAATGATAGGCCTACCTATCATGGCGCTATCGAATGCACCCCGTGTATGAACACTTGGTCTGGAAAATATTTGCTATCGCCGTGTAGATTTTCAAAAATGTTGAGTTCGGTTAAATCACCGAATTTCAGCTAACAGTAAGATAAGCCCGCGCAGACTTGCGGGTAACGCGAAGGGAGACAAACTTGGTGGTCGAGTGGAGTGGTTGATGTGGACCCTGTCGCTGTTTCAGCCAATCAACGTCGAGGGTGGACCGGAAACGCACGCCTTCTGTGTGGTGTACTCGCAGACGGACCTCAACAGCTTCCGGAAGGCGGAAGAGGAATTGCACCGCCTTTACGAAAGCGAGTACGTCTCGTCTAAAGCTGTCATACTGGTTGCCAACAAAACCGACTTGGTGCGCGGCAGGGTTGTCAGCACAGAAGGTGAGAAAAAAAAAGAAAAAAAAATGTTGGAACTCAGAACCGATCAGTAGTCTACCCTCCCAAAATGTTTTCCCCTTTTTTTTTAGTGAATCTTATGTTCTTATGCACACGACGCAGACATGGAATTTCGTACCGCTTGAAGCATAAGATGTATGTCGAATTGTAGAATTGGTTAAACATTTAATTTTTGTTTCTACGGTTCGTATTTTTCATCTAAACATGTAACGATAAATTGAATAGAATTTTTCACGTTGCCAAAAAGTCTTTCGGGATTAATTTTCTGCGCAAAATCTGTAGTTTAGGAACGGCATGTGAAATTTACTGAAAGCGGCCCGTCGGTACATCGCGAACTACAGCTTTTTTTTTCTATTGTTACCTTTTAACAAAAGGAGGCTAACAAAACAGAAGCAGTCTCTGCTTTGGACTCCAAGTTTACGAACGTTTTCTTTCCCCCAGTACATTAGGCAGACTGCTCGTTGTTAAAACGTGGCTCGGCGCGCTCTAGCCCGCTCGTGCCGTCGCCTTTCAAAATTCGCGCCCTCATGCGGAGCACACAACGCAACGCAGCGACATTTGAAGGTTCCCCCGCGCGAGCGGGGCGCCCCCTGGCGGCGGTTCCCCACGGACCGCATAGCAAGTTAGCGTATTGTGTTTACCCCAGGGCCTTCTTGATATCAAGAGAACCCCAAAGAAGGCGGCGTTGATTATTCATGAGTGCAATAGAAAGTCTTACTCCCTTTGTATATGTCCGCTATGACATTTACAAGTCCCGCTAAAGTGACATTAACAAAAAGGAGGGCGGTGTATTTTAAGGAATGGGTGTTTTAATGGCGGTGAGATATCAAAGTTTAGGTTACGTTAGGTTAGGTTACGTTAGGTTAGTTTACGTTAAGTTATGGGGGGGGGCATTCGATAGCGCCAAAAACCACAAGCACCGACGCCACAAGCGCCAGTCCGTAACCGCCAAACGAGAAAAGTCGCAAAAACCAAAGTTCGTATAGGTTAGGTTAGGTCAAGTAAGGTTAAGTTAGGTTAGGCTAAGTTAGGTTAGGTCAAGTTAGGTTAAGCTTGGTTAGGTTAGGTAAGGTTAGTATTGCGGTTAAGACCTATTTGGCGTTTGCGACTTTTCTCGTTTGACGGTTACGGATTGGCGCTTGCGGCGTTGGCGCTTGTGGTTTTTGGCGCTTATGACAGCTACCCAGGTTATGGTACGTTAGGTTATGGTTACGCTAGGTTATGGTACGTTAGGTTAGGTTACGTTAGGTCACGCTAGGTTACGTTAGGTAGGTATAAAGAGTATTTAGGGTATTTTAATGATGTAATCCGGAAGTTGTGTGAATCGTCGACTCGAATGGAAATTTTGTCGTAAAAGTTCAGTGTTTTTTGGGTTGTTGCAGAGGGCAAGGCTGCCGCTACCGAGCACGACTGCAAGTACATCGAAACGTCGGTCGCTATAAACCACAACGTGGACGAACTCCTCGTCGGCATCCTGACGCAGATCCGACTCAAACTCCAGGACCCCGAGAAGACCCGCAGCATCTTCCGGAAGCGCAGCACGTCCAGGTCCAAGTCCCGCAGTAAGTCCCCCCTCATCGTGAGCTGCGTCGGAGGCCTCACCTCCAGTTGCGTCGCAACCGACGACAACGGCAACCCTTCCAACCAGGATAACGTGTCGGGGGCGGGCGCCACCAGCCCGGGCCACCAGGTCGGTCCCGGGGCCGGCTGGAGCGGCCGCTCGCGCCGATCCAGGATGTCCACGAGTTTGAAAGTCAAGGGACTGCTGGGCAAAGTCTGGGCCCGAGACTCGAAATCGAAATCGTGCGAAAACCTGCATGTCCTTTAATCACGATCCGTTAGACTGTGCTCCGTCTCAGAGACGAAATTCTTCGCGGTTTTCCCTGTGCTGGTTGAGGGGGCCGTCTGGGGCGAGAAGGGTCCCAGCGAGCCGCCCGAGACGTGGCTCTAACTCGAAGGAATTCGATGCCCTAAACGCGGGCAGGAGAACGCTCAACGCGTCAAATGCGGGTATTCAAGGACGTAGCCGGCTGAAGTTCTTTTTTAAAAAAAGGCGGGAAATTTAGTTGCGTGGTTATTAAACATTAGACTTTACCGCACGTACTTCCGTTCGCGCATTTCGGATCAACGACCCTCCCCGAGTTCGCCCGAAGTAATGGTTCGGGTCGATTCGGTCTCGCACCCCTCCTTATCCCGATCGCCGTGCACTACTGACGAGTTTAGCCAAAGTGAGGTATCGGCTAAAGTCGGAACGCTTCGGCTTTGCAGCGTTCCCCCTCCACTTTGCGATTTTTGCAGCGAAACGACGAGTCGGTCAGTCACTTTTTGTCGTAAATGCCCTCATTACAATCAAAAATAAGTAGGTACTGCGGTAAACTCAAAACAAGTTGTGGACTTTAATATTCATCCCGTCATTCATTTTCAAGCGTGTTTCGGCTCAATACAAGGCTAGTCCTTAATACCCTCCAATATTAACTATTAAATGCATAGCAATATCGAATTGTAGAACGCCGAGTTGTGATAACTATTGTAATTCGATTTAATAGTTGAATTTCGCGTAGTGAGAAATAGTATACCGTTGTCCTGCCCGTGTTCAACTTAGATCCATTATTTTTGCTAGTTTGGGAGATTTTGAGATGAAGTGCAGTCTAATGGAGAGGATCAAAGTTTTATATTTGCTTTAAAGAGTTTGTACAGACCCAGTGGACCATTTAAATAGCGTTTATATTTGCTCCTGTTCGGGCATGTGGCGAGGGATTGCTGGCCAAATATTTACGAGCAAAAATCATCACTAAATGTTGTATTTTTCTCTAAATGATTCTCGTGCCGACGCCCGCCCTTTCCGAGAAAAAATGTCACAAGTCGAATTGAATTTTTTTTCGGAATTCAATTTACTTGTGCGAGCTTTTAAGAGGCATACTCGTAAACATTCGGCTGAACCGGTTTCAGTGCAATGCAATATTTCGAGTACCTATTTCTCATCAGCGGTCTGAGTGTGCAGTGGAATAGAATCATTTGCATGTAAGAGGAACAGAGAACTCTGGACTCTCCGCTCTCGTAATTTTGAATACATTTTGTACCTCGTGTGCTCCACATTTCGTCGCTAAACCAAGTGAAGCGACAGAGATAGGACAACTAAATTATCCATGGTTATGTACGGTTTAAATTGATTGATTAATTGATTGATTGATTGATCGATTGATTGATTTGGGTAGCTGTCATAAGCGCCAAAAACCACAAGCGCCAACGCCGCAAGCGCCAATCCGTAACCGCCAAACGAGAAAAGTCGCAAACGCCTAAGGTCTTTACCGCAATACTAACCTTACCTAACCTACCTTAACCTAGTCTTACTTAACCTAACCTAACTTGACCTAACCTAACCTATACGAACTTTGGCGTTTGCGACTTTTCTCGTTTGGCGGTTACAGACTGGCGCTTGCGGCGTTGGCACTATCGAATACCCCCTATTGATTTCTGATTCATTTCTGACTGATTTCTGATTGATTCAGATTTGATAAAGTCAGAACACAGGCAGAAAATATAGGCTTTAAAGTCGAGAGTGTGGCGTTGAAAGAAAAGTTAAAAAGTCAAACGATTTGAGTCGACACTATTTTAGAGTGGTTTCTTTCCACTGTTCTGGATTGGAGGAAGTTGTTTTGACTTATCAGTTTTCCATCCCACGACACTCGTCGCCAGTCCCAGATCTGTCGATACTTGCGAACAAATGATACGCTCGCCACCTTTCTGAAGTGTGTTTGAAAACTGGCCTGCGACCGCGTTGCCATACAAGTAATAGTGCTCAAGAAAAAAAAAACGGCATTTTGAACTGATTTGGATCCGCTATTTAGAGGTGATAATAACCACGAACTATGAAACGCTTAAACATTTTTACATTCATACAGTAGTTATTTGTTTAGCGTTTGGATGCTATTTTGAATTTTTTAGACGGTAGACAAGGATGTTAAAATGAGACTCTAGGTAATAAAGAGAGGGTTTGAACGCTTGCTTAACTAGCAAGCAAATGACGTTATGATTTTGAACTGATTTTTTAACGTGTCAAGGTACCGTTCTGTTGGCAATCCTCTTGTCATCCGAAATTCCCGCGCGATTTTTGCCAGCACCGCCAACGGACAGTGGTCTCAGTGTTTGGGTCGGCAACATACCCCTAAACAAACAGATGTCTATCAATATCGCTTCAATTTCAAGCGATTATTAATTTTTTTATGATCAACATATAGCATTACTAAGCTTTAGTCATCCAGCATAAGTTAAGTTAACCTAGTAGTTTGAAAAGAATGAAGCTCTAGGTAACCTTCAACAAGAAATAAATGCGGTTTAGCTCAACTCTCCGGATTTTGTTAGCATTTAATAAAAGCTGTAACTTGGTACTGCAACGAAATGTAAATATTTGGAAGGTTAACTAGCGTAGGTAAATGCTACAGGATGAATGGATACTCAGAATTGAAGCAAAGTATTGTTTGCAAGTTTTCTTTAGACTTATGATAGACGTCTGTTTGATTTGTACAGTGGTTCACAAAAGTCATGACCTCTACTTCCATAAGAAATACATGGAAGCAGGTGTCATGACTTTTGTGGTCCACTGTAGGATGTTCCTATCTTTCGGCTGGAGGGATTCTTTGTGGAAGCCAGAAATATTTCACCCTTCGGCTCGGTTTGGCCTTTCGAACCGTGTTGCCGCATGGCTGTCCAATTTACGGTTAATTAAGAATGATGGGTCATAGATGAATTATAAGTCCGCATGTTCAAAGAATTGTGGTTTGAAGCTGTGAGGGAAACTCTGCCAATCGAGATACCAGAACCACAATTTCGCCTCTATGATTTTCACAATTCATCATTTTCGGGACGGTGGAGGGCCTGGTTTTCGCTATCATTTTAAATTACCAATTTTTTGTACTTTTACCGCCGGGAAAGTAGGCATTTGCTGTGTTTTAAGAAGACGTGCTCTAATAAACGATGTCTCTAGATCACCTAGCTGCACCAAAACACATACAAATCGTCTTTGTTGTATTTGCTGATTGTATATGAGTATACATGTTAGCCACGAATGTGAAGCATTTGATACTTATGTTTACACGAAGGAAATCAAAATATGTGTATTAATGAGATGTTTCAACAAAAATCGAGGCGTTTATCTGCGTAACAGGTGCTTTGCTTTCGGGGAATGATGGTTTCAAATCTAGAAGCATTTCGTGTAAAATTAATCAAATTAAAAGAAAATGAAATAACTCTTCGAGTTCGGCGTCAATTGAACTAAAACTGAGTTCCCGCGCGATCAACCAGCCTATCGCGTGGCGTTTCACGTGCGCGGGAAATTTCAAACTTTTACCCAATATAACAGGACACATGAGACATGTGCCAAACGCGTAAAAGATATCCTGGCTGGGTTGGTATGACTTAAGTCTTGAAGGTCATTAAGGCGTTGCAGTTAGCAGTGTTGCCAGATTTTGCGGTTAGTTAATTTTATAAGGAGTTGTATCTTTTTAATCTCATATTTCGATTACTTGGGCGATTCAAAATTTACAATACCTGTCAGGTTACCTCTAACCGTTACCGTTTACCTTGGTTTAAGTCAAGGCAACGGGGATGTCTGTTATAAGGACCACATCTAAGGCAACCATCGATAACATTAAGCACTTTTTCTTTTTTAAAAAACACGTATGCTGCTTTTACCAACATATTTTGGAACTTGAAAATACGTATATCTTCATTGATGAGGCCGAATCAATCAGGTGGTTTGACATAGTTGATTGTAGAAGCGATTGGGACGGAAAAAAATACACCAATATGATCTGAAACTTTTTACGTAAAACTAGAAATAGCGTTGAATGAGACTTAGGTAAACATGCAGGATGTTTGTGAGCTCTTGTTATACGTATCATTGGGGTTATCTTAAGTCGACCAATCTCAAATTGGGCTTTTTCAAAATATTTCCATTTTACGCACGAATCCAAATGCAAACGAGTGGTTTCAGACGTTTTTCACAGTGATCCTCATGTTCAGACTAAGAGTCTGGACGTATTTTAAAACCCTGATTCAGTCCATATATTTATTAGATGGTAGAAAGACTTACACAATTTTCTATGTTTGTACAGGATGTAAATACTTACAATGGTGTAATACATTTTTAACCAGTATTAAATTTTCGTAAGTTAAATTGTAAACAAGTTGACCCTACATTGCTTCCAAGTTGTTTTTGTCCTTTGTACTTGATGATTTTGTTAAATGTATGTGTGTTATGTACATATTTCTACATATCGATATTTTTTAGTGTTAGTGTAACATGTAAATGACGTTTAGATGTTTGAGGTTGAGCTTGAAATCAAACAGGGCACATTTTTTAAAACCGATTGGCGAGCGAAGATCTAACATCGCAGGCACAGCCGGTACCTGGTACCTGCACCTATTTGGGAACACTCGAATGTAATCATCTAAATTTGTACCAGTCGTAAGCCAAGTCAGATTGAGTAGGTGTGTTGAAATTGGATTAAATTCTCTTCATCCAATTGAAACAATTAGACAATTTCCAGTTGGGAGAGTAGCTCAAAATTTTCGTCAGTCTCCTGAGTTTTTAATTTACTTTGTAAAAAAAATCATTAAAATACCACATCTAAAACTGCCGTATTAAATGATTCAATTATAAGTCAATTCCGCCTCGGAATCGACATGTAGTCTGGTTTTATCCGTCCATTCGGATACTGTTTTGTTGTCATTTTTAACAGTTGTTTTAGGATTAGTTTTGACTGAAGTAGTAACAATTTAAAATTGCCGCCAAGCAATCAGTAGTCAATTAACTACTCGAAATCGGAAGAATGGAAAGAGAAGAATCTACTGCAGTCGCCTCTCCTTAATAAATAGTCTCTTATTTTTAAGAATACCGGTAGCTTTCCGTAGACTTCGTCTCATTTGTAATTTTTAATACCCTTGCCTCCGTTAATGCAGTGATCATTGTACATTTAAATCGCGTATTTGATAAGAATTTGTAACTGAAATTTTTCGTTCTTTTCCGTAAGTTTGTTGATGAATATCGCATTATTCATGTTCGGATGTTTCGGGTACTGTTCATAATACAGTCACGTGGGTGACACGTGATCGTATCACGTGGTTTACATGTGGTAAACTCTTGTTCAGCACGTGCGTAGAATCTGATCCATTTTAGAGCGGAAATGCTCACAATACGCATCTGTCTTTGGTGGCGCCAAATTTCAAATTTTATGTAATGCATACCTAACTTATGAATTGGAAATTCGACCCAAACCCGATTTTGCCTCTGGTTAAGGGATACCCAAGGTCTCAAATTCATGACGGAAAAAAAATCATTTGTCTAAATTCTGCCTTTCGAACTAGATAGCGCGAATCCGGATCAAATTTGTGTATGTCCGCAATTACTCTCGATTTTTTTTTTCACCGCCACGGTTTAATTGTCAATTCGTCAGCTCAAGTCGGCAAATGTTTTTGCCGTTGATAATATTGGCAGTTCGGGTTGAATCAGAGGCCTTTCCAGTTCAGTTCATTTCCAAATAAAAAAAATAAATCGGTTATAACAATTTTTCAGCTATAACTCTGCGAGAGTCTCCAGGTATCTGGCGCCCGAGATGCATGCATCTTGTACGAGTGTATTTTTTATGTAAATCTTTTATGTAAAAGCATTTTGATGTCCATCGGTAATGATGGACAGAGCTTTGTTGGGTCCATTACATGTAGTACAAATCGTGCAATGTTATTACCCCGTGATATTCCCATTTACGTACGATACACAATCTTCTACTGTAGTATCAGGGAACCCACCTTAAATTAACTATATTTTCACGAAAACACTCCATATTTTGGGGTTAGCCTTCCACAAACCTCGGAATCGTTATATGGGAGTCTGAAAAATTTGCATCTCTCGCCAAGTGAAACATGACTTGTGATTGTTGAAAGCATTGAAGAAACAACTATGAGAAATTTACATTTGGAAGTTAAACAAGTGACTAGTCATGAAGAGCAACGAAAAATTAACTTTGAATCGGAAGATTCTCTTTTAAATTACGTGAATTTTGAGGTTCGAGTCATGAGAGGTCCACAAGTTCCTGAAAAAACCAGTACCGGTACCCCAAAAAAAATATACCAAATCAGCGAATAATAAAAAACGGAAGAAGTTTACCTTTACAATGAATTTTTTTTTTGTTATTGTGATCATTGATTTTTTCATACAAGTCGTAACGAAATAGACGTAGAAGTAGCAATCATTAGAGAGACGTACCGGCAGTTTGTTTTATTTGATCCAAATGGGTTCCTTGAAGAACTAGTTTAAGTAGAGTTCATTTCACAGCAGCTATTATAACAGCGAAGATTGAAGTTTTACAGCTGTTATCCAGTTGATTGTTTCATTCCTTGAAGTCGTTACTAAATGTTCTCGTATTTGTTAAACGGTGGATTGTTACCACTATCAAAATGTTGTTTCTGAGTCCCGATTTTGTAACCGAAATCGGTTAGAGAAGAATTTGACAGCGCGCCTTTATAAGGATTTCAATTGAACGTTTTCCCTTCATGAGAAACTTCCCATAGGGAACTTCCCATGGGGAACCTGCAGTGGAGAACTTCGCTTGGGGAACTTTTCATACGGAACTTCAAATGGGCAGCTTCTCAAGGGGAACTTCGAAAGGAGTTTTCCACAGGGACTTTATTATAAGAAACTTTCCATGGGGCAACTTTTTGTGGGGGAAGTTTCAATCGGAAGTTCTCATAGGGAACTCCCCGTCGGGAACTGACTTTAGCTCGCTTTCGAATGGCTTGGTTATACGAAAGATGTGATATACATATTTCTCCTTTGTAAGTCTACAAAGAAACGGTTGTTGTGGCACAAGTCGTTTTTTCCCATTGCGTGTTGCACTATACCGAGTGTTTTCATGAGAGCTAAAAAACTATGGATGTAAATTAATTGTGGATGGTCAATTCACCACATAAAAGGGATCCCGGGATGAATGGATGTTCAATAAAATATTCTTATTATTAATGACGATTGCATAATTCCATGATATTTGTAAAGATGTATTTGCAGGTAACGTATTATTTTGAATAAATTATACGCATAAAAACTGATTCTCATTTCTCGATCTAGTAGTGCTCAAGGTATTCACCTTTAAACTATTAATTTTTAAACTGCATGGATTGAAAAGTTTTGGCTTTTTTGAAAATTACTTTGTCAAATTTAAGGACTTTTAGATATATCTTTTCAATTATTAGGATACCGTATAAAGGATTTTGTAGCTTATTTTAAACTATAAATAATTTAATTTATTCGTGAAGAGCTGATATAGCTAAATATATACTTTTGTGTTCGCACAGACCGTTTTGCGAAAAAGAGTTTATCATGTTTCTTTTTACCAGTTTTAGGTCATATTGAGTGACGAAAACGTCTTTTTCTCGAAAACATTTTATTTCTTTCCTATAAAAACACACATAAAAAGAAATCACTTAAGAAGAATCGTGCCGAAGCACAAACATAACAAACACAAAAAAAAATCTGAAACTTTTACACTCTAAATGCTTCCTTAGTCACTAAAGTATGACCCTGACAATTTTTATTTATTCTAAACTTACTACTACGTCAGTCAATAACCCTTTAAATACTGTACCAGACCATATACTTCAAACCCTGTACGTTTTGGTCCAGACCCAAAAAAATACCCTGATAAAAAGCGTACCTGTTTTAAGGAAGGTACTCGTACTTTGGTTAGTTTTCGGCACATACCGGTACTTATATCAATAACCATCTAAAACGGAAGTACTTTTCGATAGCTTTTTATTTATAGTTCCATCTTGAAAAGTAACCAATATACGAATTCACCCTCATTTCCCAGAACTGGTTAAGGACTACCCAAAACAGGTACCATATTTTAGACTGGTGATTAGAATACTGTTGTGACGCTCGTGC
>Ga0058701_10002967_pt1 | contig 13184 bp, 12 predicted proteins | sample AgamicOrMae_FD_97039 | JGI IMG/M metagenome (GOLD analysis project Ga0058701, IMG submission 97039) | Agave microbial communities from Guanajuato, Mexico - Or.Ma.e | ecosystem: Host-associated > Plants > Phyllosphere > Phylloplane/Leaf | place: Guanajuato, Mexico | collected 2012-06-04
GCAGAGGGGTGATATTTTTTAAATTGTGACAATACTGAACTGAAAAGATCTTCTATAATATTTTTTTCTGTTTCCGAACGGGTGATAATTTTTAAATTGTGACAATACTGAGCTGAAAAGATCCTCTATACTAATTTTTTCTCATTTCGAACGGCATCGCTGGGCGGTAGTGGGTTGAATTTCAAACATGGAAAGTTTTATGTTTCAAAAGCAAACAATAAAAAAATAAATAAAAAAAAAAACGGAAATAAGAATATTTATAAAACACGCTGATGATAAAGAAAGAAGACATTATTAAAAAGAAAACCACTTTCTGGTCAATTTCCGTGAATTGTTTCCTCTCATCTCCCTCATTTCCCGGAAACTAGACCATTCAAAAAGCACAGCAGCACAGCTTGGGCCACATGCGGCCAAACCACATAGAGGGATACCATCAAAAATGTCCTCAAAAGCTTTCCCCATTTAAAGTGTCTCACAAGCTGGGAATTCTCCGCTGACTTACCTTCTTATAGGGTTTGTCGGTCGATGTGGAGTTAAGCGGCGAGCTGCTAGTAACCGAATTACTCATGTTGTTGTTTAAACTGCTACCTTTTGTAGGACTGTTTTGTAATATTTCGGCCTTCTTCTCTATCAGTTTGCCTGTGAACACATTCCCGTTGGTTAGTCTTGAACGCGTAAAGAGTAGCGAGGGTCATCTAGCACAAGTGAGACTCACCCAACGTGCAGTTCAGTTCGGAGTCTAATTTCTTGGCGAGCAGCTCACTCTCCGGTCCTGGAACAACTGCTTCCCCATCGTCGAAATCATCCTCCTCGTTAAACCACAATTCTTCGTCTTCGTCCAACTGGCGCTGGTCTCGACGGTATCTGCTGTTCCGCAGGATAGACGGAACGCTAAAACAAAGAACACAACTGGTTACGAAGCTGATTTGAAACGTCGGATTTTCCACCATTGTTCGACAAGGGAAGCGGCAACGGGAGCTTAGAAGGAATATTCCTGGAAATTAAAGCAGTTTAACATTACTTAATATTGAATTAAAATTACCTGTCCAACGAGGTCCGGTCTCTGTCTTTGAGCTTATCTTGATGTTGGTCGTACCTGAGCTTCAATGCTTTGAACGTTTGGACATAATCTATGTCGTCAAGAACTTTGCTGTAATTTTCTATGACATGCATACATAATGTCTTGATGTCCTCCTGCACAGAATCAATATTTGTTAGTCGGGCTACAAGACGAGCTGAGAGCTACTATCCTGTGTTTGCACGATTTCCCCTCTCTCTCCCCCCTAACCTCCGTCGCTCGTTCAGGTCCGCCATTTGTAATCCGCAGCGTTCTCATTGGATGGGGATGCCCCGGATTACCAATGGTGGACCTCAGCGAGCGAAATAACGGAGTTTGGGGGAGAGAGTGGGGAGATCGTGCAAACACAGAATCATCGACAGAAAAACGTCCCCCCTGCAACCACGTACACACCGGCGCGTTGCGGTTGCCTACCTTAGCTCGGCATCAACATATCTTTGTGTATACATTTCTGTTAAACCACCCGCAATAAACATATCTATATGTCCGATTCCGAGCAAAGGTAGGCAACCGCAACGCACCGATGTCGAGGTGGTTGCCGAGGGGGACGTTTTTTTTGTCTGTGATAGCAACTTCGTGGAGAGGTTGATACGTACCAATTTGATAAACTCAAACATTTCTAGGATGGCCGAGTCCAGTAGATTATACCGGCCGTTGTTTCTGATAAAAGCATCGATGACCGGGGCGAATAGATTCCCCTTGATAATATACCGATTATAGAATTCGTCCTTGAGGGCGAGTATTTTCCGCATAAACCTCAGCGCACCTGGGAAAGGGAAAGAGCATAAGCGTTCACATCGTACCGAGATCTCTCAGTCTACAGGGCTGCAAGTCAATTGTCCGCGCAAATACAATATCTCAAGGAATGAAGCTAGAGAGGTTTTTAAAATTGTGACAATGCGTGAAAAAACTAACGGAAAAGTGACAGAAATTGCATAAGTGACAAAAAAATAATTTAAAAAAAGGCTCACTAGCAGCCCTCCTCAGACTACGAGGCCCTGACGCTTACAAATTTTCCCCTTTGCAAAATTAACTCTTTTTTTTCGGAGAGGGGGAAGAAATTTCATGAAAAAAAGACTGGAAAACGAGTTTTGGGGGGCATACGATAGCGCCAAAAACCACAAGCGCCAACGCCGAAAACGTTAAAGTTCGTAAGCTCGAAATGATAGGTAGGCCTATCATTTTAAAGGTTAGGTTAAGTTGGGTTAGGTTATGTAAGGTTAGGTTAAGTTAGGTTTGTATACCGGTTACGAGCTTTGGAGTATGGGACTTTTCTCGTTTGGCGCTTATGGTTTTCGGCGCTTATGACATCTACCCCGAGTTTTATATTAGTCAGAGAAAAGAATTCGGGGATTTCAAGAACGAAATATCAGACTGAAGTGATCACACTGAGGTGCACTTGACTTACATAGCACGAGGAAAGTATGGGTAGACTTCATAAGGACCAAGATCCGCCGAAGAAGATCCTTCTGTAGGATGCAGTTTTTAATGTGGTAAGTATGGTGCTCGACACAGAATGACAACAGTTCTAAAATAAGCCCAAGGAGTTGCACGGTTTGATAATCCTCCTTGGCAGGCCAGTCCTCGACCGTGTTTTTCAGAAGGGGTCCTGAAAAAAACATAAAACCAAAAAAATTAGAGCGGAACTACGAATTCTGAGGCTAAATGGACCGACTGAACACAAAGTTACGTTCAGTGATTAAGTCAATTAGGCTGAATTTAAGTTTGCTGCTCCCAACTAAGAAAAAAAAAAAAAACTGAAATTTTTCAGGGCAGTTGGGGAGTAAAAGGAAAGAAATATTGGCAAGTCAGAGATGTATACTGCAAAACCTGATCTACCACTCATCCTGGTCACAGGTAGTAATTTTGGTGTGGGTCATTATTAAAGCCCTAGATCCAGTAAAGAGACGCGAATGAAACGCGCACAGCGATAGAAAAAATGGCCACTATACACGGACGGTACAGGAACGGCCGCCATTTTTTCTATGCAAGCGAGCATCTTTCTCTCTCTCGCACACGGCAATTCGTATGTTCTATCTCTTTCTATCGTCGACCAATCAGAGCGCTCAACACCATTCGCGTCTCCTTAACTAGATCTAGGGCTTTAATCATTATGAGCTCATGCAACAGCTGTGAGTTTGAGAAAGCAGAATATTACCTATGAGTACGTGAACACTGTGCTTGTAAAAGTAATTGAGGAAATCGGTTTTCTCGGACTTGTTAATTGCCGACATCATGTTCTCCGGATCTAAAAGTATCCTTAAGACGCCCATCAACTGCACTGCTCCTCCCAATTCACTGTCCGTGTCGTTTATCATCTGTTCAATTATCACATTCATCAACATTTGATCCTGAAAAAAAGGAAAATCAAAATTAGCTATAGTCTTTCGGCGGGACGCGATTTTTGACTGCCAAGATAAGCTAGGTATTTACTTCGTCAGCATTGGTTGACTGTTGCAGTGTGTACTCTCGCACTACTGACGGTGAGAATTCGACGATGTAAGTCAAAATGTCAATCGACGCTGCCTTGGTTTGAGGATCGTCCGAGGCCAGCGTTATTTCCAAAGAAGGCAGTATACCCAGTGTAGTCAACGTCTGAAAAATTAAAAGCGAAATTTTAGAAGGACGCAAAAAAATACTACAAAGTTTGGTTGAGGACGATCATGGAAGGTATTTCCTTGTTTTGGGGAAATATTCGGACCACGGTAATGTGCCCGGCGACTTCACTATTGCCAACTCGAGGCTTTTCAAACCCATTCCAAACATTGTTTCGCACCTAAGTACTAACATTGTTTCGCACCTAAGTACTTAGATGAAAATCAAATGAAGTTAAAAAAAAATCACCAAAAGGTGGTGGAGATTCTACAACTCTGACCTGACAAATCGATAACAAAGAGGTCATATAAAGAGAGGTTTGAGGGTTTGGCCTCTTGTTTGGTAGCTTTACTACAGTAGAGACTTTGAAGAAAGAGTACAACACCAAAGATGACGTTGACTTTACCTTGTAAAAACTCTCTTTGCCCGGAGGTTGTAAGTTTTGTGAAAAATTACAAAATTCCTTAAGGAAAAGAACCAAGTCTCTTCTTTTACTCTTCTCCGTCGACTCATCAGTCAATAACGCGAAAAGTTCACTTAAAAATTTTTCATCCTCCTGAAAAACAAAAGAGCGATTAGAAATGCACGTAAACCTGAGAGTATCACTCTTGATGAATAGGACTTTACCTGAATGAGAGTGACAATCTCGACTTTATTGAAAAAGATAAAGCTTGATAGAGTGGACAGCATGTTGTCTTCAAATACCGAAGGTGTTGGTAAGACTACGTCTTGAATGTACTGAACACGGTATGTTTGGTGAATTTTCGCTAACAGCTCTGGATTAGTGATAGGGATAACCTCCTTAAACCTGAAACACAGTAAAAACGTTGCATTCCAGTCAATTTGCGTTGTAGGGCTTAAAACATCTGCAACGCCGAAAAGTAAGCGGCATCGGGCTTGGCGACAGCGGAGCCGAACCGGTAACGAAGTACAAGGCATGTAATCTATCCTTGATAGACGAAATGAGGTTTGGTAACGATAAACAAGGTTAAGTTGATTAGGTAGCCTGTGTTTCACTCCGAAGTTGCTCCGCTCAGCTTGGCTACGAGGCCACACAATAAAATCTAACCTTTTTAGCGTGCACTAGATAATATTTTTTGGGGTTTGAAAGCTAACCTTACGAAGGTCACTGTATTTGTGATGAGACTTACCTGGCTAATTTTTTCAGGTACTCTCTGTGTCTTCTTGGTGATGAACTTGAAGGATCGTACTCTAAACACCCCACAACGTCAAATATCGCATCCTCTGCAAAAAAAGAGAAAAAAAACAGTTGGATGATAAATGTCGCCGACAGACAGACTTAATACATTAACATGCCACCTGCACAGCTGACCAATAGGCCGCGATTCCACGTCTTCTAAGTCGGGAACCATACAGCAGCTATTCAACTACATATTACACAACATATACAATGTTTTATGTGAAAACACAACCAACCAGACTAGCATAAAATTGGGTCACGCCAAAAGAACGATAATTCACCCACTCGTCAAGAATCCAACAAAAGCAGGTTACACTCAGTGCGTGTGAACCACAGTGATGGAACCAAACCGTTAGGTTCTCAAAGGAAGCTACATTCAAGCGGGTATCCAGAAATCTGGGCTGGAGGCAAAACATATGTCTCGTCGATCAGTTTCCGGGAGGGTCGTTTTCATAATGCTCGACAAAGACTTTCCTATTGTCTCTTTCAAGCTATCAACTAGTGTAAATGCTAAAGCCAGAACTTGACTCGTTTCGAACGGAGATACCCTCGAGGGTAAAAGTTGCCGGTTCGAAGAAAACACACAACTAATTTGTAGGGTAGACGTCTCTTGGTTCTCGCAACCAATCGTTGAGATCCACAACGCTATTGTACAGTCCCACTACGGATTCAGAGTTAATAACGAAATTATAAGTCATTCATTGACGTTGTATTGGAAAAATACACCTGACAATTTTGAAGAATTAAGATTGGGGCCAGACTGAATGAAACTGACCAGGAGTAGCAAATTAATAAAATATTCGGGTCAACGATCAAACAATTGATTAATAATACACATCCTGTGACAATCAAAGCCGTCGATACAATGTCGTTCTATTGACAGAGCCGTGCGACTTCACACACATAATACAACAGGAGGAATACTACAAATTTTCGATCGAGTCAATGAAATTTCGAGTATTTTACAAATAAGCTACCTTAAAACAATGTTGAGACAACCGATGACAACCACTGTCGAGAGCCTGGACTATTTTATTTCTAAGAAAAGGGCAGAGATCGTGATATATAAATTATAACGCCTATTCAAATTATCCTGTCAGCTGGGATCCCTTACTTGAAGCGATTAGTCGATATTTGAACTTTCGTCAGCTATTCTACCTATTACAATGAAACTCAGCTTATAACGGCCAAGTAACTAGCAAGCTGAATCGGTCGTTTCAATCGATATTTCAAGTCACTCTTTGGTCGTTGAGCAGACTATGATGGCAATAAATAAATAATAAGCTTATGGCCTTAAGACGTACGGCGGTCGGATATTACTGAGCTCCTAAGGGATAAACACACACTTTTACCATCCCCCATTCTCTCGCCTCAGAGATAAACACATCGAGATTAAATCTTCAGGTTCCTTTGCTCCTTTCATTCCTTTTCTTTTCAGTTAAAATTGCTTCAACTCAAACTGACCTTGGTTTTCAATATCCCTAGCTTATATTAAAAAAAACAAACAAAAAAAAACGGGTTTGACAATTAAAAAATCTAAATTTAGTTAGATTCCGGTAGGGCTCGGCCAAGATAATTCAAGTTTTTTCAAAGAAAACAAATCTGTTCCTCAGAATGAAGATTCCCCAGACGTTTCCAGAAACGCAACAACTTCGTAACCACAAGACGAGCGGGATAATAATGAAAGAGGTCGCACTTACCACTAAACATAACTTCAAATAAAGCGTTCTTGTTGAGTAGGAAGATGTTCTTAAAGATTTCGTAAAGTGTTCGCAGGCCGTCCATATTTTCTACGTCTTCGCACATATGAAAGAGGTTGAGAAGCTTACGGATGTAACCGTCACTTTCTATCGCACTCGCTAACTTCTCTTTCCGAACTTGTGATGTTAAACAAGTGATGATGACATCGTTGATCTCGTCGAGGCGCGCCAGCTCGCAGGGAGGCAGGTCCACGGGGGGCGCCGAGTCCGCCATGTCGTCGAAGCGTTCGTCCTCGCTCTCCTCGACGATATCCTGAGTGATCTCCACCGACGGGTCCTTGCCCTGGACCTGGGGAAAGCACGCAACTCAGACTAGCGTCCTCGCGATCGCATCTCACATAGGACAAGCGACAACAGCTGGCAACTAACATGCCCTCTACGCCAAACGGGCTCTACCGATTGCCTTTGTCTATGAGCAAAAATTCTTAGCTCCTGGAACTTTCAAATTAGGGTGGCTGGCATTTTCAAAAAACTGCCTTCGCAAATAAAACCAAAATTCTTAGTTCCTGAAACTCTAAAATAAGGGTCGCTAGCAACTTAAAAAAAACTGCCTTTACAGATAAAACCAAAATTCTTAGGTCCTGAAATTTTAAAATTAGGGGGGCTAGGAAATACAAAAAATTACCTTTACCAATAAAACCAATATTCTCAGCTCGTAAACTCCGAAACTAGGGTCGCGAGGAACTTCAAAAAACTGCCAATACAAATAAAACCAAAATTCTTAGCTCCTGAAATTTTAAAATTAGGGGGGATAGGAAATGCAAAAAAAAAAAAATGCCTTCACTGACAAAACCAAAATTTTCAGCTTCTGAAACTTAAAAATTTGGGTGGCTATGAACTACAAAAACGGCCTTTACAAATAAAACAAAAATTCTTAGCTCCTGAAACTTTAAAATCAGGGTGGCTAGCATCTTCCAAAAACTGTCTCTAGAAATAGCACGAAAATTATTGGCGCCTAAAATATTAAAATCAGAAATAGGTACATACCTGACATATTTTTTCCCATATTTCATCACAACCGACTCTTTCCTGGAAGCTCAAAGCTAGGTCAAAATTGTCGCCCTCTGACCACACAATTAATGTGTCCTGCAAAGAAAAAGAGCCAGCGTCAGTAAAAATTCTAAACACAGTAAAGAGACGACATGCTCACGTCATTAACAACTTACCTGTTGTTTTTGGTACGCTGTATCGGGTTGAATCTTCGACTCCAACAGTAAGGCCCCTGAGATAAATAAAAGCCATTTAAATAAGTTCACCAACATCACATTGGCAGGTAAAATTTGTCCTTGAGAATAGCATTTAATGATCACTATGATCAATCATACACTAGACACAATAAAAAAATAATAAAAATAAAAAAATAAAAAAAAAACGTGTGAGCAGAATTTTTTTTGCAGGTTGGTTTCTTGTTTTGTCTATCTTTCATACAACCTTTCCGGATGTTTATACGTTTGAGAAAGGGAGGTAACCCTGTTGGACAGAAATGGGTGAGGAGAGAAAGGTGCTCACCATCCACCTCTGCCTTGACGATAAGTGAGACGCCCTTAAGGCGGTCGATGTAAGACGAGGAGACATGACCGGTGCCGCGGTCGTCCCACTGTCTGTCCGCGTTTAAAGCGTACAGCTTGACGCGACGCCTGTTGTCCGACATCTCTTCATTCAGCGATCCGCCTGCATCTGCACAAAAATAATGCACACATCAGCCAACCACCCAACTCCTCCTCAAGATCACTGCTTAAAATCGGAGACGAGTATGTCAATTAGGCAATATGTGTACTATAATGCTAAAATAAAATACATGTAAATAACGAAATATCGGCAAAAAAGCTCTAAATTTTGTTGAAGTTTTTCTAGAATAAATGAGATTTTTGAGTTTAGGCTCATCTGAAGCCACATATGCGCTTAAAATAAATGGAGACAACAGTCGTATGGGGTCGAAAATGGCCCACGGGGCATGGGTTCTTGAATTTGTAGCTCGGATGAGACTTCTGATAAAGGAACTGGGAAAATCTGGCGAGATGAGAGAAGCAAACATCTGGCTGAAGTCGTCAGAGCATAGTGTAAAACGATACAGCAATCAGAGAACTCCTGTTCGGCTTGGTGATGAAAATACTTTTTAATTTCAAGATTACAGGAATATTTTAAATTAGAATGTTTGCATGTTTTCTTTTTATATGAGATACTACACGGATGTTCTCGCCTGCTACCTACCAGCTTTGTATGCGGAGTCGACGGATAAATCTTAAGTTCCACGGATCACAAGTAGGTATCTTTTAGGGGACAGTAAATGAATCTAGGTTAAACAATGTGAATAAAACCTAGAGAACTGGTGGTGGGCATGTCAATGAAAGATGCTGCTATTAGGTAAACTATGTTTACTAAACGTTATGAAACGTATGACATGTCCGCGTCAACATCTTTTTCTGCCCGTCAGCCAAAATCTTTGAGCATAATTGTTTCCTCTCCACCTCAACTCCAGGCTATTATGTTAATTAAAAACCCCACATTATAATAAATCCTTTGACTTTTACAAGCCAATTGAAACTATCTGATAGTGCGTCTGAAATGTCTAATCTAACTTAAACTCAAGAGGGAAGATTTTTCTCATTTAGAAACATGAAGGAAAATAAATTTCTGGTGATGTAATACACTTTAACTCTCCTCCCCAACTGCAGAAAGTTCACTACTAAGGAGAGTTCATGACCAAAGAAAGTTTGCTATCTCAAAAACCACTTCAAGGTTACTGCCAATTCATAATAAAGTTTGATAGGAAAACTACTGCTTACTTCAAGTTTACATAAATTGCTTTAAGATAAGATTGTGCAATATATGACATCAGTGAATGTCAAGAGGAAAAGATCAAACCTCACTCATTTCTAAAGTAACTGCTGCTCTTCAGTATGAGCATAACATGTGTGCTACATTATGACTGAGCTAAGATATAAAGCTCTCCTGGACCATATCAACCACAAGGATCTTAGTGCCAAAAAGGTTTTACTCCGCAATAAGACAAACTTAGATCATCCATATTTGTCACATGCACACGTAAGGTTTAATTTCAACTTAATACCAAATTAAAATAAGAAAATACAACCATGTTGGGTCAATTACAATATCTCTAGAAAAATTCCAGCATGAAATTATGGCAAATTCAACAGTTGCAATACAGGTCATAACTACATCAACTGAAACATTAAATATCCAAGTAACCTTTAGAAGTACATATCAACCATTGAGTAATGGTTTATGAGTGTTAAGGCTAAGCACTGTGTGAAGCTGCTATGTTCCCTAGAGGCATCAGAAAAACTGTGGACAATTATATACATAACTATAATAACATAGATTTCCACAAAAAAAAAGTGCAAATAAAATATTGAGATTTCAAGAGAAATATTTTGATAATATGACCTCACCATGGACTGCAAGTTCAACATTACCAGCTACAGAGAGATAGTATCAAAGTAGGTGGCAACAGTTTGTAAATTGGTAGATTTGTTGGTAAACAAAGCTTGAAACAGTAACTCCTGATGAAATTAACAACAAAAACGTTGATTGTATAGGCAGTAAAAAGAAATAAAGGTGCCAAGATGACATAAAAATAACGCCTGCCGGCAATCGAGGCGGTATGCAGGGCAAAAGTGGAGTATGATCAAAAATTTCCACGTAGTTTTCTTCGAACTCAACGAAGTTCCAAGAAGTGGAACAACAAGCACGGGGTAAATGCTACATAAACAATAAGGGATGAGGTGTACAATTGCAACAGCCCATTACCTTGAATATAAAAAAAAGGAAAGAAACCGAAGGTTAAGAGTGGCCTGGGATCCAGCAGCTCCTCGGATTTTCCGCACAGATACTACGCTGGAATAACTCAGTCTTGATGCAGGAAGAAAATGCTGATCTGGTCCACTTGCGAAGAAATATGTGCTAAGTTCTCAAGCGGAAAGTTAACCACAACAAAGACTACCAACACTCGATCTACAGATAATGTAACCGCGTAATATAACCGCGAATTATTTCACTGATCCTATAGAACATTCGACACTAGAATGCTTCAAAATTGCAGCGCACACAACGCAAGTTACGCCACCACAATATATTCAAGGGTACACTCGGTGTGTATAATCTGGGTTATAACTACGCCATTTTGGATTAATAACAACGCTCCACGGGGTTTACACGGACGTGAGTAGGGACTTCGATTTTATGGCAGTGAGAGTAGATGAATACCCTATACGGCCAAGGTACATTGACGGTTTTTGTGGTGTTACAGTTCACTGCTCGAGGATCATACCGATTCATTTTCAGGAATAACGTCTAAAAATTACGTTCATGTTCATTTGAATTTTTTATCCCGACTAAAAGGCTAAAATAAATGGCATAAAAGCACGTCGGAGAGTGTCTGCTCTTTGGGTTATCACTGCTCTGTGGGTAAGATCGCAACCGGCGGAATTTTTAAAGTAATCGGGTTTTTGTTTATGTTGAAGGAATGTTTCTCTTTACGTCTGGTCCACTGATAACCCGAGGAAATTTCATAGCATTAACAATTATTTGAGTAGAGACCACAAACATGCGTAAATGCTCGTTGATATTACTCTCAACAAAGAAAATATGCCAGAAAATCATATGAGTTTCAAAAAGATTCCCCGGATGTTTTATCGTAAGCCTCATTGTCGACAAAACAGGGGGATAGTAAGTGAATGCTTACATTAAACCTAATTCTAGCTCTATCAAGAAAATCTCTTTAAAGTAACAGACTTTTGAAAGTAACAGACTTAGTCTCCTAGCACCTGAACCTTTGGTTCAGGCACGGGTTTTCCTTACATCATCTCAAAGGAAAACAAGAAATAAAATTAAGCAGGCGGATGAGGCATAAAAACAATGATAAAATTATAAAATATTAATCGGATTTTCAAAATGCTAGACACTTAAGTTTTTGATAATGGACATGCCACGGCACGGGCTGAATTTTTCAAGGCAAAAATCATATAGGCTATTTCATTTGTTTTCTATAAAAAAAATCTAAGAGTCCATTCGGGTATTTTAACACATTTCCCTCGGGATTTCATTTATCCTTTTAAAGCCTTTCAAGTCAACGGCTCGCGTTTCTACGTCACGGCACGTCACGTCACGCAGTCACCGTCACGTAAACTTGCGCTTGCGACCCAACTTTCCCCCACCCCTTGCCTCTTCGCCTCCTCCCCCCTTCCCGATATACAGCTTTCTCCTCGTCTCCGTCTCGTCTCGATTTCAACGACGAGCTGAGACGAGCTACGAACAAATTTTGAAGAAAGATGTGAAATGTATTCCGTTTTTGAATGACGGTCCTCGCACACGAGGTCAAGGATCAAAAATTTACATCCTCCATCTGCAAGTCTGCTCTGTCGAGGTTGAAAACAGGAACAGTTTCGTGTTGAATCCAGTTGAGCCTACGGCGTCTGCAGTTCGTGATCAGCTGTCAAAGCCGCGCATCCGTCTTCAGTCGAGTGTCGTCGCTTTCTCCTGACCGGACAGTTTGTTAACGGCTCGTCGGAGGACGTTTGCATACAGTAATCATTCAACTTGTCCTCCTCAAATACCTTATTTGCCATTGGAAGGCTACTAGTCCAACAAACTGTCAATCTAACCATGTTAACAAAGCTTGTTCGCAGTGCAATTCGCACTCCTCTAAGACATGTATCATCCATGGCCAAACCGCATGACAAAGATGCTATCCAACTGTCGTTGATGGAGGCTGAATCATGCATATTGACTGACAGTGATGACAAAGTTCTTGGTTCGGCATCTAAAAAAGACTGTCACCTGGTGCAACCCAACGGTCAACTTTTGCTACATCGGGCCTTCAGTTTGTTCCTGTTCAACTCTAAAAATGAGCTGCTTCTTCAAAAGCGATCGCCTCATAAGGTATCAATATAAGATGAGGACTGTCATTCTGTGTCTGGGCTTTCTTTAAGACCTCATTTGTTTCAGATCACATATCCAAACTGTTTCACCAATACATGCTGCAGTCACCCACTTTGGGACTTGCCTGAAGAAAGGGAGGAAAAAGATGCTATCGGAGTTCGACGTGCTGCTCAAAGGCGACTGGAGATTGAGTTGGGTATTCCTCATTATCAGGCTCCTCCAGCGAATATGCATTACATCACTCGAATACACTACAAAGATAAAGGAGATGGTATTTGGGGAGAGCATGAAATAGATTATATTATTTTTCTGAAAGGCGATGTTGATGTTAAACCAAATGCAAATGAAGTCAGCGAGGTTAGGTATGTCGCATTTGATGAATTTGACAAGTTTTTGCAAGATCTAAAAGATCCCTTGACGCCATGGTTTAGTCTTATCAGCAATAACCATTTGAGATTCTGGTGGTCAAATCTACACAGATTTGAACACTTCTGTGATCATGAGAAGATTTTCAGATTCCAAGAGTCACCTAACTAGTCTTTTATGAAGACTTCTCAAAGCTGTAGAAGGCTCACACTGTAACTGTGTTCTTCCACCAGTAGAGATGAGTATAAAATTTTACTGTACCAGTTTTCTTAGAATATACATA
>Ga0058701_10002968_pt1 | contig 13184 bp, 5 predicted proteins | sample AgamicOrMae_FD_97039 | JGI IMG/M metagenome (GOLD analysis project Ga0058701, IMG submission 97039) | Agave microbial communities from Guanajuato, Mexico - Or.Ma.e | ecosystem: Host-associated > Plants > Phyllosphere > Phylloplane/Leaf | place: Guanajuato, Mexico | collected 2012-06-04
GTCTTAAAGAGGAATTCTTGCAAAATCAAGGCTGGTTCCATAATTATAAAGGTTCAAAGAAAAAAAATCCGTAATAAAAAAAAATCGATTTTTTTTCGATTTTTAACAGGCGTCTACCCTTAATCACTTTCTTTATTCTTTTTCGAGAAGTTTCAAACAAAAAGGCTTTGCTGGTACGTTAATAAAACTCCGGGTATCAGTTTGTTAATTGGTTTTCGAGGACATCTAATGGTTGTGGAAGTTCCTGTTGATAGGACGATCTTTTCACTCGTCCTTTTTAGTCGCTGTAATTTTTCTCAGTCGGGAGATGCTCGTGCTTCTGAACTGAAAGACGCCGCTCAGCACATTTCCCTTTTCTGTCGTTTTTTTTACTCCGTTTCGCTTCTTGGTGTGATATTTCATGTTCTGTCCTTGGCGATCGGGGCATATCCGGATAGTCTTTTCTTTGTCGCACGCTCCAAAAACTGTCTGCCAGTCTACTTTGGCTATTCCGGAAAGGGACTCAATTTTGAGACTTTTACTTTTTGTCTCTTTGAGGGGACGTGATTGCGAGATTGAAACTGAGTCAATTTCTTACGAGATGGTCCTTTTTCCTGTCGAGGCAGAGGCAATATTTATTTCAGGGAATATTTGTTTGTTTTTGAAGCGAATCCAGGTACTTTTATGAACCGCTTTCAGAGCTCAATTTCATTGATCAAACAAACCCAAGGCACTCTAAAGAATCAGCGAGAGTCACTGATATTCAGTGAAAACTAAATGAATTTTTGTCAATTTAGCTCCACTGAAAAAATTCAGCGGTGCTATATAGACTGGAATTCAGTGAATTTTCATTACTATCACTGCTTTTTCACTATCACTATTTTACATATTTTCAGATACTATCACTGATTCAAATTAAGAGTGTGGCGTTTGAAGGTTTGTTTTTTTTGTATTTTTCATTTGTGTACACTTATTGGGTTAAAATACATTGACCATCGTCGAGTAAAAAGAAATATTTAAATCTTTTTATGGTTCAATATCAGCTTGAGTCTTTGAACGAGGATGTTGGACTATTCTGATTGTGGTGTTTTTCTTCAGTTTCTGGGACAGAAAATTTTTCCAGTTGCTCCGCCATCGCTTTAAGCGTTTTAGGCATAGTTTGTCACAGGGAAGTGGGTTTAGAGGCTCGACGCTGTAAGGGGAGATAAAACTGCCGTTGAAGTTTCCGCCACAAAAAAAAATGAAAACTTTTTTCGTTGAAGTCGTTTATCAGCGTTCAAGATTCATGTTGTAAATCGGTAGCGTGAGCTTGCTTGCCTAAGAGCGGACAGCCTGAAAACGGTGTGCGTTCAACTGTGATAGCAAACGAAAATGTTCCCAACTTTCTTTCCCAAGACGCTTTGAAACAAAGACTTCTAGGCGCCGGCGCCTGCCTTGCGCCCGACTGGGCGCCCGCCGCCGGGCGCCGCGCTAAGACTTTCGCGCTGAAATCACACCCAGTTTGAAGACGTCTTACGGGTAGGAGTATCAGCATACAAAGTTTCACGACGCATTTCAATTGGCCGTTTGTTCTTAGTTACACAAACCTACTCAACAACAGGTCATATCCAATCGTATATCAAATGTCGGGTCGCTATTTGTGGCGTTTTGGACTAATGAGAGAAATGGATAAATATAAAGTTATAGCAACAGTATATCATAAAGGTCATATGTAGTTCAGTCGTTTTAGAGATACATACTCATCATTAGCAATATTAATTTAACATTGGGGCCAAGAACTTTTGTTTGATAAGACTTTTGATAAATGTATCTTATGAGCTACCCACCCTATTCCTTGCACATTAAAAAGGAAACGTCTTTTTTAGGGATTTGTGTACCTGTTTTGGGTGTGCAACTAAAGCGGGGGAAGTACGTATTTTAGTCAATGTTCAAGATAGACGTATGTTACGCCACATTATTTAAAAGGTCTCGGCGAGAACTTTCCACTGGTCTATCTTGAAAAATAACCAAAATACGAACTACCCCCGATTTAGTTTCATACCCAAAACAAGTATAGCATTTCCTAAAAAGGGTGTTATGTTTCTATTGTGAGGATATGTAATATTTGTTTAATTCTAAGGTTAAGTATGATAAGGTTAGGTAAAGTCAGGTCAACCAAGGTTGGGTAAACTGTTAGGTCATTTTGGCTGGTTTCTTTTCAGTTGTAGCATTATCCTAAAATACGTCTATCGCCATACGTTCAGGTTGACAGCTATCTTTGATTTATCTGCTAAACGATTGTCACAATGAGTGGCTTCACCTCTTCAATAACGATAGCTCTTCCAAGAAATCGTCGCTTGCATCATTTTAAAAGCGAATCTGTGACAAAGGCTTTTAATTGATAAGCTTGTCTTCCGATTGTGATTCTGACGTCGGAATTGTCAAAGGAATTTGTGTCGGTCCAGAGGACTGGCCTTGTCGGCCACAACACCTCCCACCCATCTAGCTTGATTAGAGGCGTAGCAAGGAATGTGACCAGTGGTCCAGTGGGATGCTGCGGACGCATCTGATAAACCTTTTGTGTTCCTTGTTCAACAATTAGGTCACTGTGACGCACCCAAAGGTACGGATGTGAGACCAACGCGTGATTCGTAATTGACACCAACGTGGAGTCACATAGCCATGTGTCAAGAATGCCTTGACATGCAATCTGAATTTTAAAGATATGGTTTTCCATCTATGTGATCCAGATTATCAGGTTACAGATTCCTGTTCATATTTCATTCAAAAGATTAACGACATAAAACGGATCATGTTAGGTTACAAATCGAGTTGGAAAATACATGTCTGTTTTCACTGTCCCCCGTGTATCTTCTTTTTTTTAATCGGTGATTTTATTCCATCCTACCCTGCGTGGCGATTCTTTACTCTTCCCATTTTTTGGATGTCAAAAATCTCTTCATAATGGGCTACTCGACCAATTTTTATCGATATCATAAAAAGCGGAAAAAATGCCGAAGAAAAGTCAAAAACTGCACCTAGATACATCATCCGATCTTAGCCGATCTCCCGAAAATGGATTTAAAGTTGCATGTTACGTCATAAAATCCGTGGAATTCGGCAAAAATTACGGATTCTATGACGTCACAGGTAACTTTGAACCAGATATCCGGGCGATCGGCTTATTTTATCTGAGGTGCTGCTTTGGACTTTTCTTCGTCATTTTTTCAGCTTTCTATTGGCTATCGCGATAAAAATTGGTCAAGTACCCCAGTAGTATATTTCAACCAATGATGCGACTTGAATTTTCGCCAGACAAAAATAAATCCATTTTCATAAAAATTAAGTGAAAAACTTTTCGCATCTTTTTAATTTCAAGTCATTTTCTACGCACAAATCGGCTATTAAATTGATCAAAGTCGTAAGTTATTCTCTTCCGCATTTCCAACATTGTCTACGAGGTTGTGTATATGCAGATAGGAAAGTTTGATTTCGAAATTTGTGAATATCACCACTCGTAGATTTGCGTCTCGGGCAAACATTCCAAAGGCATCGTTCCATATAACATTTACGGCAGGGCGTTTCTCACGCTGCGGGGTTTTGCGCCATATCTTACGATTCGCGAACTTAAGCGTACTTTTCGCGGATAAAGAATGGGGTCAGTCAGGAACGACGAAGGAACAAAAAGACATAGCGTGCAAAAAAAATCAGTAACATGTACCGGTACGTATGCCCTTATAGCAAATCATGCCCAGAAACAAATACATGCGCCTCGCGAGAAGCTCTCTCTACTAGTGAAATAGTCACACGGAAAAAGTGTGTTGATATCATTCTTCAAGATGGTGTCGATAACTTGCCTGTCCCGTTTAAGGGCTGTGCCGTTGGAGGTACGTGTTCCTTTGTAATTACAGGTTCGTTTGTCACTGATTGGCAATCATGTTTGTCGCGTTGTTCCGCCTGGGTTATCATTTTGCAGCGTGATGCGCAGCTATAAATCAATACATTTTCATTAGTCGACCTCCAGTATCAGTTACACTGTCGAAATTAGATCAGTGTGCGTTGAAAAAATTGCAGCGTACGAGAAAAAACTCTTTAAATCATTTTCAAAAATATAATAAAATTTAATCACAGGCAACGTCGCCGAATGGGAGGCTTGCCTGAAGGTACTGATGATTTTCAAAGGCAGGATGTTGTCTCATGCACCAGTTTTGTTTTCTGAACTGAGGATAGATTTATTTAGTTTGATTATGTTACCTGAGGGAAGAGTATTTTTAGTTAGATTACTTTAGATCACCCGAGGTAAGGTTACTTTACGGTAGGTTATCGTAGGTTAGGTTACCTTAGGTTAGGTTATCTTAGGTTAGGTTATCTTAGGTTAGGTTATCTTAGGTTAGGTTACCCTAGGTTAGGTTACCTTAGGTTAGGCTACCTTATGTTTACCTTAGGTTAAGTTACCTTTGAATTGGTCACCTTATTTATGTTACCTTAAGTTAGGTTATCAAGGTTAGGCTATCTTAGGCTAGGTTACCTTAGGTTAAGTTACCTTCGTTAAGTTCACCTTAATTTAGGTTGCCTAAGGTTACCGTAAGTTATAGGTAACCCTCGGTCACGTTATCTAAGGCTGGGTTGCTTTGAAGTCAGGCCACCTTAGATTAGCTTATATTAACTAGATCAGGCTACCGCCTAAGGTCACCTTATTAGGATACGCCCAACAGAGCTAGGTTACGCTAGTTTAGGTTACCTTATCCCACTCTGATTCGGTTTCAGTTCCGCGTCGCAGAAATTCCTGCATCTCATCAATCACAAAGAAAACTACAACCCAGTACAGCCATAGTGCGTTCGGGAGCGCTAAAATGAAGCCATGTAGCCCAACTTATACCCCACAGGGGACTACATTAATACAAGTCGTTCGTCCTTAATGAAGACACAGCCCGATACGCTGATGGAGATCGACGAGAAATATTGCTGAAGCCTCAGATGTGCTCCACAAAGGCCGAACAACCGACATTTCCACTTGTTCGTCGCTGACTTCTACCGCCGCGGCGCGCCGTAACGAACCGCTACACTCACGTCGAACACGAAACCAAGACCGATTGCTGGTTTCCCTCAGCAAGGGATCGCACACCTACTTTTTAACATTGCAGTTATTTGCACCACGCATTGGACTTTTACCAAGGCACCCCATGGCTATTCGCACTACACGGGATAGCGGCAACGGAGTTATTCGTATCGGCGTCACCGCAATTGTTTGCTGTAGAAAGTAGATTTTTTATTTTAAAAATTAAAACAGAAATGCCTCAATTATAGAAATTACTGTTGAGTTTTATTAAAATGATTTGATCTGTGACTATTTTGTTAAATTATATTCGCGATCGCTGAGTGAAATCTCACACCTTCTGAGTGAAATTTACCATCATTGCTGTCCAAAGTCTTACCTAACCTACCCAACCCTTTCCCTACTAACCCTTGCTAACCTTTCTAAGCCCTGGCCGTACCTAACCTAACACCTCATCACGAGTACCTTCACAGAGAACTATGTTCACTCTGTGACGAGTGGCATCCTCTCATCGTACGAAAAGTACCGTCATCTTTTATTGGATTATGTTTAAGTTCGCGCGAATACTTAGAATCGTGGTAACAACAATCTGCTCTTGTTCTTTTTCGCAGTGATCGTTTGAGGTCCGGTTAATGCCCTCATCATTGGTTTTTCTTTCGGACAAGCAACTTAGAAAAAGTTTGCGGAATATTACATTCGGCTGGTCGTATTACTGAATATTAAAAGAGCCGCGACCATCGGCTTTCCCCTACCTGCTCTTGAAAATGTGAGAGCAAAAAAATAAAAATGCGGGAAAATGAATAAAAATTTGGAATCCGACCAATCAAAGGCAAGGAAAATCCGCGATAAAATTCCGCCAGGGGCTCATGACCCCAACTTTTGCAGCCCCCGAAATCCATGCAGATTTGTAGAATATTTATCATCAGGAAGTGGTACACGGCAGTCTTGTGTACTCGAAATTCTTTCCGACCTAAACATTCAATGCTTGTGTTTCTCTTTAAGTGCTTTAGAAAAACTAGAAAATAATTTTGACAATAAACACAAATAACTAACCTGCTTTAGGTAGTCCCATATCTGTATTAGGTATGGAGGTGAAACATTGAAAGAGCGCAGTAGGGTTATTTTTAAGGATAACCGATCAACAACCAAATCGGTGGAAAGGTCTCGTCGAGAGCTCTCCGTTGATTTGTTTATCCATAGGATATCTTTAAAAATTACCGTCTTCCCTTTTTAACCTTTATATCTAAAACGAGAATGAGTTTTCTCTGTTATATTCACCGTTATATAATTGCTATGTTTCTGATATGCACGCATTTTTTTTTGCCTGTTTGTTCAAAAGATAAACTTTTTTAAAAAAAGCTCCCGTTTTGAAACGTTTTAAACTTACCGTTGTCGAAAAAAAAGTAATAACCGTCCTCATCTGAAACGCTCCATAGAGTTTAAAGGGGAAAACATTCATTCCAAAGTTTTAAAAGAATTACAAGAGAAGGGCAAATAAATGGCTTTTAAGATTAACAACAAGACTAAATGAACAAAAGTAACATACTATTATGAACGGACCATTCACCATTGGCCTGGAGTTTTAAGTGCTATATATTAGGGTCTGCGGAGGCGGTCGTTGAAACTGGAACAAAAACAGTCAGAGAGAGAGAGAGAGAGAGAGACAGAGAAAGCAAAGGTTGCCGGGGTGGAGCCCAACGGACCTAACAACAGCCTCGTGGTCGCGTTTTCATGTCTTTATACCCTTGAACAAAATTCCCCGTGTTACGGGGGATAAAGAGCAAATCCTTACGGACGCACATTAGGATCTTTCTTTGGACTTCTGTTGAGGCGACGGATAATAAAAGAGGATGAATACGGGGAAATTAAATGTTATAATCCGGTTGTTTTTAACGAAAAGATGACCAAAAATGTTTGGCAACTGACTGAATGACGTTTCAGATTTCGGCTACGCTTAAAGACATTTTCACTGATTTTTTTAAATCACCTATCTCTGAATCTACCTTACGTAGTGGAGCAAAAGCGAGGCACTTAAATTAACAAATTCGTAATTAGCAATCATGTGAACAGTCGTCACTTTGTGGACAGTGGGGAATTTCGGACGGGTGGGCAAATCAAGAGAACGCATAGAACTCAGTCAGCCGAGTTGTTAAAGAAACGATGGTTTTGTTAGAAGTGCTACGTTATTGGTTAAGTTCCTCTGCTCAAACAATTAAGAACCAACTATTTTTTGCAAAAAGTGAAAAAGTGCCTTGTATTGTTTGAAAACTCAAAGCTTTATTCTTCGCTTTTCTTGTTACTTGCAAAAAGGCGCGCTTTCAGTTGCGAGAGGTATTATAAATAGTTCTTCGAGTTGGAGAAAAGTTGGGGATAATTTGAGGCTTGAAAGGCTAATTTGCCTATTTAGATGCTTATGGAAAGTGGATAGTGTCTTTTTATTGTAGCTACCGCCGAGAAAATCGGATTTGACGTTATTTTCTTCAATATGGACTTATTTTGTCTTGAGTTTTTATTAGTTCTTCTTCAAAGTCTTCGGGTCGCCATCTCAGGGAGAAAATTCTTTTTTTTTTCCGATCTTTTCCTCAGCTTATTTACTTAGTGTAAGTTTTATGCAAGGTGAAGCAAATACACTTTCAAACCTATAATTAGAAAACGGGGTTCGAACTCAAGTTATTTAAGGCATTGTTTAAAAAAGTCTTCAAAGGAAGACTTAAGTAGCTTGTTGTGTTGGAACCATGAATTTAGTGTCCCTCGTTCTGTACAGTTTTCTATCAATTATTAAGGAGTCGAAAATACGACTGCTTTTCTGAATACCAGATACTAACTAATTCTATGCCTAGGGGATCAAGCGACTGGGACTTCAAAAGAAAACGGACAGAAAGCAAAGAGCAATTAACGATTTATTTGTGCTCGGAAGCGGCGAAATAAATTAATGATGAGGTGAGAAGTAGAAGTGGGAGGAGTCCAAAATTTTCGTAAAGTGAAAGTTTTGTGTATATTTCTATCTTGAGCACCCTCTAAACGTCAAGGTCTCTGAGAAATCACTTGCATTTACGTATGAAGTGTCTATAGAAATTATTTGCACTGTACATTTGTAAGGTGGAATTTCCTTGCTTTTTTATCCACCCCTAAAAAACTTGTTAATATCGCATGTCTATGAATATCTGCATTTTACTTTGACCTATCAGGTAATAGCGCCACATTCATCGATCAGTGTTAAGGCTCACGAACGTGGGTCAGTATAGATTTGCTCTGTAAAAACTGCCCTCTCGATAAATTCAATAAGATTCACAAAGAACATCGGTCTTATAGGTTAGCTTTGCAATCGGCAGAAAGTAATCTTTTAGCTACTCTTAAAGTGAAACAGGAAAAAGACAAGAATTTTGCGGCTAATTGGGAATTGGCGTCCGTACCTCTCGTTATTAATTCTGTTTATTCGCGACGAACCGGACCTGAACAGTTGCCAAGCGCTGATGTTTAAGCTGACCTACATTACAATCAGCTCATGGCCGACGGGTACTTTGTTAACAAAAACCTGACTAAATATTTTTACTTCTTTTTTTGTTCCAGGTAAGAGACAAATTTATGATCAGAAGAAGCCTCGGTCCAGACAAAGTGGGCGAGAGATAAGTATAACAGCGGCTCCTCTGGTTGTGGGGGATGTAGCGGCTGTTCAGCGGGGACGGAGAAACCGTGTCAGTCTAGGGGTGGGGGTAGAATCTCTTGTGAGGCTTTCCATAGCCCTGCTGAAAACCAATCTCATGATTACTAGTCTCCATATCGTTCGCTGTGACATTTTTACTCCCTGCGCCTGCCTGTTGAGTAGTTTAAAAATGTCGTCAGGCTATGTGATTTATTTCATATGCGCAAGCAGCAACAAAATCAGTCACCCAATACCTGTACAAGAGTCAGATCTGCGAAAGTACGACTTTGAACAAACGAAGTGAAGTGAAGTAAACGAAGTTTCAGGAAACTAGAAGATAAGAAACAGTACCAGGAAAGTGAAATTCAAGTTTTGCCTGCACTAAAAAGAAACGGGCCGCATCTGCAACTATGCTTGAAAGAAGTTGAACGCTAGATAAATTGAAAAGTTAAGAAAAGACTGCTAAAAATGTCCCCTGAAAGTAAATGACAAACAGAGATGTCCTGAGCTAATGTGGCACTGATGCTGAGTGCGCACTTGTCGGAGCATTGTTTCTTCAGAACATGCCTAAAAATAGTTTGTTGGGGGGGCAGCATTTGTTTTGAGGGATTTATTGTCTTAGAGTTCATAATTTAAGACAGCCTGTGATATTTCACGAGAGACTAAGCCTAAAATTTTACCTAATGTTGACTGTACGTTACAAGAAGTTGCATTTCCTGCCTCTTGTATCCTACCCTTGTGGAGACCGGAGCGTGGCATTACTTAACCTCTAATTTCCAGGAATATGAATTATTTACGTAACGCTGAAAATTCCCTCCTTTATTCAGCTTAAACGCCGATTTTGAAAGGAATTTTTGTGCTGGAGTGATTTGGACCCTACTTGACGGATCTCGACAAAATTCGCTTTGTTGTTGGGGAAATTGGGTCAGCGTGTCAATGGAGGAACAATCGGTGACCTACATAACGAATATAGAAATCATATTTTGGGATCCAAATGAGGCTTCGACGCGAATCCAGGCGAGTTTTCCTTGTGCCGTAACGAGCCCAAAACCTTTTCGTGGCGATTTGTTTGTTGAAAATTTGATGATTTCGTGTCAAGTGACTGATGGGGGCAAGCAGACGTCATAAAGACAGACAACCATGCAGTGCACACACGCACACTATGATTAATCCTTGTTTGCCCGCTGCCCACCAGATGGCGTCCCGAGCTCGTTTTTCAAACTTCCCGCGCGCTTTCCTTCCGCGAAACATATTGTCGAGCCTCTTTGCCCTATTTTCAGACTGTTATGTTCATGTATTCATTTCTGGTTGACGAGGATCGTTGTAAGTCTTTGCCTTTATTTGCCGTAAGTTTAAAAATTAAATCAGATTTCTCAGTATGATATAAAATGACGTCTTGATTTGGCAGTCCCATGCCGAGTAGGTTTCATTATGAATATAATTGTCATGATGGACCCATGAATAGACCCATGGTTATAAAGAGCTCGGCCAGAGATTGCCATTAATTGCTACTCTTGGATTTGTCTTGAAAATCAATTACCATAGTCATTTATCCGTTATGCCACCAAGCCCAAAAAACAGATGTGTGACTTCTAGAATAAACTGTTAATTTTAGCAGTGATAAAACCAATGAAACGATTGTTTTACCAGATGTATTTATTGAGTAATCTATTCTCGAGTTTAGAAGTAAACTTTCCCAATTTTTTACCCCGTTATCTATTATTTCATCGATATCTATATAATCAGTATCACATATACAACTAACATCGGTCAAGGGGTATCTTGAAAGATGGAAAACGCGGACTTATCTATATTTGATGAAAACACCCTTTAAAATCCTGTTTTCTCTTCGGAGGGAACAGTAAATACTTTTCAAAAAGGCTCCGGCGCGAGAGAGTCGAGAAGGCTTTAAGTGCAGACTACTCAACCCTTGTGAAATGCTTTTCACTCTGATTGCAATCATTTGGTAAATAGAACCGCCCGCGTGGTTCATAGTACTGATCTGTTGGAAATGACTATCTCACTATGATTCTAGAGTATTCGAAAGGTCCTAGAGAGATTTTTATAATTGGCACTAAAGTACGTCCTCGCCCGTGTAGAACGTAATTACCGAAAGTATAATTTCCCCTTAGCGGCTAATTTAGACCATCCTTCATGGGGGAACTTTCTTAGCTACCCCTTTTTCATTTCAAACGCGCGTGCCTGCGGGTACCGCTAAATCGCGCTTAAACTTTCGGAGGTCTCAATCGATTGGCCAACGTCTTGTATTTCACAAATTGAAATTTTGCCGTCGAAGTAGACTCGAGCTTGAGGTTAAAAGTAGAGAACTTGTCGACTTTGTTCTTAAAAATGAGTCGTAGACGCCTTATTCGAACGGCGTCCTTTGTTTTGTAAAATGGCGGCTAAGCGAAGATTGCGCGGGAAAACATGTTATTGTCGCCTTAGAGTGGGATGGTTATTTCCACCGATACGTGGACGTGGTAAACTTCGTCAGATGGACAGTTAAGTAGCGTTAGTTTAGGTAGAAATCCGTAGCCCCAGGTAAGTTTGTGTTAAGGTAAGGTTAAGTAAGTTACAGTTTGGTTAGGAACAGTTTTGTTGTGTTAGATTCAAGAGAACTAGCAGCGTTAGATTGGGGACAGTCACTTAAGGCACGATTAATATCAACATTGTTATTGTGTGTTTGCCCGATCTCCCCTCTCTCTCCCCCAAAGTCTGTTTTCCCGCTCGCTCAGGTCCACCATTTGTAATCCGGGGCATCCCCATCCAATGAGAACTCTCCGGACTACAATGGACCTGAACGAGCGAAAAAACAGAGTTTGGGGGAGAGACAGGGGAGATCGTGCAAACACAGAATAGGCTACTCAGGCAAGGTTAGATTAGGTTAAGTTAGGTTGAAAGGGAGGTTAGATTTTATTTTCGGAGCACAGCTGTACTAGTAGCGTAAGTAGTAACTGTAGCGAGATGTCATGTTGAAATAGGGCATGTGGACTTAAAGGAGTCTGGATTGGTAGTGATAGTTGTTCACAGTGACAAAAAAATATTGTTTACAAGGCTGCAAAAGCGAGCCGCTTGTGGAGACATCGTAGGCGTAAGAATAAATCTCTCCTGTGATGTACGGCGGCTCGACTCGTGCTGGACGAAAAAGGAGCCAATAATAAGCCTGGACGCCAATGGACCCTACTTAAGCTTTTCCCGATGAGGCCAGAACACACAGCTGATTAGAGAGCAGTCCCCCAAATTTGTACGTGTATCAGGTGACTGAAGAAAGTCCTACTTTGCTCAGAGACTTCCAACTGAAATCCGACTTTGCTCAACGACAGTCTTCCAGAACACCCGACTCACAAAGTCACACTGAAAATAGAACCAGTGTTTATCCTCAAATCTACGCTTACAATGGTTAGTTTCACTACAAAATTCTCCTAGGGAAACAGCTAAAAGTACAGGTGAAATAATCAGTCGTGTCGCTCTCAAATCTAGGGACCTTAAATGTTGTAAACCTAGTACTAGTAATCTTGTTTTGACTATTTTTTTTATTAAACTGTAGGTTTTTTGAATTTCAGGCTAAAATATGAATTTGCTGTCCCAATTATAAAAATATGATGTCGTTGTTGTGACAAATATGATTTTTTAAATGGGATTTTTAACTTTTTGCATAAATATCGATGGAGTATTAGTATTTTTTTCAGTGTACTCGTTTTGCGTATGCTCTGCGTGGGGGCCTTAGAGATAATGAATAGCCGAGGTAGGTTAATTATTTTGGAGCTGTGCGTCGGGAAAAACATCCAATTGCTCCAGGCTTCCCTCAAACTTTCTTCTTGTTTTTCTTTTGCCTTTGCTGTTTTATTTTCCGCCTTTTTTTCAAGGCTATGATATGATTAGCTACAAGATTGGACGGTCAGTTTTAAAAGAAAATTGGTTTTGGTTTTTTGACGCAAATCATGATCGGCTGTAGGATTTTCTGCGAAATATTGACAATCTAAACAAATCTAACCTCTCAGCCTACTATACCTCATCCAATCATTTTAAGCCCTTTACCTACGCGTATCCATCATGATTTACGGCCACGGAAGACGTAAGAAAATAATTTATTCAGAAGAATCAGCAGTAACTTTTAGGTCAAAACTTGACGATATGATGTCTTGGAATTGATATATGTATTTTTTTATTAAGGATTTGAGCTAAGTTCACATTTTACGCAAAATACTGTACGTTAGTTATTGAGAGATTTTTGTGTTTGAGGAAATAATGCATTTGCACGATAACAGTAGCCGCATGATATGAAATTGTCTTACCCAAGAACCTAACCTAAATTGACCGACCTTAGCATAACCTTACTAACCTCATATTTCATCTCCTTAAGAAGCTATTGCTACAACAATGACTAGTCAAAACTCTTTGTGTGACTGGAATTTATTGGAATTCTCATGCCGTGCAAAGAAATTCATCAATCATAAAAAAAGAGGCGTAAAAAATGACGTCTAATTTGTTTACGTTGAAAACATTAAAAAGGACTGCCATATTCAC
>Ga0058701_10002969_pt1 | contig 13184 bp, 12 predicted proteins | sample AgamicOrMae_FD_97039 | JGI IMG/M metagenome (GOLD analysis project Ga0058701, IMG submission 97039) | Agave microbial communities from Guanajuato, Mexico - Or.Ma.e | ecosystem: Host-associated > Plants > Phyllosphere > Phylloplane/Leaf | place: Guanajuato, Mexico | collected 2012-06-04
CCCGGTGCCCCACTCGTCATGGCCCTACCGCGAGTGGGGAGTAGTGGGGAGGGGTGAGGGGCGATCTCCACTGGGCCACAAAATGGCCGCATTTGCGTTTCTCTAACTATTAAGGGCTCTAGTGTACAGTACAACTGCAGTAGACTGCTCAACGTCCCTCAAAACAAAATGAAACGCGTTGGTTCTTAACCTAGGTACACGTTTGTATATATCCATGAATAAAACATATCCAAATGCGAACCTGTTCTTGTATATACTTCATAGTTTTAAAGGAACATAAGCACTGGCATTTAAATCGAGTGAAACTCAAGAATGGAGGTTGAAATTTCAGGGGTGGTTATTCGAAACGAATTCTGATTACGGTCTTTAAATTGCCTTATGAATTCATTTATTAATATCAAAAGTCCGAAAAAAGACAAGTTCAACTTCCTTACGTTAGCAATAAAAATACAAAAAAAATTTAAAAAGCACAAAAAGTAGGCAATTGATGCACAGCCATTGGCTCTACGAACTTACGCACTGGCTGCTTTCTCATCATACTCTCTTTTAGTGTCCTGATGAGTATGAAATATCAGTTTCAGAGCTAATTTTAACGGAGTTTTGAAGCACACAAAAGCAGTCGAAAGAACAAAAAGGTGTTTCAACTAACAACAAACGTGAGACGCTTTGTTTTCTGAGGGACGTTTCAGCGTTACCTACTACAGTTACGTTGTAACCCGCGGAGGAAACGTCAATTCATGTTGGGGAAATGGATACGAATACTTTACAAAAGACGCTGGGCAGAGAATGGCCCAAAGGATGACCTCCTACACCCACCTTACGCTCTAAAACTCCTTGTGCGAGTGTAGGAAGTTGCCTAATATCACAAAAGAATACGAGGGAGTCTCCCTCTGCAGTCATCATTTTGCCCACACGAAAGACCGTTAGCCATAAGCTCTGCTTGCTTTAGAGAGACGGCAGCTTCAAAAGACCGCGAAAGTTTAAATTACAGGCGGAAGTAACACAGAGATCCTCAGGAGTGAAGAAACTACCGAGTGATACAGAACACAATTGCTCAAGACAGCCATTACAATGAACAGCTGTGCTATGAAGCAAAGCTTTACTCAGTACACAAGCAGTAACATAAATGAGTTATAAAAATATGGCAAGCACACAATAATTTAAAGTACTTGATTACATATGAAGTACACTTGATACAGCAAGACAAATCACCTTATATTGCTGGGTCTGTCGAAGTGAAACGGTGACTAGGGGAAACACATAGTGCGGACACTATCATCGCTTTTCACAGCTGAGAGTGAAAATTATTCCGTCGCTCTAAAGTCAGACGCAAGTTAAAAACTAAACAGTTGTGAAACGGCAGACTAAGGTTTGGGTTGGTAGCTTACAGACCTAGAGAAGGATGCCTCAATCTACGATTTATGTCTTGCACAGCTTTAACATCTATACTCAGAAATTACTTCGTTTAAACCTTCGATTCAGCTTGTTCAGTTCTACTCGGTTCTGCGACATCAGTGTCTGTTTAAATGCAAATAAATAAATATTCGAGGAAATCGAGAGTTTTTAAGTGGATCTCACTGCATGTAGTTACTCAGTTTTAGGTTAATATTTACGCTTACAATTCTTTTTCACCACTACTTGAGCACCTTGGTTAAGGAATATAAATCCGAAGTCAATACCAAACACTCGTTCGATACACAAAAAAAAGAAACAGAAATTTGGGAATAGGTGCCTAAAATGGCTGTAAATGACCATTAGAACAAGATCTACAAAACGATAGGGGAAATATCAATTAATTGACACCGGTTCTTGAAGAACTCTGAGCGGTGGCTTCAACCATGATTCTTACAACAGTGCTACGAGCAGTGGGAGTAGATTTCCAAGTCAAGTTAATTACTACTTTGGAAGAAGAAAGATATCCTAAATCGTTCATTCAACTCCGTCTCTCTTCTAAAATACCCGGTTAAAGACACAACATAGATAAAAATCAAAGAAAAACTCTTCTGTAGTAAATAAAATATTTCAAAAAATGCTCAAACATAAAAGCAATTTGGTACTACAAGACTTTGTGAGCATTGCTGATACAATGCCATATACCTTTAGAATATCAAACTTACAGTATAGATCTTGAGGCAAGAGAGAACTTTATCCACCGCCATTCATGCTGAAAACTTACAACAGGGTGGTGAAAGATCATAAATAGAAAAATGGCGATAAAAACGAAACATCAACTCACGTTGAACCTAAATTTCTTTACTCGCTGATATTGCTTATGCATTTACTAGGTAAAATATACTCTAAATTTAAAAAAATATTTCGGATGCTTTCTCGACTTTCTCAAAGCAAAGTATCGTAAGAAGTCAAATTTTTGCTAACTTAAACGAGCACTTATTGATTTCAAGTACTCAATACGGCCTGTACCGAAGCTTTATTGCGAATCACCACAGTTACCGATCTTTAAGAGATTCTCCAGAGCTTCTTAGAATGTGCTCCTGCCCTAAATAAAGTATTCGTTTGTTTTTCATGAAATCAGATTCACGATTACTACCTCAATCAGGGGCAAAATATACTTCTAAAATATTTGCAGATGTGAAGGAAATTTGATATGCCTTGACCTGCCACCACCCTGTGCTTTATTTTCACTTTAACCTGTGGAAAAGTTAGCAAGCCTTATTCAACTAAAACATCGCCTAACTTATGTAACGTAGATGTTATCTTCAGCTAAGAGCGTTATCAAAACTTTTTTTTCCATGGGACTTAAGCTCAATCTCCGACCAATCGCCATCTAAAAGACCCACTCACAGCCTTATGAGAACTGCTCGCTACGAGTTAGGCCAGTCACTAAAGTTTTGAGAGTGTAGACCCTTAAAAGTGAGTTTTCGCTCTTAAAGAAGAGTGATTCCCAGGTTAAAATCTCGCTCTCCGAGTGAGAATCTACTCTGAACGAAAGCATGAAGTACAGTCAACACTCTTGACGAGTGGTTATTTCCTCTTGCCAGGAAATTCCCCGGAAACGTTTTGGGTAATGACACGGTTTGACCTGTGTACTTAGACGTCACTATCGGTCTCACTCCGCGGTTGTCCGAAGTTCCGGGTGATGCTCTGAGACACGGAGCGGATGTTGGCGGCGTGGAACTGCTGGAGGGGCGTGGCTGGGACGGCCAGGTCGTCGTCAGTGCGGCAGCAGTTGTCGTACTCCGAGTCGTACAAGGCACTCATTGAGTCCAGACTCATGAGAGCGTCCGAGTCGAAGACTCGCGACGAGGCCCGTGAAGACAGGCTCGTGTTGTCATCGCCGTCGTGGCAATCGTCCGGACCGTCACAAGCGGAATTCACGTCACTCAACGCGGCTGCAAATCCAAAACCACACATCAAAATGAAGTCGTTGGAAAAAAACTCGAGCAAAAATTACAAGGCACACCCTTGTATTCCCTTTAAACTTCCCTGCACAGTTGGCCACAAAATTCATAACCCCTCCCTCCATGTATTTCTTATAGAAGCAGAGGTCATGACTTTTGTGGCCCACTGTACATTTGTCGTTTTTGAAATGAAGACATGGGTACAGTGCGGAAAATACTGTGAGCTTTCATTAACCTTTCACTACTTAACCACATGCAAAACTTTCCTCACAAGCGTTTATAGGAGTGATTGTTTGCATTATCGCGTGCAAAATCGGCTTCAAAAAATGACTAGATTTGAGATTAAAGTTTTTTGAAAATTCGTATTATTTATTTTTTTTATTTGTTTTTCTAGTTGTTTTGATATGGAACTTAAAATTCTTCCTATGCCCAATTTGGCTGTTTTCAGATGACACTGCAAGATTTTTTAAAGTATTTCTTTGGTGCAAATCAATTTCTAATGAAGCAAAAAATTCTGTTTTAAATCAAAGGCAGAGCGTATTTTTTTAAAGAGAATTTACCTTCAGCGTCTGTTAGGCCGGTTTCGTTTAACATGGATATATTTTCTAGAGCGGGATCGTCGGTGGTATAACCAGTGGATTCCCTGTCAGCCAATAACGGTTCAGAGGCAGCGTTGTCATCATCATCCTCTTCATCCTCATCTTCATCGTCATCTTCATCACTCCATTCCGATTGGCTGGTTTCGCCGGTGCCAAAGCAAGTGTGGTCCACCCTTTTGGCGCTCTCCTTCAGTATTCTCTTCACAGCCGCTTCCTGCAAACCACGAAAAAATTAAAAACACGAACCACATCTTCATTGGTCCAAGGCGATTCTCTCTTCCACGTACCAATTCATCATCATTCTCGATATCATCTTCGCCTTCATCTTCCGGCTGGTGAAAAAAAGGACAGCAAAAAACCAAAAAGAAAGGGTGAATGCACGAAAGCAACTTTGAAGGTCGAAAATTTCAAACTCAACCGAAAACATTTTTTGTTGTAAACAGAGGATTAAATAATGGTTCAATGTTTGTGGGTAAGTTAGGCCTCGAAGAAAGAGAGATCAGCTTTGCGAAGGTTGGAATTAACTGTTTTGGAACTTCTTTTCGGGCCAACAGTTGCAGAAAAATAAAATTGATAGCTTAATGAAAAATTGTGTTTTATACATATTTAAAAAAAAAGATAATTCTAATAACTATACTGAACGACAAAGGATGAAAATTTGCGAGTTTATCGTTCTTTGGTAAACGGAAAAAATAGTAAGTAGATCAAGAACTCTTTCACAAGGGTAAAAAGAATTGGCCAACTTGTGACAGAGAGAGAAGTTATACTTTCCCAAAATCATATAAAAACGGCGAAAAAAGGCAACAACATATCTGGTCACAAGACTTCGTCTTTTTTTGTGAGCAAGGAGCCACGTCAGTAGATCACAATTCACTTGTATATCATGATTTAAAATTAATTAGCATGCACCGTTATGTAGAAAGCGCACCCAAGACTATAGGCATAGCTTCTTTCGCAAACGTTAGATTTGATAGAGTTAAGTGAGTTCAAGTTCGGTCAAGAAAGGATAGGTAAACTGACCTGTCTTTCAATTTCCTCTTTAATCCGTTGTTCTTCTAGTTCAAAACTTTCGATTTCAGCTGCCTCCAAGTGATCAACATCCCGTCCGTTTTCAGCGTCAGTTCCTCCAGAGTTTCTCGCTCCCGGGTTTTCGCAACTCGGACTCCTAGAAAAAGGGAATTTAAGCATAAAACAGAGTTTTCTTTGCTTCTTAATTACCCCCACAAGTTACTTGAGTCAATGTTGGGAGAAGTTTTCACGTCGGTGCGAAATTGCAACCTCACCACGAAAAACACCAATCCGTAAATCTACCATGCACAACCAACAAACTCTGCTTGACGTTGTATCCTCCATACGTCACCCATACCACATTATAATCGGATGCAGAAATAATAAGATGTCGGGACGCCTAAAAGAGGATATTAAGGTTAATAATATCGAGATGAGTCCACATACTTTTCAGATTTACGAGATAATACTGATACTCTAAAATTACATTATAACTGAAAGGATCTAGTTGAATGGATACATTCATAAAATTTCAAAAATAATATTATTGTACGCCGTGTAATCTAAAAAAAAAGGTTTGTAGGTCCATCCCTACATGTTTCTAGCATATTACTGCGTCCACAATAATGCTGAGAATCTATTTAAATCATCCACAAATATTTTGTCACTGATCGAATTAATAAAATATAAACCTTTAATGACAAAGATCACGAGTCAAGACAGAGTAATCAAGAGGTACTTGCACCCTCGCCACAGCAGAGGGGACGAATTTCTTCAATCACTATGTGAGAAACCTCAGCATTGCCACCCCTGGATCTACTTTGTATTTCGAGCATTTTCAAAACCACAAATTAATAGGAGCTGCTCGTGGGAATTCCCTGCAAGATGGCGGCAATTACTGTATTATCTACAGTAAAGCACATAAGAGGTCCTTACCGTAAGGCACGGTCCACGGACGAAAGGTTAGAATCATTATAACATTAAGATGAAATTCGATGATTTACCAAACATGAGAGGTGTACAGTTGATGACACGCTTGTTGGTTACCGGTACCGTTTTTGTAATTAACATGCGCAACTTTTATTTAAGAATATAACTCACTTTATGAAGTGAGTTATATTCTTAAAAATGTTTTTATTATGCAATATCATAGGGCAACCCTTTCGTCTGTGAACAGTTGCTAAGCTTTTGCGGTTTTCTTTGTTCTTAGGCGCTACTTCGTCGCCAACTGCGCCTTATCCGTTTCCTCCATGAGCCCAAACCAAACCAATCATGCTGAAAAGCGAAAAAGCGTCATTTGAAAAAAAGAACAGTTTCAGACAAGAAAGCACCCTTCCTTCAACTTTACCAGCTACCGCATCGCATATCAAACCACACAACCGTAGACAACGTCCGAAAATTATCAACCATTTCGACTGATCACACATAATTATTGGCTGGAGCAAAAACATTTCAATTTATCGCTACGGCAAGCTACCCAAGTAGAAGCTAAACCTCTGTAGGTTTCGCTCCTTGTGCTATCACTCAAAAAGGTATTGTCCGATTCCGGTCGTTCAACAAGGCTGTGGCCAATGTATTTCCCCATAAGGCGGAACCTTGTTGCAAAACCAGAGCCGGACGATACCTTTTCGACTGATAGTACAGTACTGAATTTCCGATAAAGCACAAAGAAACCTTCAACCTAAAGCAAGGAATCCGTACAAGATGCTCCCGAGAAAGTTTCAGATGAAAATATTGAATAGTATCTTCCTCCCAGGTTAAGATTTGGTTACCCTCCTACGAGGATAAGATGCAGAAATAGTTCAAATAAAGGGAACGCGCTATTCTGTATCCGATGAAAAATCGGCGAGTTTTCGGGTGAGCTTAGGCTACGCTATGACGCGCTGCTCGATAGATACAAAAGATTTGAGATATAGCGTTAGTCTAGCGTGAGTTAAGTGAACGTTAATGACAGGTCGAGAAGATTCAGATTCGTAACTTACTCAAAATCTCTTTGATGATATTGGATAAGTCAATGCTAGGATTAGTTAGGTTATCGATCGAGGGAAGGGCGACAGGAAGCTAAAAGAATATTTATCGCGTCGGGCAGTAATTTACAAGTAAACTTTTGTGGACCGTATGCTTAAAAAAATGTCACAGACTCCTCACCAATAAAGAACATGCTTGTTAGTATTAGTATAATACGCGCTGCACCAGAAGATTGCAACCAACCACCTCCACTGCACTCCACGCCAGAAACTCGCCATGCCAAGTCAGCCCCTGCATTACATGTGCAGAGGCGGCGTTCAGCTGAAACAAAGGGTACCTTGTGGGCGAGATGAGGCCGGCACTCAGCCTTTGGCCAGTCACCGTCGACGTGCTCTCAGAGTCATCCGGGTCTGTTCCTGACAATGCTACAGCGGAGCTTTGGGGCGCCGGGGAAGGCGGCGTCGCCTCTAGCGCCAGATCCGGACCCGCACCGAGACCCAGCTCCTCCTGCTGGCGCCGCGCCAGCTCCTGGATGGCGGCCAGTCCGACCTGGTGCGACCGCAGCTCCCCGTTGACGCTGTGCGGCGTGGCTGAAACTTGTGCAACGGGCGGGGTCTCTCTAGCTACATCCATAGCTAGTTCAACGTACCTTCCGAGCATACTCGTGTTCCCGCCGGTCGCTTCTTGGTGCCTCTTGAGGGACTCGACACCCAGTTCGGCTGCCTGCCGGGGAGAGCTCTTCTCCTCTTCCTGCCGCAAGCTCTGCTCGTCGAGCAACTTCTGGATCTCCCGTTCGAAGTCTGCGCCAGTCTGCGGTCCTCGCCGCCCCGACGGATTCGCCTCGCTGGAGCCCCCGTTGGCATGCCGATGATGATGGTGGTTGTGATGGTGGTGGTGGTTTCCGTGACCTCTCTTCCGGTCCGTTTGGCTCGATCCGTCTTTCTTGGACGACTTGCCGCTGGACGTCGACCTCGACTGAGAATGCCACTGTTTCTCTTCGGGGATCTCCGCCTCCTTGTCGGCGTCGGCCGGCTTGTCTTCGGGAGGCGTGTTGCCGGACCGAGAAGGACCCGCTTCGGTCGACGGCGTCATCTCCTCGGTCGCTGGCTCTTCTATCACGGTTTTCGGCGGTTCGCTCGCTGGAGAGATCTTCCTCATACGGCCCGGTTTCAGGTCATGCCTACCTTGCTCTCGCTTATTGATATACTCGAAGCTACCACAACTATCGCCTCGGTACGAGTCCTCGCCGTCCAGGGGCGGCACAGGACTCGAGACACACGAGTCCACCGCCCCTTGGGCTAGCGACAGGAGCGTCGCAGGATGCAGCTTCTCAGCCGCTTTCCTCCTCGCTCCCGATGAACCCCCTGAACCGTTGCGGTGGCGGTGCGGCGACGCGTTCCACTCGTGCCTCGAGCCCCCCGCCTCGCGCCCTCTCGCCTCATCCGGGTTATTATTGTGGCTTGTCGGGAGATGACACTGCGGGGGAATGTAGTCGTGGGACGCCCTCGGCGACCCTCTCGGGGAGCGCTCTGGCGACGAACACGGGTTCACCTGGATGTCCGACGGGTAGAGCCACCTCTCGGGCGCCTCGTTGCTCAGGGCGCCGTGGCCGGGAGGCGGCGACGGCGACGGGCTCGCGTCCGTGGTCCGACTGTAGCTCTCATCCGACGAACTAATACTAGGTGAGTGGTTGAGCGAACTGATCTCATCCGCGGACGAGTGGATTCGGTGGGCGCCTGGACCCGGTAAGTACGTGTTGACGGGCGCGCAGCTGCCCTGGAGGCTCTCGTCGGAGAAGTGGCGCTGCAGCTGCACCAGGGCCTGGTGCCGGGAGCCCCGGACTTTGCCCCGCGAGGGGGTCTCCTCGGCGGAGTAGCCCTGCAAGCGCTCGTTGCGCAGCGCAGGATGGACGGCTTGGTGGGGCGGGACGGAGGGCAGGGCGCCGTTGTGGCGGGAGCCATGGCTGGAGCCGTGGCTGGAGCCGTGGCTGGAGCTGTGGCCGCGGCTGCGATGAGCCCCGGCACGGCCGCCGTTGCCGTCCTTGCCTGGCGGCCGAGGTAACGGCTTGAGGTACGGTTTGCCCCTCTCACCGCTATGACTGCTGTGGTTACTGTAATTGTTGTTAGTATGATTTGAATTACTAGTTTGAGCGTGGTTAGAGGAACTCGTTCCTTCGGCCCCCCGAGGCCATGGAGGCGTATACCTGCCAAAACAAAAGCTTGCGTTAAAATCGATGATAAAAAGTTCTTAGCAGGATTTTACTTCCATTTTCGAGGGACGAATGGGTTGGAATACCTACCAAAATTCTTAGTTATTAAAATAACGTAAGAGACAAAAATACCAATCGGTCGCATCCGCTAACTAGCTAAATCACAAGAGCTCAGCGAGTAAATCGGCGCTCTTGAGCCCATAAATTAAAGTTTACTTTCGTTGAAATGTACACAGCCTTTTTTTCTCAAAAATAACTGCTTTCAAAAGATGTTGCAGTTTTTGAGCCTTCACGTTGAGAAAGACTACTCCTAAATAATACTTATAACCTTGACATATTTTGTGATTTCGAAAATTTAAGACGCAAATATCTTCTAGGCCTCTCCGAACACAGACTACAGCCCAAGAGCTAACTTGTAGACCTTAACTTGCTGCAAACTATTGCCGCTGGGTCATCATTTCCTGTATACAAAGAGCTATTTACGCTTTGCGTTTTCAAAATCGCCAAATTTGTAATCACAGATTCCTTACCTTGCCATTTCCTGGGGTAAATGTCTTTTAGCAGGTACTGGGAGTGGGGCACTGGGCGCCGGCGGGAATTGCATGTGCGAAATTCCCTTATGGGGGGGAGGGGGCGGGGGCCCCACGGGGGCATCCTCCCTTTCGCTTTCCGGGGTGGTCTTTCTCGGACGCCCGTTCACGAAGTGACTACCGTGATGTCCTCCATAATGGTGACCGCTGCTACTTTGATGACTATTGCTCGAGCCGCTCAAATAGCTGCCAGGCAGTTTCGGTGGTTGCTGGAAACAGAAGCAAAGACGTGAGACGTGAGAGCAAAGGTTATCTCAAACGAGATGTGCCTAATAATAAGCAAAGGTTACCTCAACTGACAAGGGAACCTCACTAACTGTCCGCCTCAGATTTGTTTAAAATTTTCGGGAGTTGAGGTGGATGGTAAGGAACGTATTTTAAGCCAAAAATAAGTTGTTGAACTTGATAGCTCATTCGTAAAAATTAGCGTCCTGTTGGACCGGATGAGCTTGGCTGGCACCGCCTACTGGATTAAAGAATTGAACTTACCTGATAATTGTGATTACTGCTCTTAGGATCTGGAAGAAGAGGTTCGCTCTCCCCTCCAACTCCTCCTGGACCAGCCAATCCGCCGCCAGCACCGATTCCGCTGGTACTTCCGCTCCCGCTACCCGACCGACTTCCGGAAACTTGGATCACTTCCTGCAGGGGTGGTAATCTCATAGCTGCTCTGCCAAGTCCTCCACCGCCGCCACTAATATAATTATTAGCTGCTATAATACTCGGATCCTCTCTGCGGAAGACTTTGCTCCGACAGCGATCACCTCCGGAGTTTTGGTGGAGGAGAGCTAGAGGAGTGGCCACTCCACCGTACATGTTTCCTTGAAAAAAGAAAAGACGATCGAGGCATTAGGAGGACGCACTTGCGGTTGGAGGTTCATAAAATGCACGATTAAGTTCAAGGTATTTACCTCATGCGATATTTCTTGTGATAAAAATGAGATTAAGACAGGAATAGAAGGAACTTAAAAGTCAAACGAAACAAATGAAAGGATATGAAACCCCCTGGGAAGGTGCTCTTGGGAAGTTACTTGCAGGTGCACATGTGCCGTGATTATATGTTAATTTCTGTCGGGGACAAGGGCAACAAAGTTTATTAAAGAATATTTCGCCATAGAGTTCATCTATCAAAGTGGGAGGGTAGAAAGTAAGTCAATCGTTGAACTCGATCGAAGTTTGCAGTTCCCTTCCAATGTACTGCACGAAAACCTTCAAGACTTTTAGGTCAGGAGCACAAAGGAGTCACAACTCATTTGTGAACAAAAAGTATCAAAACACAGCAGTTTCAAAGAAATCAACGAAAGAATCATCGCATACCCTCCCATAAAATAATTAGCGTAGAAAACTGTGAACCACAGCCGGTACGCAAACCAGAGAAATTTTTGCGTAAACTGTCCGTGCGCTAACAGTCTGAATGCGTGATGACAAAAGCGCGGTAATCGTTAGTACGCTATCGTTAAGATCTGTCATCTGATTTGCGGAGCGTCCGGAGTCCAAAGACGCGAGCCTCTGATTGGCTGGCACGTTAAGTTTGCGCTCTCGAACACGATACTCTAGTAGATACATCAACCTGAATGGAAAACCCGTTCTTATCTATATGACTTGTCAGCCGATGAGCTTTGCAGGTTGCAACCGAATTTTTCATCGAAAATAAAAATTATTCGTTACTCTCTAACCGACGAGAGTTCTTGGCTAAATAGATCCGAAAAAAGTGAGATTATCTTGAGAGGGGCAGGACACCGTTAACGGTGGCAAGATCTGATACATGTCCTTAATTAGGATAAAACGATACTTCTGATATGGGCAGGAATTAAGAGGCGTTTAGAATCACTTGAATCTGATAAAAATTCACCATTCAACATCGACGCAAGAAAAATCAGCGTTCTCTGATACTCTAGTTTTATTAAATTATAGGTTCCAAGCGGTTAACTCTCTAATGGTGTAAAAGAGTCCGTTTCAAGAAGTGCTTCACAAACTTATTTAGATAACCTCTCTTTGAGCCAGAACTGTTCTGCGTTCACCTCTCAGCTCATAGCAGAAATCTTCAGCAAAGAACTCAATCGTACTTTAACTCGTAACATTCTGAAACTACGGTACTCAAGGGCTGTTCCAGAGGATTGATAGAAGAAAACAGAAACAGGATAGTATTTTATAAAACAATACTGGGTTTAATAAGAGGAAAAAATAATACTTTAGACAGTGCAGAGTATATCAGTGCGAGAGACAGCTATGTTACACGGGGTAAGAATTACCGATTCCGACTTGACTGCGCAGACTGGGAAGTTCGTCCACTCGGAGGGTGCCGAGCGGCTTCCTATCCGTCAAAAAGTACGTAGTCATATCGCCCTTTCCCTTCACTTTCACTTTCCCTCGGCACTGGAACTCGTAAGGGTGATGCCTCAAGATTTGGTACACTTCTTCCGTGACCTGAGTGTGATTAGGAAGTCCAGTGGAGTCCATCCTGCTCGCGACGTTCACCGTGTTGCCCCAGATATCGTATTGGGGCTTTCTCGCGCCGATCACGCCTGCCACTACAGGGCCGACGTTAATACCTGAAAAAGAAAGCGATAAATATTAACCCAAAACAGCCCAAAGTATTTGGAGTGAAATTTAGATTAAGAGAAATTGAAACGATTTTTTCTATTGAAATACGCATTTTAAGCTTTGGAAAATGTCTAAATAATGAAATTGAAGGTTTCCAGGGGATGATATTTTTTGAATTGTAAAGATACTACACTGAAAAGATCCTCTAAAATATTTTTTCGTGTTTCCGAACGGCATCGCTGGGCGGTAGTGGGTTAACGGTTCGTGCTAAAAAGTAATAATTAAAAGGAACTTTTTTTTTGGGGGGGGAGGGTCTATTGACCCGACTGCTCCATTTAAAATGTATTAGGTTGGGTTCCGTGCGTTTGTGTCACCTCCCATTTGAAATGCATTAGGTTGGTAACGTGCGTAAGTCTCCCTATGTAAATGCATGTCGGATCAATAGCAACACCCTTTAAAAAATGGCGTATTCTCCTAAATTGATAAACTGACTTGTAGGGGTAACAGTCATGCCGGAAATGACAAATCGCTGTCTTTGTCAGGCATCCCAACAGTTTTGACAACTTACCGACTCTTAGCATGAAATTGTTATAGGAATTTTCGTTGATATTAAGTAGCTTGTCCCTCATAGCGAACACAAATTCGACGAGACACGCCATGTGATGGCCGGCGCTTGACTCGTCATCATCGAGTATTTTATGGTCAGGCATGAGACCCACCGCTGCCATGTACGTCGAACCGACGGTTTTGATTTTGTCGATCGCTTTGAACCGCTCCTCTCCCAACAACTGCAACCCCACAAACAGAAAACTGATTATTTCTTGTGCGTCAATTTTTGCTTCTTTGACAAGAAAAGGGCAAAAGTGGGATTTATCCGTATTCAAAAAAGTTAGAACTTTAGTCCAAG
>Ga0058701_10002970_pt1 | contig 13181 bp, 4 predicted proteins | sample AgamicOrMae_FD_97039 | JGI IMG/M metagenome (GOLD analysis project Ga0058701, IMG submission 97039) | Agave microbial communities from Guanajuato, Mexico - Or.Ma.e | ecosystem: Host-associated > Plants > Phyllosphere > Phylloplane/Leaf | place: Guanajuato, Mexico | collected 2012-06-04
AACAACGCATGATCGTAGAGATACCACACTCGTCAATTCATCAACTCTCCGCATTTTTTTTCTCGCAATGAAGAATGCTCTGATTTATACCACACAAGAAGCTACAGCCGTTGTCATCTGACAACAAAGCTGGCCTCGAAATGTTCCGAAAACCATTAACAATTACAAAAAAAACAGTACAAATCACACGAGCGAACAGTCTTAAGACTAGCGGTATTGTAGCATACAAAAACTTGTCTGTGAAACATTCTGATATAACTCTTTGAATGTATCTAATGGTATAGTCAGTGAATTTGTTAGTAAAAGTGATGCGTCGATGACTTTGGGTTTTGCGTAAACTGTGACACCAAACACCAATTCCTCAGACTCTGTGGGAAGGGGACATGGTAATTTCCTTTTACAGAGCCATGATTACCTCCATAAAACGAAGACCGCAGAGAGGGCGAAAGACCGTCACCCAAAGTTCCCATTTACGGTAAAAATAGATTTTTGTTTTGCTAGTCATGCTGGCAATATGGCCACGGGAAGTGGGCGCGGTGCAAAATAATGGCATTGTAAGCTTGAACGCTTGCTAACAAGATCACCCAAACCTCCTTCCGGAGCATAGTTTTAGGGGGTACTTTAATGAACCTTGCGAGAAAACGCTCCACTCTCCCGCGCGATAAAATTAATTCCTCGTTAACCAGAGCCAACGGCAGGCGGGAGACGAGATACCTAATCCCCGCCCAACTATTCCGATAAGACGTGATACGAAGTCGCGAAGCAGCCGACAGGCTTTTTTTCTTTGTTAAGAGGCTAAAGCTTAAAGCGGAAGCAGTGAAACAGTTTTCCGCAAAAACGAAACCTTTCCTTTCCCTTCAAAGCACACAAGCCTAGCTTTCGATTTTTCTTACCAAACAAAGATCCTCAACCTTCATTGCCTCTTTTCTTCTTTTTTTGTCTTTTTAGGCACGAGGCGTAGCTGAGTAGCCTCTTGCGTTCGGTCTCGACGCAGTTTTTTTTTCTACGAAACAAGTACTCTTATGGCAGATCCTGAACGCCATGACACATTTGGCTGAAATTCGGGTCCCAGAACCACAAAATTATTCTAAGAACAATGGTACCAATTTCACTCGGGGTCATATGGGTCAAATTAAAATAATTCGATGTTTTGTCCAATTTTTATTTGAGATTTTCGACTTCTGATTCCCTTTTACAACCCTCATCGTGACTCCTCCTAGGGAAAGTACGTAGCTATTATTCAAGTTTATACATGGCGTTTACTGTAGACTTAGGTGTGATTACGGAAACCCATTTGTCGTTCAGCCCACGATCCCCTAGGGGTCGCGACCACCTCGGAGAACTGCTGCCATAGAGTCATGGAGGTTTTGAAGTCGTCCTATGATTCTTAAGGATTTGCAAATAAAGAGTACAGCTTCACGAAGGCGACTTGTCAGATGTTTCGCAATGTAAGTTTCTTATTACCCACAGTACTGCACACAATTCACGGTTTTGGTCATTGATCCAAAACACTTTACCTAAGATGCATTCGTCCATTCGCATACGACTATGCTGGAGAACTAATTCAAGAAAGTTTTAGACGGAAAAATTCATTATGGTAAACGCTTCCCCTCATACGCAGGTAGCAAGTTCGAGACAAAGTCACTTCAAAACCTCGACATCTCATCACAAAGTCGAGCTAGCCTATCACACGGACTTCTACTTTAGCCGGTAACAGCCCAAAGTACTTGGAATGAAATTCAGTTTAGGAGAAATTGGAAGTTTTTTTCCCCCTGCTAAAATACGCAATTTTTTAAGCTTTAGAAAATGCCTACTTATTAAATTTTAGGTTTCCGAAGGGATGATATTTTTTAAATTGTGACACTACTGAACTGACAAGGTCCTCTTAAATATTTTTTTCTGTTTCCGAACGGCATTGCTGTGCGGTAGTAGGTTAAGCAAGGCGAATTTAAAATGCTATACAACTATCATTCGTGCAAATTGGAGTAAAATACTATAACAAAAAGAACCTTCTAGTGTCGGCTGCCCGGGTCCTTGATTCTTTCATAAGGCGACGCTCGGTCTTACAATGTAGGTCTTAACTCTTCACTTTTAACCCCAGTAAAACTTACATGGGAACTCGTGTAACCGGCGACCGCACTGCAGAAACATTTTTGCCCGGAAAAAAATTCTCGATCTCAAACGTTCGGGAGAAATGAATTATGTTTTACCCTTAGAAATGAATGAAATTATAGTTTTACAAGCCACGTTCATAATCATGTAGTGGCCAAGACATTTGCCGTAGAACCATCTCTTCTAACGCAGTATGAGATTTAGCCTCATTAATGCCCTGTGGAGTCAAAATAATTATATACAAAAGGCATATGCTGGTTTTATTTTTGGTGATATGTCCCCCAACATTACCATCCCAACCCACTTTCTTCTTAACACAAACTTTCCTCAAAAATCCGCACAACAAACCATACTAAGGACGTCTTGTCAATACCCAAAATAATACCTTAGTACCCACGTTTTCGGCCTTCCATTCTTTCCTCTCTCGTTCCGTTCCACTTTCTTTTACCGCAGCCCTTATTTTTATTTTTTGTGAGCAGACTTTTGTGAACACTTTAGAGAGGAATCGAATCGAGGTTCCTGATGACATACAATGTCAGAGCAATCTGCCGCCCACAATGCCCTCCTCTTCCCCCGAATCCTCACCCCTCCTTCAACTACTCTCCGGATTATATGAAACGTTAAAAAGCCAATCTCTTTCATTTTCCTGTCGTGTTTACATTTTTGGAGCCTACGCAACAATCACAGCAAGCAAACAAAGTATACATACATGCAAAACACAATGACATGGAATAACGAACGAAAAGCTTTCGGTCTTAAAAAAATGGCGAAAAGGTTTTATACTTCCTTACCTATATCTTAGCGATTTAAATTGCATCTCGTGAGTAGTTGGGGGAATCCTATCAAGGATGAAGTTTATTCGAAAAAAAGGGCAAAATAGTATTTCCTTAGCAACTTCAAATTAAGGCCTATCTTGATGATTTAGAGCTTTAGGGTAATGTAGCTTAAAAACATTGATTACAACGTTGAATCACTTCTTTTCCCCCCAAATACAAGCTATTCGTCATTGACTGATGAAAATCAAAGTCCTTAATCAAGCAATCTTTCCTCTCCCTGAAAACCAGACTAATTTCCATAAAGATTCTTGTTAGGATCTGATCTCATCACAACCAAGATTCATTTTTGCACACACGTCGGTTGTCATTGCATCAGATATCTCTTTCACCATCAATACGTTCGTTACTCGTTTCAAAGAACACCTCCATGCTTTGTTTTCACTCCCACCATCATGAATGTGGTATAATATGACTGTGAAGAGAAGCGTGCAAAATAAAGGAAACTTTGTTGATTGCACTCCTTCGCAAACCCGCAATAATTGCACGAGTGAGAATTTCATTCCTGAATCAGCCTCGGCCGAGAGATGCATGTAAATCGTATCTGTCGATACCTCGTACCTGATTGAGACCACTCGGTATATCATTAAAAAAAAGGAATCATTGCATTTCATCGCAGAAGCTCAAAACTTATTAGCTACAGCAACTAAGCGAGTATCGCTGACACGCTTGTGGTTGCGGCATGTCAATTAGTTTGCTCACATGTTTGTCTAATTTCGAGTCCGTTGAAGGTTTACAGCGGGGATTCACTGCAATGACGGTGTGACAGGTGGGGCCATATTGGCCACTAGCGTATTCTGGAACTCCACGCTAACCGATCTTAAACTAACCTCGCGTCACGTGGTGGGCGATACGGAGGGAAAAAAATCATGATAAAATTCTGTCCAACAAATTATTTCTCAAATTGAAAAATTTTGAGTTACGCAAAGTAGAGAATTTTTCACGGCCTAAGCTCTACCTCTCTCCACAACGCCAAATAGAGCTCTTGTGAGGAGAGGCACAAAGCAATTAATGATCTTCAATCTAATCGATCTAAGATAATTTTCGCCTTACCTAATACCGCTTTTACCTCGGCTGCAGGTACGGTACCATGCCAAAATTTTCTACGAAGTCTGACTGCAGCTTTTTAACACGAAAATCAGGAGTGAATTTATCGATTGGAAGCTCTTAAAAATCGTAAAAAAAAGATAAGTTACGTTTAGGATATAAAGTTTTCAAGCTTACTTCAATACAAAAAAAATCAAGCTTACATTAACGATTTGCAGCATTCGCCTCCCCAATGTACAGTTAACTGGCAAGCGCGCATTACGAATTTCCAGCACGGTAGCTCTACCTGTAATCCCTGGATATGTCTAGTTAACTTCAGAAACTCCGGTCAAGGGGTAATCTCGCGGACTCAAAGTAGCGGATCCAGTCGTAAGTGCGCCTATGAATACAAAATTAGACGTCTTAAATGTGTTTATTATCTGGGTTTGTAACGGAGAAGCCGTTTTGAGTTTGCTGAAACCACTGCGGAGCGTTTAATTAGCCATATATTCCCGCGGAGTGCTCACGTTTTGCATATAAATAGTGAGAAGAAACACATGTCAAAGGCGCCAGCATGCTCTAGGTTAGGCAAGATGCATTACACACACGTGCATTGGTTGCCTACACTTAAGTAGTCAGGGGCTAAATGGAAATAAATTATGAATTTTGCAGTGCACAAGCTGCTCCATAAATTCGCCGGGTTGCGTAAAAATATACATCGTAAAGTCCCCCACATCCACAACTCTTTGAATGTGCATTGATTGTTTCCCCTTTAGCGTTAGAAGTTGTATGAAAGAGTGATAGGATATTTAATCATTTCCACGAATATTCATTGCAGTAGCGCTCACTGAGCATTTTATATCAGATGTATTTTTGTGATATAAAATATATAAACAAGGCTTATTTCTAAACGCCGAAAAAAAAGCGTCATAAGGCTTGGTTACTGGAAGATTAGGCTAACAGGTTCGCACCGCACTTCACTCGGCTTAGCGACGAAAAATGAAAACAAAAATGAAAAACTCAGAAAAATTTACCTCGCGCAGACTTCCAAGAGAAATGAATTGAATCGTGTCCTCAAGGCACGTCGAACACAATCTGCTGCTAAAATGTTTTGCAATCAGGAAGGCGAGTCTCGAAAAGGCCGTTTTTTCCCGTCAAAGGATTCGCGAGTCACAGGAATGTTAATTAAGCCGAATCTACTACAGAATAAAATTGGGATTTTCGTCTCTTCCCAGCGCGCATTATAAATAAATGATCCTGGAGATTTTCGTCACTTTAAAATGTTAGGCTGTCATGCGTAGAAACGAATGTGCTCGAGTGACACTGATTTGAATGGCGGAGAGCTTTGAAATATTACGTTTTCTCAAGGGTTTGTTGACGCATCGTGAGAGCTTCATTTTGCAGCTTTGAAGACTTTCTCACAAAAAAGTGCTAAAAAAATATTTATTGAATCAAAGAATACATTAATAAAATGCAAACGTTTGGGATATTTTCTTCTAAGCTTTGCTTAAAGGAAACAAAGAGTGTAATGGCAGGGAGGAAGTGACTCCCACTGATTCGCAACTTTACGGGCAAGGAAATTTACCAACCCTAAAGAAAATAAAAACGGCCGGGCGCAAAAGTTAGACTACAGTACAAAAAATGCAAGTGTTTCGTTCAAACTGATAATACGAAGGCCGCATCAAAAAGCCAATTACTTGTTCAATGGCGATTCTCCCTATGGCAGAAAATAAAAGAAAGAAAGAAAGGGCCTCTTTCTCGCTTTTGCTCCACTGTCTATCGTCCCCTTTGAGTGTTACCAATTTTTAAAATGAAGGGGGAAAAAGGACGAGGGGCAAACCCGTATGGTGTCTATTACTTCTATGCTCGTACGTGTACATGCAGGCACTCTCTTCCACCCTACTTTAGAAAGCAGACGGAGAACATGCGAGCAAATGAACAAAATTGTAAATCTTAAAAGAAATTCTTGCTGGATACGCGTTTTAATTTCTCTTTAAAAAAAGTCAATATGATCCAGAGATAATTTAAACAGATCGAGTAACCCTCCCCCCTCTCTTGGCAGAAACTACTATCCCATGGCGCTTGCTAGAGGTAAGTTCAAAGAACGAATTCCGCGTAATTCATCCAATGTTTTAATCCACTACCGCCCAACGATGCCGTTCGGAAACAGAAACATTTATTTTAGAGGATCTTTTCAGTTCAGTATTGTCACAATTTTAAAATCATCGCCCCTTTCGAAACATGAAATGTAATGATTTAAGCATTTTCCAAAGCTTGAAATTTTGTATTCCGATGGAAAAAATCCTTTCAATTTCTCCTAAGGTAAATTTCACTCCAAATACTTTGGGTTGTTATGGGTTAAGGACCAAGGAATGAATAAGAGTTTGTATTTTAAAAAAATCCTGATCACATTCTCCGCATCAACAATGGCCACTAAGAAAAAGATGTCATAAGGCTTGATAAAAGTGGAGCGGAGTGTTAGAAAAGCGAGGCACAAGGTACTTCCGAGGGAAGTGACAGGGGAACTTGGCTATGGGCATGACCTTACGCAATCCACCCCAACCAATTCAGTGCGGTTAATAATCAGGATAAACGGGTAAAACATTGAGGAAAATTTATCCTGGATCAGAGAGTGGTGGGTCTGTTAAAGCGCGGAGCCTTTGAAGACAAAGCTCCGGAATTTTCCGCCTCAAGTTTCCTCGAAAACGTTTGATTTGTCTGCTGCGAGAACAGATCTGCCAATTTTGTTGCGTAGTCACTTCGTCCCTTGAACTGTTTTCCTACGAGTTCCGCAATTCCGATGTATGGCTTGGAGAGGAGGCCCGGCCGGTTTGTGGCGAAGAACGAAGCGAAGACGGTGCTCACCGTGGAAGCCCGCCTAAGTGGCAAAATCGCAGCTTTGCTTTTGACAGGAAAACAACTTTGTGGAACTTGGTTCGTCTGGCCAAAAAGGCGACAAGCCATACTACCGTGTTTTGGGGGCAATTTGTTTAGCCTCTACCACCGCGCTGCGCTTTTTGAGCTAGACGTGATATTATGCTTGGAGCAAGACGCTAAAAAACAGACGCGTAGCCTCGATCTACAGTGCAACTTTGATGATATTAATTAATGGTAATTGCAAATAAGTGAATGGATAAGTCGACTTTTTTAATTCTGATCCCTTGAGTCTGCAATTATTCAAGTTGCACTGCATATAAAAACTACCAATCTCTTGCAAGAACTGAGGATAGAGAATTCGAAAATTTACTGTTAGCTTCTACTTTACTAACTTCCTTCTGATTACATTTTTGATACGAGATGAAATTTAAGATCTGGTTTTCTACTGCTTAGACTGAAAAAAAATAAGGTACATTTTTTGACGATTTTTTTTCAACTTATGTGCATTTTTCATTTTTGTCCAAGGATAGTTTTTGATTTCTGTGGTTCCCAGCATCATAATTATGCTTGGAACATGTACTATCACGGACAAAAGAAACGGAACAATCACCAAGTTCCCTCTTCTTGAACTCTCGTAATTTTTCAACCCGGTGAGGTATTGCCCCGAATTTTCGACTAAACATGGATAAACATCAAAAGAACAAGTCAGGAAAATTTGTTGAGTTTTACCTCCCTTGATTAAAAAAAATGTGCCAATTTTAGAATGAGCAAATCCAAGAGGTGTTCCGTTTCTTTTGTCCGCGATAGTACACTTTCCAGGGCTTCTTAAACAAATGCGTTTTGATTATTTACACGTGATACCTATATTATGCTGATGGCAGTCTTTTTTACAAGGTTGGTGTAGGCTGTTTACTTGGTATTTCAAAATTTTTCAGCTCTTTGTCAGAGAGAGACTGGAGCGGCTTCTTAGCCTTTTCGGTGAAATCTCTGAGAAATTGAAGGTCTGGCAAGGTATTTCCTTTTAAAGCGTAATTTTAAATGGGCGCTTTTACCAAGCCACCCTTTTTCAGGTAAGGTTTTCCTTATGCAACTCGTAAAACCTCACGTCGAAATTATTTGCAAGCTAAGTTGACAGCGAGTCGTAAAAGTTGGGAATTGGGTCCGTCCCGTCCCGTTTTAGCGAGTTCTGTCCTGTCCTCTTTTACAATATTCAAAGCTGCATTTCGATTCAAACCTAAGCACACCACTCGGTCTATGTGTTGATCTCTGTTTCAGTGGGTTTCCCTTTACTGCGACCAGAGTGCATGTTTATGTATCTCGTGTTTATGTATGGATTGTTTTACCCACTGCAACGGCCCTTAGCGATCTTCAATAGAGGACGCAAACATAAAAGTTACATTTCACAAAGGCACATTGTAAAAATTCACTCACTTTAGACTTTTATTCGCTGATACGATCAATCAATTAAAGGTATCCTTATTCGTTTACTTGTCGAACTTGTAAAAATGCCTTTTATTTACTATAAGTTTTTATTTTTTTTATATGGACTTCAAGCCATTTTGGAAGAGTTGTGATGATATACGAATCATAGGAAAGGATCAAAGAGTTGGATGATGAAGAGGATGAAAGAGTTTTCAGCTCTGATGTTGTGAAACAAAAATTGGCTGAGGCTATTATGATCTTCATACAAATCGATCTCTGAATAGTCTCTTTTATTTACTTTTCTAAGAGTAAAAATTATCATCATAAGATACCTTTAGTTTACTCTAGTTTTATCATTTCAAAAACATCGTTTATTCAGAAGGGCGTGTCGACGCACAGGAAAGTACCACAGGGCATTGTGACGAAGACATGTTACAGGGAGGGAAATTGAATTAGTTTCCTGTCCTGATCAGATAATCAATTTATACGAGAGGGGTCGGCTAAGGACGAGGGCGTATTAACGCAGGTAGCTTGACGTCTAAGCGCCCACTGTAATGATTACAAATCGCTTTCAACCAAAGGACCTTTTACTGGGGCCGAGCTTAATTCTCATACAATGCCGCAACTTTTGCTAAAGACACCAAAGCAGTGTATTAACGCTATTTCTTTTTTCTTTAGAGAAGAAACATAATTAGTATTAGGGTAGAGTGGTCACAGGATTAATAAACTCGTAAAAATGGTAGTTCATGAGTTTTACGCTAACAGGGGTCTTAAACTCTAAAACAAGGAGCTTTCTCCGAGTCTGTTTGGATATATTTTTCCGTGCTTTTAAGTGGGGAAGAGTTTAAAGGAACCTTGGGCAGTCTTTCTTGTTTTTGGCGAGCATTCTGGAGGTACCGTCAGGAGCAAAAGTTTGGGTTATTTTAGAATGGCACTCGGGATGCACTACTTTGTGTTTCCCATCTCAGACCGAGCGCGGACCAACACGCGTTTTACCATAACAGCGAGTTTCCCTGCCAACATGACAGTTATCTCATCGCTGCGGCGTTCTATGCTTTTGATCACGACCGTGCATAGGCTACGAAATCATGCAGCAAAAAACGTACCGATATGTGTATATAGTTTCCTGCTCGTCCTGGAGTTTGTCAAATAGGTGTCAATTTACTTTGAGGAAAAACAGGAGGCTATTGAAATCTCACTCGTGGTCTGAAAGTCCCACGTGAAAACGGCTTTCCTAGTTTGCAGCAAAAGCCATAATCGCCTTTGAGGGACCCGAACGGATTTCAACTTTTAGGTACGGTTCAGTTACGTTAAGTGTTTGAACCAGGCTGCTCTTTTGGTGGATACTTGCGACTCTTAAACGACCCTGTCAAGTTCCGATACCGAAACCAACGAGTGAAAACTTCAAGGGAACTCGCATGACAGTGCACAATTTGGAGTTAGGATATAGTTTAAGCAATATAAGTTTTAACTTTGATAATATGCACTCTGCCCGCAGCACGTGACCTCAGACATTTCGGGGACCATAGCTGACAGTGAGTTTGGAAAACGGTTTTGTTGTCTTACACGCTAGGAGTGTAAGACAATTCATTTTCGTGGGAACGCTACGAACACTAAACGGTTTTAACTCCGCACTTTCAAAATGGACGATTTTAAAAACATGAACGAATACCGAAGGCTAACGGCGAGTAGCTACATGACTGCTTTAAGGTAATTAGCCTTGTCAGGGATTTTACCTTAAACAATTCAAAGAAATAAAAACAAATAAAAGTTATGTCGTATAGGTTAAACTACATTGCTAGCAGCGGCTTTTTGTCATACTGGTGAGCATAGAGGCAAAATACTGTATTTCTGGGAAACGTATGATTCCCTTGAGTGAATTTAACAGGAAATTTTTGCCAAGTTAGCAAGACCGTACCTGAACCACCGAAGGCGGACTGCAGAGGAATAAGGAAATAAGCCGAAATCCAGTCCCTTCTCCGACAACTTTTCTTCCCACCACTACCAAAGAAGCGACGCTTTCCCCTCGAAAATCAAAACTTGCCCTTCCTAAGATTTTTACGCTTTGGTTTTTGTCGAGCAATAAGGCTTCAACCGCTCATATCTGTGATAAAACGCCAAATTCGGGAAAAATATATTGGGATATATGTCACGCGAGAGAATAATTTAATAATCAGAAAGCATTAAAGATTAAACTTGTATAGATATTGCGACTTTGAAAGACATGAGAAAAACCCTATGCTATGCTCATTTTTCACTCCCGCGTCCAAGAAATTCATAGAATAAACCCGTGGTTGCAGTTATGCCCTTTGAACTTCACTTGCCTTGTATTTCTAGTGACATTACACGCCTGGTCTTGAAAAACTCATTTTCTGACAAAACTTAGTAGCTGCCAAGTTTTGCAGATCAAAAGAAGTCTGCACAAAAAAGGTCTCGTGTCACAGGCGAAGGTTCAACTTGGTCTAAAGTAAATAATTCTAAACAAGATAAGAAAAGTTAGGAAGCAGTTGTAAAACATATGCTCCGAGCATCTGCGGCTGCCTCTTCAAGGGGAACGCTTCATCTTATCTTCGTAACTAGCAGCCTACAGATATTGAGAAGGAAAGAATCATCATCCAGCCCTCCTCGATTTTATATCTTGAAACTTTCCCAAATTCGGCTTGTCTTGTAAAAGTTAATGCCGGGATATCAGTTCAGTCAATGATGAGAAAAAGTTTGTGATTTTCCCCAAACTTTCTGATACTTAGAGAGACTTGGTAAGGGTGCAAATTCACTCACGACCGTAATGAGGAAATGAAGGTGATTGTGAAAAAGTTCGTTAGACAGATGAGTAACGAAACTACAGTATCTCTAATCGACAACAAAATAAGGAAGTAGAGAGTTCAGACGCATGTTGACGAGTTTTCCCATTACCCGTCCTTTTACCTATCAGCTTTTACGTAAACCAAAACATGTATTGGTATTATTTATGTTTTTCAGTGCCTTATTTGAACATTTGTAGCTTGAACGGCTAAAGCGCCAGAAGTCAAAATCAACACGTAAACATTAACCGATTTGAAACATTTCCCCCTCCCACATATTGATTTTCCACCTACCGCACACATAGGCCTAGTTCGTTGGGCTAAGGAAGGCAAAGTCGAACCTCTTTAAATTACTATCCATATAACGTTGCACTTAACCCAACGAGTAACAACAAGCATGGGAAGACGAAATCCAACCTTTAGAAATTTTTACGAAATTACGGTTGCGCAATTTTCGGATCGTATTGGCAAATGCACCCTAAATTTCAATCAGAGAGTCTCTGAAATTCAGAGAAATTTCAGTCGATATAGCAACACTGAAAAACTTCAGTGGTGCTATACTCACTGAAATCCAGTGAATTTTCACTAAATCTCACAATCGGAGACTTTCACTGATTCAAATTTAGAGTGTTGGAAAGCCCCTTTTCCCAGGCTTTTCCTTCCCGGTTGAAAATCAAATTAAGCTTCCTCGATGACTTAAGAGAGATATCCTCATGCACTTCTCGATGTCGTGCAAATTGTAAAATTGTCTACACTACTCAGTCTTGCCTTTAATTTGTATGAAAATATACGCATTTCCTTGAATTCAATACTTTTTTCATTATTGGAACAAAATTATTCAATTGACTTCATCAATTTTATCCGCTAAGTTTTTCGCGAGGAAAGAGAACATCTTGACTCCTCTTCCCGATTGATAAAACTGAAAAAGAACATTTTAAGCTCGGACTTATATACTATTGACTGAAGAATAAAAAAACTGTGACAAAATAATTATCCTTGAAATATGCTGTGTAAACCTCATCTGACGCAATGAGACCTTCCGGGCTTCATTTTCCGTGTCAAGTAATTTCATCCAATCAAAGTCTTTTTTTTAAATCGTTTTTTTCTTAAACTCAGATTCTGTTATTGCTTCGTAAAAACAAAGAAAGATCTAAATTCTTTTAGTCTTTTTGCTCTCCCTTTCGGTCAAAGGATGTAAAAAAAAAGGGATTCTTTTTTCACTTGCTCCCTTTACTATCCACAACAGCTGTAATGAACTTGCAAGGAAGAAAGAATTAACCTCCCACTGGTTATCTCCCGCTAGATTTTTCAATAGAAGTCTCATTTATTCCCCAAGTGGAATTTCGAAAAAAATGTGTTTATTGCAGTAGTGCGGTATAAGCCAGCGTTATGGACACATTTTCCGCGGGGTCGCAAAAAGTGCCCCATGTAAAACGAAAAAAATTCCCTATGCGACTCAAACCTTATCGTAATAAAAGTTTTCCAGATTGAAGCAATCGTCCACCGAATAACTTTGCGCAGCTCCAGTTTATTAGAATAAGCTTGTACTGATTTGTCAGAGTCAGTTTTAGCTGTCGGAACTCATTCCAGGCAATACCGTGCCCACCTTACACAATCGGCCAAGTTCGGGGAAGTGCTGAGGGACAGTTCAAAGTTTGAAATTTTAGCCCATCCCTAAACTCTGGGGGAATAACTTAATGATCTGGCTAGACACCCTAACGGGGGCTTCGTCAACGGTTTAAAGGCATTCTAACACTCATCGCCAGCGAATATCTTTTTCAGATCTGCCCTTTCTTTCAATGATTTTCTATTCTGAATCATCATGAACGCATAAGAACACACACAATTTCGACTAGAAATTCTTTCTTTGCGTTTTGATTGCAACACAGCTTGACAATGTGTGTCTTCAACCCCTGCATGGGGTTGACACGTGGTTACCAACTTTCGCTGTACCCCAAAAAGGGAGGTCCAATACCTCGTTCATAAAGCCCGAAAGTTGTATTGCGCTAGTTTATTCGGAACAATACGAAAAATCAATTTGAAAAAGGGATGGAATAGAAAACCACGGAATCCTGAATGCCAAAAATACATTGGGTCTTATGGGAAGTCG
>Ga0058701_10002971_pt1 | contig 13178 bp, 10 predicted proteins | sample AgamicOrMae_FD_97039 | JGI IMG/M metagenome (GOLD analysis project Ga0058701, IMG submission 97039) | Agave microbial communities from Guanajuato, Mexico - Or.Ma.e | ecosystem: Host-associated > Plants > Phyllosphere > Phylloplane/Leaf | place: Guanajuato, Mexico | collected 2012-06-04
AAATCGCCAAGAATCGTTCGATCTGGGCACGTGGTTTTCCTTTGTTCTCTAGCGAGTAGAAACACGTGGTAGCACGTGGCTTAAAACGTATTAAAATGTGGAATATTACAGATATAGAATTAGCGATAGGCTAACAAAATAAGTTTCAGAAATTCAAACTAAACTTATTATTTCCCGAAAAAAAATATGGAATTCGATTTTTTGAAGCGCTTTTGCCGTACTTTTAAGTCTGTTAAATGACCTGAGATACCCGTGTAATCTGAGATGATCTTTACCTACCTCTTGAGGGTATGATGTAGCGTGAGAATGTGTCATTATTGTGCACTGCTGCGATTTGCACTATTTGTGCGGATTTCCCAAACCCGTTGGTTTCTATATCAAAGAAGACATAAGCTATACCGTCGCCGTCGGCCCCATCTACAAACTGAATATCTTCGGGTTGATCCGGGAGGGACACTGGATCATCGCAGTTTCCGTTGTCGTCCTGCACAAAAAGTTAAAGAAATCAATGTTGTTATTCCTCTCAAAGTTTTCTTACCCCCCCCCCCTCAAAATAACCAAATCAACACCTTAAATTATTTCTTTTTTGAGGGAGGGGGCGTGGCTAACGTGTGGGAGCGCGTGGCAAACTTGATGCTGGTTTTTAATCCCATCCCCACGGTCCTTGTTTTTTTGCAAGCCACGCAGTATTTTAGGTTTTCCCACTTTAAGTTCCTGTAAAATAGCTGTGTGTTCAAGCAATCTTTTCGTAGAAATGTAAATTGCCATAGCTGCATTAACAGCCCTGTAATAAACAATACTTGCATACGTTTAACGAACTTGGAAGTAAAAAGAAAATCTGCAATCAACACTTTTTTCATCAAAAACGCGATCAACAACCCGATACACGTTGGAAAACATAATGTTCCTTCAGGAGGCATGGGTAAAACCAAAAGATGAAAAATGACTCCCCCTTGCAAAAACTGAACGTAGGTACTTACAGTTACACTGTTTTCATTCAAAGCAGGCACAGCTAAACAACAGCCCGATGCATATGTCACGTCTTCTTTGCTCTCGTTACGCAGTCTCTTGCGGTTTCTTGCCTTCTTTGTGACCCGATTGTCTCTAAAAAGCTGCGTCCTGATTCGCAGGGCCTTCTGCTCTCTCTTCCTATCTTTGATTGATCTGACACGTATTGTATTCTCGCCGGGCGAAATTTCCAGCTTTTTCTGAACTTCAGTGACATAAGAAGTACCCTCGTTCATCTGGCACACAGCCGCAGCGATTCTGAACGGCATTGATTCCGACCGCCCGTAATGAACTCGCTTGGGGTGCTTTGAAGTGGCCACCTAAAAGTAAAAGAAATTAGCTGGCGGGGCTTCATATGCGTGCAGACAAATTTGCAAGACGACCTGCCTTACCATACCTGCTTAAATGCTTCGTTCACTTGAGAAGAACCGAGGGGCGCCAGCCGATCAGCCGCAGCAGCGTAGGTTTCGAAGACGGCCGTCAATCCAGCTCTCATGTTCTCATTTGAAAGATGAACTTTCCCGGGAAGGCGCTCGTGGACGAAGGGCACATCAGGGTACTTCAAAGAACCACACCACTCCTCACCGCAAGTGCTGTGGTCACCAAAACAGTGAGGAATGACAGCCAGGAGACTTTTCGTACTCCCTCCACGTCATCCTTGTGTGTCCGGATTGCAATAGAAAACATATACTCCAGGTCGTCGATCGTGCCCTGGTCCCTCAAAGATGGAACCTTATCGATGGCCTTCACAAAGCACCCGGTGGCGTGATTTAAATCAGACCATTTCTCTATTTCATGCAGAGCGTCCTTGCGAATTGTGCTTATAGTCGAGGCATCATCGTCCGCAAATGTCGTCGATATCTGAACGTTATCCCTATCCAAACTTGGATTTCTATTGACGAGCTCAGAGGACATATCTGCTTCCATGAACTTCGCACTGCCAAAATAATTTCTTCGACAGTCATGGTCGGCGGGGTCGTGGCCAGCCTCACATTTTGCACATTCCTTCAGCCTCGTAAAATATCCCATGACTTTGTGCAAGTAGTATCCTATCATTGACAGGTGTCCTGCAACAACAACCAGACGACTTAGATAATAAAGCCTCCATTGAATATGAGGCGTTTCCTTTTCAGCATGGGGGGAGGTAACAACGTCCTACACGATGCACTCCCCGGTTTATAAAGAAAAAATACCCGTTAATTAGGCACACCCGGAAGTATTCCATCTTGAGGAAATTTTGGACCCTTCCCCCAAGTATTGACTCTAATGTACTGTTGCTTACCATTATTTCAGCTCTAACGTCAATACTGGATGTCATTGCGAATATTTTCTTCTGAATAAATGACTTTTAAGTCAAGGGGCATCCCAACGATAAAAGTATCGGTAATAGTGCATAAATATAGCCTAACAAGGTAACATCGCCGATTCGAGGTAGCCGAATTTGTTGTACGTTGCTTCACTTACGGATGCCTGTTAATATTTTTTTCTATAGCAAGTAATCGTTGAAATATGTGGAAATTTCGAGAAAAAAAATAATTGAAAACGTTTTGACTTAGTGCATTAAAATTTTGACTTTCAGGCCTAACTTCCCATTTTACATACAAAATGTACTCTCGCGAAAGCTCTTCGACCAATCGTTTTGGAGATAGCCGGATATACTTCAGTTTTTAACGGCCATTTTGGCAGTGTTGAAATACGGCTTAAATGATTTTCATAATAATTAAATTGCGTGGCAAAGAATATCAGATAAACCAAAGTTGAAAACCGCCACATCGGACCTATGGTCGGCGATTTTCCCTTGGGGTACAAAGTGAGGCGCACCTGAGTTTTGGGGGGCAAAGAGAGAGAGAGAGAGAGAAGAAAAAAAGAAAAGAAACAGTGCGGCTTGTACACGAATAAACACGGTAACGTGGTGGGGGAGGAAGGAAAATGGAATACGCTGAGCCGTACACCCAAAGGAGCAGATTAACCCCTCTCTTTTTTCCCAATACTAGAAAGTGTACCTGTACGGCTGTCGTAGGATCGCCCAGTCCCCCGCTTCTGCCACGCACCATCCACTGAGGCTTTGAGGCCTATCTTCGGCGTTTCATACAAGCAATGCCTACGGAAAATTTGAGATTTTAGACGAAAAAGGAAAGTCCAGTCAGAGTAGTTTGCAAAAGGAAAGGAAATGAGAAAAATTCTTTACCTTTACATAAACACTTTCGATCTTAACATAACTGGGTCAGGGTGTCTAGCGTTTCCCAATTTCAAAATTCCAGGATAAGTACAGGATTTTTCGAAGATTTATTTTTCCAAAGTGGGACTTTTTTTCAGATCCTGCGATTTGCTGAAATAGTCCTTCTGGGGGGATAAGGACGATCTTTTTCATAAATTTTAATAAATTTACAAAATTTCAGGATTTATGATAAAATTTGGACGATTTCAGGGTTTTTAAAGACCCTCCATTCCAAACAGAATAAATTAAAAACAAAACAAAACAGGATAATTCCCTTATTGTTAGGATCGCTAGACATCCTGCTGACTGACTTAAATTAAAACTAAATACATCCCGTTTCCCACAAGCGGATCTCCTTGACTATCGGCAGACGGAGTGGAATGCGCTTGGCTATCTACAGATGAAGCGGAATGTGGCTGATTTTCAGGTGATGTTGAGGTCGAGCTGCGTCCGAGCAATGAATGAGTGCCAGCAGAAACTTACTTAATGCGGAGAGAGATTTTTAGACTCACCTAGCAGCTTAAGAGTTACTTTGATGAACGGAGGATGGTGTCGATTTCTGAACGGTTTCGAGGAAGGGTTTCATGGAAATATAATCATGACCGTGAGGCCAATTTACGTTCGTGTCTGATGCTCGACTGGACCTGAACACATCATAAAACATTTACATGGGGCGGACCCCTTCCTCGCGCGGACCAGCTCGTAAGAGGGCCTGTATTACTTACTCGGCACTTGACAATCCGCTCGAGACGATATGAATGGCAGAAGACTCATTGGCCACAAGCTCGGCAGACGATGTCTCGTTAAATCCTGACGATAATGATTCCAATCTAGCGACAGGAAAACATCAGTTAAAATAATAATCCTAGGACCTATGTACAGTACATGTTGGTTCTTAGGAGGATCTGAGTGAAAATAGACCTGCTCTATATATAAATATGTGTGAGCTAAATACGTGTGGGAAGAGGGATAAGAAGAGAGTTTAGTTTGCCTCTAAAAACTATTTATACGAAAGGAGGGTTCCATGAGTTGATTTTGAAATAACCATCCCAAGCGGGAACTATGAATTTCACAAATAATCTTTGTCACTCATGAGGACAGTTCACCAAGAAGAAATGAACATCAACTCTCTTCTTCAAAATTACTACTTTCTCACATTTCTGAAAATAGGATTTGGTGAATAATCGCTACTTGCCATTTTGTGTTGTCAGCCATCTGTATGAATTGGAAAAGCCTCCATATTCATTCAACCCGGTAAGTAGATGTACAGCACCCGCATCACCACATACCATCATCATCAATCAACCTCATTCAACAATTGTTCCACCCGATGATTGCCTGTAATTATCAGAATCCAAAATTGTAAACATGATGGAAACTAACCTGCAGCAAAGCCCCGATGACAACCATTTAAGGTAATTTGTTAGTGACTGACTGCAACATAGATTTCCTCTTTGCGACGACACATTTATCTTAATCATAGTGTTAGTAACTAACTACAACACAGACACGCCCCATACAACATCATATTTATCATAAACATAGTGTTAGTGACTACTAACAACATAGACATGCCCCATACTACAACAAATTTATCATAAACATGATGTTAGTGGAACGACAACATAGACAATAGACATGCCCCACACTACGACACATTTATCATTAGTAGAAAGACTAAGTACATTAGACATGCAAAACAACAAATATTATTCCCTCTTTCCCCCTTAAAGAAAGGAATGGTGATATGTCAACACAATGATTGCAACTGGTAGATTGATCTTAGTGTAAAATTAGCCTGGGTTAGACAACTACACAATAAGGAGACACGAATATTGATTACAGTGCCACGATGACTCCAAGCCAAACATATTATTGACAGCACTCTCTTATGTGCCTGTAATTTATGAGTTTTGTGACACTGTAATCAAAATAAACAGAACATACACACACCATGCGTGATCTACATGGAAGGAAAATCGATACAAGGTGACAGAAATAGTCAAAATCGAACTGTGACAAACCTTGGCTGCTTTTGACATGCTCCCATTGTTCGGCTGATTGTCAAGCAAGCCAAAATAACATTACTTACTTTCCGCTGTCCCTATGAGCTTCTGCTAATTTGGTAAGCTGTAACTCTTTTCTAATTGCACGGATACAGCTGCTATTTGCCACCTCCTCGATTTTCCGACCAACAATCCTCTCGTGGCGTTTAAAAGTTGTCTCTGCCATAATGGGGATGTTGAGCAGAGACAAAACCGCGTTTAGCTGCGTAATACCTAGGCCTTCATCTAAAACACCTGAAGAATAAGCAAATTACACATCATTCGAGGAGCTAGTCCACAAAGAATATCCATGTACTGTACACGCAGCACTCACCAAAAGATGCTCCGAGGTTAACATCCGAGAGTGGACGGTTCTTCGAAGTTTTCGAGGATGATTTACCAGTTTTCACGGAATAGTACGCGTTACAGCTTAGACACTTAACCATGAATATGCTTGCCAAACCGTACCTCATTTCGCTGCTGATATTTTTTAAAGATAAACGGAGATCACAGCGATGGCACCATAAGTTCTCCGCCAACGTTTCCACCTCAACGATGCGACGACCAACAGTGGTAACCTTACTAGGCTCTTTCTCTGCGCGTCTCCTTTTTTTTACGGACGCCAATAAGTTTTCTCTCCATTTCTTTTTCTTAGCAGTAACAAATTTTGCTCCCTGCCGGGTTTGTTTATGAGAGTGATCGAGCCCCATGTTTACTGTTTACCTCTGAACTGAAAGATCCCACTCCCCACTCCTTACTCCGCAATGCGACGTTGCCAGCTACTCATAAATACGGTAGTCAAGTTCATCACAGAATTTAATGAAAGTGTTTAAAAAGTACTAGGAAAATGTTCTATATCACTTTGCTAGCTAACTATTTTAATGTTATTTGAATTTTCTATAGCATCAAAACATCTCAGGATACCTTCTTTAAACATACTGAGGTTTGACTAGCCCGAAGCGCTGGAACCACCTTAAACGTAAGAAAATTACTATTGCAAGCGTTGCGTCAGAAAGATTGTGGTATCACAATGCTTCTAGCAGGTAGACAAGGATTCCCAGGTCAGAGACATATTTCTCTTCCGCTTGATTAAGCCTCGTTTTTGCCTCGCATTTCCTTATCTCAAATGGACGATTAAAATAACCGCTGGTTCGGTCTCCAGATAAAGGGTTGAGGTGCTCTACACTGCCTGTGCTTTCATCACATTAAAAATTAGGAAGGGCTACCTTGACAATCGGTTGCAAGTTTTTAGACCGTTATTTTTGCCGTCTAGCTGACTTCAACCCCCTTTCTCATATCAGTTTATTTTGAGTTCTATCAATTATTTTGAATTCATGAGTTAACGGTGTTTGTAGCTCTGCATCAAATACAGTCTGCTGAAACGCGTTGCATTGTTGTCGACAGACGTTCAACGCAGATGCCCAGGTCGGCGAGTCATCGGCGTGTGCTACAGCGCTCCTCTGCGGCGTCAAGGCGAACTTCGAAACGGTTGGACTAGACGCTAGAGGGCGCTTCGAAAATTGCGCATCTTCAAACGGCGCCCGTGTGCCTTCCCTTCTCGCCTGGGCCCAGCAAGAAGGTAAGCAACGCATTTGCGAACAAGTGCCGTTAATGGAAGTTAGGTCGACGCAGGATTAAGATCATACCATATGGTCGTTACAGGCTGATGTGTAATGTCAATACAGTCTACATAACAAAATTATCCTTGGGTCATCTGCATAACAAAACAGGATGTTGCAAAATATGCCAGCAGCAATGACCTCCGAACTCAATTCTTATGAATATTTATCAGCCTCTTAAATTTTTAGCACGCACCAGTGGGCAACAGCACACGTGACTGCCCATTCGACGTCACCAAGCATCGCTTGGAATCCAAGCATCGCATTCTTGGTACATTTCCACTTGACTATAGTCAGAGATGATCACATACTTCGAGTAAGGGCCCCTTCACACTTGGCGTATTCGACGCGCGTACGAAACGCGACGCACGAGCGTGCTGTGTGCGTTTGTGCTACGCGAGTCTGACGCGCGTCATAATCGCTCATCAGGCGCGCGGTCGCTTCCAGCGCAGCGTGCCAACGCAGGTAGGGCGTTGATGTAGCGGCGTTCAACAACTTGATTTTTGTGCGCCTTTTCTTCAGTTTTGTCTAGCCTTCAAACGAGATGGAGGCAGTTTTGCTCTCATTAACTCTGTTGTTGCTTCTACGGAAAAAAGCGCGAAATAAAATCCGGCGAAAACCGCGACGCTACTGGGTACATAAGTTCTTTAAAGAGCGGGTGTCAAAGGGTCTTCATCACACCTTGTTTGATGACTTACGCAACTCGGACAAGTTTTTCACGCATTTCCGGATGCGAAAATCAACGTTTGATGAGCTTCTGTTAAGAGTCAACGATGATTTGCGGAAGAAAGACACGAAGCTGAGGAAAAGCATACCTCCCGCGGGAAAACTGGCTTTATTTCTAAGGTGAGTAAACAAAATTTTGTATCTAGAATTAGAAAGAGTACGTTAGTATTTTTTAATCCGAAAACTAGAGTTTTTTTTTAAGTTTACATGCTTAAAAAGAGAAGTAGCTTTAGGGATTTTTTTTACAATAACAATGCTAAAATTTCCAAGTTTCTTTCACAAAGCTATAGTGGAGAAAAAGAAACACTGTTTTGTCTAGTTTTAAAACAATTTTGGTGATTTCAACGTCGTTAGAGCTAAACTTTTTAAAACTCAAAATTTTTGCTATTTTTTTCGAAAGTTCTCACTAAGGAGCATGAATGAAAACCGTACCCCACACTAGAATCAGCTACAGGACATGAAAAAGAACATTTATGATTATTAAGAAACAACAAAATCATTTTCTGAATACTCGGGTAATAGAAAAATTACAAGATTGTGAAATCTATTTCTGTTGAGTGATTGCTGCATTCTGATGGGGAAGGGACAGAACTCCGAAATCCTTCTGAGTGGTGTACCGGTGCAACGGTTACTGGTACCGTCACAGGAACCGTGACTTGTCATTGTGGGGGTATCTGCCGACTTGCGTTGAACCCGTCGTTTGGGGTGGGGGCGTGACGTCCAGTATATCCCGGAGCCCCGGAATCCCAAGGATGGGATTGCCAGCCCTGTCCTGGAGGGTGTCCATATGGGCCTGGCATCGACGGTGGGGTGTTATTTCCGTAATTTTGTTGCGAAATATTCCTTGCGTTCGGGAACTCGTAGTTGTGATGATTCATACGCTGCATTTCTTGTTTGAACTGAGAAAAGGCTGACATAATTCTTGTCTTTACGTCAAGCTTCAGGAACCTTTTTTAGCTCGGGAACTAACGACAACGTAAAAAGTCTGTCTTCGTCGTTAACTTCCGAGATTTTTAGAAGAAACTGAGCTTTTAAGGTTTTTAACAGAAGTTCTTCTTCTTGGTCATCTTTTTTTCCGGCCTTGGTCCGCTTCGGGGGGCGGGATATTTCTTCCACTTCCGAGTCATCCTGGAATCCTCCAAGGCTGCTCTCCTCCTCCCCTTCTAAGCTGTTCTTAGTACTCTTAACCGTGGGTTCCAGGAACGTCAGTTGCTCAAAGTACACGTACGGCTTTCTCTTTTTCGCGGTGGAACCCGATTTTTGTTCTTGTTTGCGTTTTTGAAGTTCCCTGGTGTACGCATCACGAAGACTTTTCCATCTTTTTTGAAAAAGATCACCTGAAAGAAAAATATAACTTTTTTAAAAGCATAGAACATTAAAATATTATAAATATTGAAATATTTTTTAAAATGTCACAGTGACGAGTACGTAGGGGTTTTTGTAAAAGGGTTCTAAAAACGAGTCTATAAATTCCCTTGAAGATTTTAGGACGGTATAAGATAATTAATCCATTTTCCCATTTCTTTTTCTGTTCTTAGGTATCTAGGCCAAGGAGTCTCAATGACCGACCTGCATCTAATCTACTGGCTTGGTTTGTCAACCGTTTCATACATTATTCGCGAGGTGGCCCAGGTTATATGGTTAAGGTGGAAAGATGATTGCTTCCCTCCTTTGAATGAAGAGCTTTTCAAGAAAACAGCGGATGGATTTGAAGAACGTACTCAATTCCCGCATTGCGTCGGTGCAATTGACGGCAAGCACACAGGGTGATTAAACCTTCGGATACCGGATCATTGTATTACAGTTACAAAGCTTTTTTTTTCTGTTTTGTTGCTTGCTATTTGTGATGCGAACTATCTGTTTTTGTATGTAGACGTCGGCTCTTACGGAAAATCCTCTGATTCTACGATCTTTAAAAATTCAGTTTTGTACGACAAACTACAAAAAAAAACTTGTTTAAATTCCCACCAAGCGAACCTTTGCCAGGCCAAACTATGAACACCCCGTATATGATTGCAGGCGACGAAGGCTTTGGACTATCACCTTACATTTTACGGCCGTACGGAGGTGCGTTTCTGTCTTTGATTAAGAGAATATTTAATTACCGACTATCGAGGGCTCGAAGATACATTGAGTGTTGTTTTTGAATTTTGGCTAACAAGAAGGCTACTTTTCACAGACCTCTTAACGTTGACACAGAACTCGCGGAAAATCTGATTAAAGTTGACTGTCTCCTTCACAATTTCGTTCGTAAACGAGATGGCTACAAATTTGAGGACACATTTTCAGCAGAAGGGTTGAATGATATGGTATCGTATCCAAATCAGGGTGGTAGATTTGCAAATGTTATTCGCGAAAGATTTGGGCAGTATTTTATGAGTGACGTAGGAAAACTTGAATGGCAGGAGGAAAGAGCTCAAATGCTATTTTCGCCATTAGCTGATAGAGCTCATGTTTAGATTATACCGGTAAACTACAATGTTATCTTAAAACAGGCAAGTGTATCTTAAACAATTTGATTTGTCTGTACGTGAACCCTGTAATATAGTGTATCTTTTTGTGGTTTTGTTCATATTTTCCGTACAAATTTGATTAACCGCCAAAAAATTTTTACCTAACAAAACAAAAAAATGTAATTTTGCGAGTGCATCTACCAGATACATTGCTTCGAGTTTGTATTAGTTAAATTGTGAAGCCGATAAGCACAAATTGTAAATCGTGTATGTGGCCGGTGCGTAATGCCGAGTTATTTTTTTTCTCATCCTCCCAAGTGATCTCAAGCATGAGGTCACAGGTCATTTGTAAAGTATTAACTCTAACAAGAAATTTTTGACAAAGAGAAAAAAAACGACGACAGTGTCCTGGCGAAATGTATTGTTTAAAAACAAAATGACTCTTTTTTAATGAAAAGATGCAAAATCCAATGAACGCCGTTTTTTTCTTTTTTGTCTTTTTTAACGATGACCATTTTTCCTTTACTTCTAAAAAAGGGATCAAAATCAAGTAAAGAGACAAGAGGGAAAGAAAAAGGCACCATTTGTGATTTAAGGACGGTCCCGTAAAAAAATATCATCAAGGCTTGCAGCTTGGGTGACTAGTTTGGGCATGGTGCGGGCTTGCTGAAATTACAGGGAGCGACAACCAAAACGTGCTCACAGGCATTCCCCTATCCGTAGATTTAGTAAGTAATTCGTAATCATACTCAATAAATAATAGTTTCGTAACTTACCTATGGTCTTCCGGTCAGCGTCCGTATGATCCGCGAAGTCAGGAAAGAAGTGCGTTATTACGGCTGCCCGTGCATTTTTCTTCTCCGTCTTGTCACTGTATTCGTCCACCCTGGAGTTCCATATAGCCGGCCGAATTTCAATTTCACCAATTCATGTCTCCGTGTCTGCCTTGCCGACCTCTTTTTCCCAGTTCACAGCCATATTTCACCACGTCTCACTGCATCAAGGTCACAACGAATTCTGAACTTCAACAATGCAGTGTCCAGAAGCCGCCGCCGCCAGCGTCGCCATCGTGCTGTGCCGACGCGTTTGTCCGCAAGGCTGTGCGATCGGTCGCACGACCAGTCGCCAAGTGTGAAGGGGTCGAGCGATCGTGCGCGCCCGCGTTCGAACGCGCTCAGTAGCACGAGTCTGCTAAACAACGCGATCAAACGCTCGCGCGAGCGACCGAATCGCCCAGTGAGAAGGGCTCCATTTAATTCAATTTTCCGCTACCCGTGCGTTTATGCGCCGCGTTTCGTACGCGCGTCAAATACGCCAAGTGTGAAGGGGCCCTAAGTGTTCCGTTAAAAGTGTAGGTCCAAGGGAAATTTTCTAAGCAAAGCGTCATGATGGTCGTTTCAAGGACGCATCCCGAAAATATATTACTGAAAAAACCCTTTTGAAGATAAGACAAAGAAGTTTGTCTCTGGATTGACGACAGAGACAAAGTAAGGGTATTTGGTGGAAATTGAACAGTAGTGTTAAGTATTCGATCGTGTAGGGATAAAGTGCGCTACGCGCGCGTCGCAACAAAAATTTCACAGTTTCACATAAAGAAGGAGCGGCCGGCCAGTCTGCAATGCAGTGCGTATACGCCGTAAATTCTCCCCCCTAGACCGTCCAGAGTGTATGCTTTCAGTTTTCGCTACACAATATACACCCGCAATAAAACGTAATTTTACAACAGCTTTTATAAAGACACATTATTTTACGGGGGTCGTTGTCAGTAGAGTCTACGCCTTACTCTGAATTCAACGACCTCTCTCCCTAAAACTTGTACAAAAGACCCACAAGAGACAGCAATTCTGTATTTAAAAAATTACCGGTTTGATTTCATTATCACTCATGATTTTCCCCCCCATCGAATCATGCTAAAATCGTTTAATCGGATTTTTATTGAAGACTTTGAAGAGTCAAATGAGGCGACGTTGAAACTGTTGCCCGTTTCGACTAAATGGATATTACCGTTGTAACAAGAAATTCACGGGTCTCAACGAACATATGGGGTCATTTTCCACAGCTTTGGAATGTTTACAATTTTAAAGAAGGGTGCTGTGCTCATTGGTCCTTTTTTTATTCTCTTAAATCTCTTAGGAAAGCTGCCACGAGGAACTTCATATTTTTTAGGGGAAATGATTAATACTTGTATGGAGAAAGTCATTACCCATGGAGCATGGTGCACCATGAGGAGTAAAAAAACCCATACGGCACGGTAACTCGTAGGGAAATGTAATAGCCAATAGCACGCGGTAACCCACGAAGAATGGAAATAGCCAAAAGGGGCACGGGCATACGTGGGGGAAGATACTTACCCTTGGGTCGAAGATTCTCAATTAACTGCTGAAACTCCTATACCTCTCTGCCCCAAGCTTCGCGCGTCTGTCATCTAACTTCCCACTGCCACCCTTCAGGAGTGTGACTTCGAGATAACGGACAGTACGGCCAGTTTTGAAGTTATGAACGTGTAAAACACGTACACAAACTTTTGAGTCTAGAACATATATAATACCTTTAAATTTGAGTTGTTACTGATAAAACCCCTTTCACACTGGATCTTGGCTTTAAATGGTTTCAAGACGGCATCATCCCATAGGTTACCCCGCGGGCTAGGAAAAACCCTAAGTTATCTAGATCCGTAAAAGTCAAGCAATAGGAAGTTTCCTGGGAAGTTGGAGTAGGATATCAGACGAAAGATCCACCAGATATAACGAGCGCTTCTCTTTTTAGCCTTCTACAAAAAGTGATGTTAAATCATATGAAATATCTTTTGAGCGGTTGGTGTGAATAGCCATAATTTGGACAACCCCAGTAAAAAAATTGGCTGCCCCAAGGCTGCCAAGTGGCTGATCCGCGAAAACAAGACCGCCCGTAGGCTGAACGAGGCTGCCCGCGAAATGAAGGCTGGGGCGCAAGGCTGCCCGTAGGCTGTCACAAGGCTGAGATGGTCAGCCAGGCTGCCACAAAGCTGCCCCGAGGCTGAGCTGGTCAGCCAGGCTGTCCCAAGGCTGTCACAAGGCTGAGGTGGTCAGCTAGGCTGCCACAAAGCTTTCCCGATGCTGTGAATATCAGC
>Ga0058701_10002972_pt1 | contig 13177 bp, 7 predicted proteins | sample AgamicOrMae_FD_97039 | JGI IMG/M metagenome (GOLD analysis project Ga0058701, IMG submission 97039) | Agave microbial communities from Guanajuato, Mexico - Or.Ma.e | ecosystem: Host-associated > Plants > Phyllosphere > Phylloplane/Leaf | place: Guanajuato, Mexico | collected 2012-06-04
GACAGAAGTGGGCTACTTCGGCGGGCGCCGCAACTGGACGGTTTAGAAAACGAGTTTGCGAACTGGACGGTTTAGAAAACGCAAATCTGAACTGGACGCTTATTGCTTGTAGCCCCCGAAATATCCTACACGACTGAAGGTGGCCGGCAATAAGAGCACCGTCCCATAGTCTCTTCGGTACCCATGTATGAGTCGAATACTTTCCGGGCAACCACACAGCAAAACAATATTTATTACAAACCGGTAAGAGATCACATCTTAGATGTTAAAATATCTTTAAAATTTCTGGCGAAGATGCCTAGAAAATATTCTCTGTCATACTTTTTGTCAATATTTATAAAAGATTAATAAAAGAAACCATATCTCATAGATATTTAATAAGGATATCTTATAGACATCATATCGTCGGAACATGTTCCGGAAGAAATATTTAAACGCATGCGTTAGGGTCTTCCACACATTACGTCGCATATACGACGTAAGTGTGTGTCTAAATTTTACCCACACCCTTCTCACCCTCACAGGGTGTGGGTGAAATTTAGAATAAAACACTTGTAATATGAAGTTTTAGGCAAAACGCGTGTTGAGCCACATTAAACTTAGTTACCTCATTTTTTTTTTCAAATCAAAAATTGAAGAAAAAAAAAGGACTTGAGACAAGCTTATTTTATATTCGTATTTCTTTCAAATTTGAAAATTACCTATCCACCTTGTTGACCACTACGAAGGAAGATGACACGGTAAAATCAAATTAAATTTATTTCCAGAGCTCAGATACATTGCCCGCGATTTGCTTTTTCTTGTGTGATTAAGTCTACTTATTTTATGCATTTCTTTAGATGTTACTCTTACATTTTAAAATAGCACCGTGTCTTAAAAAAATATAATATCTTTCAAAAATGCATATACGACGGCCGTATCCCCTTGCACAAAAACGATCAATATTCCGACAACTGAAAAAAATCGTGTCGTGGCACATCCAATGGCTTACAGCATTTTCTTTTTTTTCAGAATCGATCCTTGAGGTCCTAGCATATTTTTTTTCTCCAAAATTTTTAAAAGAAATGTATTGATAATGTAAATGTTTACATGTAAAACTATCTTAAATTGTCTAAAAGATACTGAATTTGTTTTATTGGCAGCATTTAAACGAATTCAACACATTTTTTAACATTTTGAGATATTTCCGTATAAATATCGAAATTATCAATAAGTGTAATAATTACAAGATATTGAAAACTTGATATTTCTGGACCACACCTACAATTTGAAAATCTCACAAATATCTCATAAATGTCATTCGTAAGATATTGAGTTTTTCGATGATGATATGATAACATAAAATATTTTTTGCGGTGTGGGCAATAACGCCCATAGGCGTTATTGACTGGAAACTATTGTCTCGGGGAAGTTAGCTTCGGTATGACGCGGTGGGCTAGGGTTGGGTTTAAATGGCAATCTTGCGGTGACTACCGAACATAGCCTCTCTATAAGAGTCGTGTACTTTTTTACACCACCGGTACACAGTAAAAACAAAACACCCGTTTCAGGGAGTTCTATACCTGTTTTGGGTGTGAAACTAAAACGGGGGTAGTACGTATCTTGGTCATTTTTCAAGATAGACCTGAGTTCAGCCACATCAATGGAAAGCTCTCGCCGAGACCTTTTCAATGATGTGGCTGAACATTGGTCCATCTTGAGAAATAACCAAAATACGATCTACCCCCGTTTTAGTTTCACACCCAAAACAGGTATAGAAGTATAGAACTCCCTGAAACGGGTGTTTTGTTTTTACTGTGTATGCATCAAAACGGAACAAAAAGGAATCGGCTGACATCAAACTTTGGCTGAACCCCCTTGTGCTAATTCAACTTGAAATTAATGCTCCTCTGAGAGGGAAAAAATCTTTTTATTTTGAGTGCAGGTAGGGGTTTATAAGAATTCGGTCACCTTGTGAGAAGCTGAAACAAGGAAGGAAAAAAAAGGGCTACATTTTGCTTGGAAAGAGTTTTGACATTATTGTCTTTTCTTGAAAGCATGAAGTGATGAGAACTCGTCGGATTTAGGTATGGCGTAGCGTCTCGTAGAGCGAGTCTCCGACCCGCCAATATACGAGCTTGCTCCGAACAAACAGCAGCAAGCACAAACTAAACAAGTTTGCTTGTGTAGTTAGGACCCAGCCCTGAGTCAACTTTTCAACTTAGATGAAGCTTCTGCTACATTATGAACTGGTTGCCCTGTGCCTCGGTGAAGTTGTTCACAGAGTCCGCTTCTACTTGCAGTCATTATTTGTATGTGCTTGTTGACATTGTGCGATATTGAAGAGGATCTAAACTTTTAAAACGTTGCTCTCATATGGCATGGCTTGGCCGGAGTCACTTCATAAAGAAGTTTCTTTCCCCTGGATGAAAGGCCCTCTACCGCTAACATTTACCTTGTTCCATTCGAGTTAAGTTTGTTTAAGTTAATTCCTCTTACTCAAAATTTTGATGCTCCTCTTATCAGGCTTGGGATACATACGGGTATCGTTTGACAGGTAACTACGTTTCTTTCATTCTTCCTTCTTGACTTAAAGTTCCTCGCGATCGTCCAAACCGTTTGGTTGCGACATTGGAATATAGAAGTCGCTCTCGTCAGTTTCTGCAACATTCAAATAAGTTAACTACCCTATGCCTAGCGAAAATCGATCCTTATCAACCCACCACCGAGATCTTGTCTAGGAATGCAAAAGTCTTCGAGACGATGCGCGGATTTGAAGGATTTTTCAGATTGGTGACGGCGCGGCTCGGCCCGGTGTAACCGGATGTACCCCCGGATAAGTGTACTAGGGGTAAAAATATCCTAGGTTAACTGCATCGGGGGGGTAAACATATAACCTAGGATATTGTTACCCCCCGATACACTTGAGGGGGTTACATACACCCTTTGATAACTGTTCCGGGGGTACAGTTGTCTTAGGATATTTTTACCCCCTTTAAATGTACCGGGGGGTACAGATATCCTAGGATAAATGTATCCGAAAAAAGTGTACCGGGGGGTAGACTTATCCAAGGACAACTGTATACCCCCGGTACACGAGAGGGTACAGATATCGTGGGAAAAAATGTACCGGAAAGTACAGTATCTTAGGATACCCCCTCGTGTATTGGGGTAAAGTTTTCCTGGTGTAACTGTACCCCCCCGGTACACTTAGAGAGTTTAGAGAGGAGGTATACATATCCTAGGATAAGTGTATCTTCCGGCGGATTGCCCCTAGGATGTCTGTACCCCCTGTAATTTGCAGGGGGTAAAATATGTCCTAGGTTAAGTGTATCAGGGGGTACAATTGTCCTAGGTTATATGAACCCCCTTCAAATGTACCGGGGGTACAGTTATCCTGAGATAAGTGTACTCCCCAGTACATTTAACCTCGGATATATGTAAGTTTTTACCCACCCTCGGTACTCTTATCCGGAGTACGTACACTTAAACGGTGACACCTATGTCCGTCGCGCGGACATCTGAGATCTCCATCCCTGTTGTCAGCCTGAAGTCGTTGAAATCTGCGCATCCACTCCTAACACGGGATAGTATCCTTACTTTGCGGAGGCCGGTGGGTATTGGCGGGTGTTTCGGTGCATCGCTCGATATCGACTGCATTTGACGCGGCACGCAGTGCACCTCCAGTGGCGCCTCTCCGCCTCGGACTTGGCGGCGTATGCCTCCTTGAGCTGCCCGCTGCATTCGAGGTGGTAGTAACTATCGCAGCCAAGGCAGTGGACGTAATACCCGTCCATCGGAAGCAGGAACTGGCATCGCGCGCAGTAAAGACATGACACTTTTCGGCTGCAACGCTCGTTCAGGACGTCTTCTACTTTAGCCATTTACCGCGCAAAGTTGACAAACTTTGCGTTTCTGCGAAAAAAATGTTTATGAAAGTATTCTTAAGGTGGCTCGAGGTTGTTCATCACGGAGTATAATGATTTCAAAATATCGGTACGGTTACAGCTCGTAGCGAGACTGGAGACTACACGGTTTTGTAATAACTGTAGTGGAACTTCAGCTGGGATGCGATCAGGTTGATTTTTTGGAAACTAAAGTGTTTATTAAGATTGTCGCAGCTTCCACCAGAGAAAGATAAGCCAACTTCAGGACTTTCTATGAATTGCCTGTATTAGCGCGATCATTCGATTTTAACGCAGATCGCATTCAAGTAGACCTATTTAAAATGGTCTTATGAACAAGAACATTAATAAATGAAATGATTAAAAAGAAGAAAATGTTGCATACCTCCAATGTAATATTGTTTTTGAAATAACATCGTGACTGTCTTAAATTCTTCATTATCTTCAACTTAACATGCGGTTGTTCCATTCCCCCTTTCACCAATAAAAACAGATAAATATTTTTTATAACGTTACAACTCACCTGACAACATGATTTTCGTACGATTTTTTCTTTTGTTTTTTTTTATTACTTCACACAAGTGTCACCGTACAGTGTCATTATTGCTCCTACATTTTTTAGACTATCTCAGTGTTGTCAGATTCAGCGACTACGTCAAGTTTAAACGCGTCTAACTTTTTAACCGTTAAGGATAACATAATGTTTAATCCTATTTTTGGAATGCTCAGCTCGAGAGCGATCCAAAACATACCGGACATGCTAGGTTATCTTCAATGGTTAAAAAGTTAGACGCGATTAAAATTTATGAATTGCGGAATTGGGCAACACTGGACTATCTCAATTAAAAAATACATTCCCTCCGTACAAAAATGTATAAACCATGAAACTTGATGATCTAGTAAGACGTGCTTTGAATAGGGCGATTTTATCAACAAAGTCCTCTTCACCATGGTACTAAGTGGTGTGAAACCGCGTCAAGAAAGGGAGCAGAAGAGGAGGGAGGTGAACCCTAACAAGTACTATCATTCCTTCGAAGTCTAAATCAGATTATGAGAGAATCGTTTGGTGTCTGAATCGGATTCTGATATCGGATCTTCATGGGTTCATGGATTTTGGTGTCTGCCAAAACTTCGTGAATGCCTGAACAGGGTGTATGACTCCTAACACTAGTTTGGGTTGTGGTAGCCGGAATCGCTGAAGTGCAAGGTTTGCACGAATTGACACCGGGTGGATTTAAATGTTGACCTCAAAGGGGAAAAGTCCGCCATTGTGTGCGAGAAGTGACGACCAACCAGTCTGCTGGCTGCAGCGCTTGCAGAACTGCCATGGAATCCACATTTACTGTTTTCCTCCACTCCAGTAGAATAGCGAAAGCAAAGAACAGAGAGAAAGGGGAAAGGAAAAGACGAGCAGTGAAGCGGATAATAAGCGCCAGCCAAACAATGCATTGTTCGTTACTGTTTGAAGTTAGGCCGCTGCTGCTAGAGGGAGCCAGCGCACAGCGTGGCTGCCTGCCTAGCAGTCATCTCAGCGGCTGTGTCGAGGGTGCTTAAACGCGCCAGCCAAAGGTACTGTGCGACACTCTTCAAACGCCATTCATTCAAACTTCTTTATCTTCATAGAGGTATTTGTCTAAGGTGCAACTTTGACGCGTCAAGGATTGTGTTGAAGGATCGAGGGCAGTCTCGCGAACGGGGAAAAAAGCACGGTAGAGAGCACTGATAGATGCATCTTTGTGGAAAGACCTACTCCTATTTTGGATAGTTCGAACGAGCTACCCATGTAAAATAGGAAAATATATGTGGCGTATGTTACATATAGGTGCTTTATATGTTAGCTTCAGACATATCTGGGATATTACGTTTCGCCATATATGGACACTTTGGGACTTGGCATCGCCTAGTATGGGCAATATGATGCGGCATGTATGTTGGTGCTGCATATGTATGTCATATATTAGGAACTTATAAGGGAAATGTATGTAAAATATGAGGCCCTTATACTGTATGCCCAAACTATAGGGTGCATAATATATGTGACATATTTTTACATTTTACATGAGATGTCTGCCTTGTCGTATTTTGGTAAGTTTCCAAGACAATCAAAAAGCCATATCTATGGCAAACTCTCACCATGTCTTTTCGTTTGATATGGCTACTGAAAGGTATCTTGAAAAATAACCAAAATTTAACAAACACCCGTTTGAAATTCATACCTTAAACAAGCAAGAACATCGATACTCAGAACAATTATAAATTCTATTATCACTGAGGCAGTATCCCTAGTTTTACACGGCTCATGGCTCCCTTGGACGTTTTGTCTACGAGCAATAGGCCTTCAGTACCTTGTTTACGGAAAGCTGGGGAATTTTGATTAAAGCCCGCCTCACCCGTTAGGGGCCTGTCGTTTCTTAAAGGGGAATAATCTGTGTACAGTTTGAAGGTGCTTAGGGAAGAAAAGGGCATTGAAATCCTCACAGTTTCCAATATTCTTTTCTTTTTTCGCCTGTTTCGACTCTCACAACGAACGCTGCCAACAAAATCGCCTTTTCTCGAGAAGGAGGACAAAAGTAGCCGAAGACAATCTTTGAGTAAGGACGAGGAGGCATGACAAACCGAAGGCGTCTAATGATTTGGGGTCGTTGAGACCACAATGGCGCCAAGCGAAGCAAAGCGGGGCAAAGCGGGAGGCGTTGTTGATTGCAAGCGCCGCTTGCCAAAGCGGGGAGGATTTGTTAAGCGGCATTCCAGATGGTGCCACCGCCACCAACGCGGCGCAGCGTGGAACCGGCGCGGCGACCATTTCTCGTCCTTGACGTCATTCTGGTTTAAGCTCCTTTTGCCTTTCGCTCAATAATACTTTGTATAGCGCCTCTCTTCGGAACTGTAAATGATTCTACCCCAAAAAGAGTGCCCGAAAAATAGCGATTGTTAACTTCGATCATTCCGTTTGCGATCGTCTGAACAGGAGGACGCACTGTTCGCTTCAGACCGTTTGTTAGCTCACATGACGTTTGGCTTTCTTTAATAAAACTTTATGAGGATGTATTTTTTTTTACCCTGTTTAAGTTTACTGCTGTTACCCTAAGTACCCTTGCGGAACCTTGTCCAGCGCAACCTTAGCTAATGTGTTCTAACATAACCTCTCCAATACTCACCTAACCTTACCAAACCTAGCTTCACCTAGCCTGATCTGACTTGTCCGAACACTAATTGGCAATAAAAGGCCCCCCTGCAACCACCTAGAAATCGGTGCGTTGCGGTGGCCTACCTTAGCTCAGAAACAGACAGGTGATTGGCTGATTCCGAGCTAAGGTGGGCAACCGCAACGCACCGATGTCTAGATGGTTGCAGGTGGGGACGTTTTATCTGTCGTTGATAGTACACTCAATTATTAGGTGCTGCGACAAAAACTAAGAACTACCGTCGGTATAGCGCTTTTTTTCCGTATACACGGCCGTCACTCCGATGGCAGCCAGGATAGCACCGTTGTCCGGGTGCATTTGGTGTCACCTAACTCTTAGAGGTGTATCTGTTTGGCATAAGATGAAATAATGATTAGGAACTTCCTTGAAGAACACTTTCTTTCTTGCCTGTCTTTCTCTTAAAAGGTGCCGTAGCAAAAACTCCAATAGAACTGAGATCCAAGTTCGCGACATAGTTTTCTTGTTTCTTATATATGTGATGCCCAATTTTAACTCCACTTGGGGGAACGTCCACCCAGTTGGTACCCCATACTCCCCCGGCGACCCCACTCCGCATGACAAGCATCATTGGTTATGATTTAATTTTATCAAAAGGCACAAATGATTCTCATTAAGGTCTAAATGCCGTCTACGAAAGTTGCACACTATTTTTAAAATTGATTATTGATTACCCACTCTGAAGGCATTTCCACTTTACCAACCACGCAATATTACTTCCATGTCCCATGGAAGTGTTTTTGTTCTGCGAATTTTTCCAGCATTTGAAAGGGACGATTGTGGGGAAAGCATTCACGAAAAGTTTAAAGAGTTTAATTTAAAGAGTTGTCGCGCCGATGGTCTATTTTCATAACCTAGGTAACGTAAGATCTCATAAATGAGCCAAACCTAATTCAACCTGAATATAACTTCACCTAATCTGAGCAAACTTTATCTCACCTAATCCTACCAAACCTTACCTAGTCTAATTAGCTTAATAAAACTGGTGCAAATCGTTTAATCGTCCGATTTTGCCTACGCGGATTTATCATTCCCTCGTCCGGACGTTGTTTTACACAAAACATTTTTGTTTTGACTTTATTTTCGTGGGACAGAAAAGGGCCCTCCCCGACACGACTTCCCTCGTCCCGGACCGGAATGAACCTTTAAGAGGCGTCATGCTGTCTGGAAATCGTGGTGTCTGGTCTGTGAGACAGTGCGTCGCCCGCTCCGCCTCAAGGCGAGGCGAGCAGGCAAAAGCTCGCCCCGAAGCGAGCCCTTGCCGCCTCCACAGTGTCTCCTGTCATGCACTTGTTTTGTTTTCGTTGCAGAAAGCAGTCTACTCTGTAAGCTGTTGCTGGGCTGCGAGCCTTCTTGCCATATGCGCTACCGCCTCTGCTCTGCATTCCGCGCTGACGAGGAAGTAACAATTTCCTCCCTTTATCACTGCCGACAGATTTCTCATGAAGCAACTCCTCATTCTACAAGATCACATCCAGGAAATCCAGCCGGCGTGTGGAAATTGTTCTGGAATCTGTTTTTAGGGTTTCTTCTCCTCTAAAAGCAAGGGCTCTGGCATGGGAAAATATAAATCGTTATATTCTTACTTTGAGAGGAAAAGACAACTTTCAAAAATCTCAGACCCTCCAATTAAACGCTCGCACCTCAAAATCTGCTCTTCTAACTTGTCATTTCCTCTCAAATTGAGGACAGCTGATGGCTAGTTTCTATTTGGCGAAAGGTTGATCTTTGATTGGCCGAATGGTCATGCCACATCAAGTGATCAAACGAGCTGACACGACCTCTTTAGATTTCCATGAAAATTGGTGTAGGCGTAAGATTTTGCGGAAAACTATGTTATGCCAAGTCTATTTACGGGGAAAAAAGGTACGGCGGAATTTACCAGGCGGCGAATTTTTTGATTTTTCTTTGATTACGATGTTTTGCAAATATTTAATTGAGAGCAGTGAACTACAAAAATGCACTTTGTAAGTTCTGTTAGAAAGGGGGTACTTTCGCGGATGTTTGAGTACAACATCGGCTCTATTAAGGTAATTTTGCGAAAGTTCTTCTCGGGAAACGTCGAAAAATTCTCGGAAACGTGGATGAACGTCCTGGAAGAGTCGGAACGGGAGTGAGTGTCCAACAGAAGCCGATTCAAGAAGGGACTAGACCAAGTGCCATATGTTCTCCTTTTTTTTCTTTTATGGGTTGACAAGCGACAGCGTAGGCCTACTAGAAAAAGGGGCGGGGCATTGACTTTTCCGGAACGCGCGGCTTTAGCTTTGTTTATCAAACAGAAACCGACACAGCTATTCCATGAGGGGATGTTTTCCCAAATGGTGGACGAAAACAAAGAAAAAAGTTTTGCTTCATTATTGCAAAAAGGTCCTTGTTTGATGGATGCGGAAGTACTGGACGGACTTCCGGCCGTGCCGTTTCTGTTTTTCCTTATCATCGTGTCCCGATAGATTACCAATAAGATTTTATGCTTCAGCGAGGCAGTGCTGAAAACGCGAATTCGAAACCGCGAATACCGTTTAAATGATTTGCACTCTAACACTTCACATTTTTGAGCTTCTTGCTGGCTTGACCTATAAGAGATCAGAAACTGTTTCAAAAGGTTTTCTTTAGAAAAGAAAATAGCGCTTGTTTTATTTGGAACTTGAAAAGAGATTTGCCAGAAGGGTAAATCTTGAAACATCCGTAATGGTCATCGTTTGCCAGGCCGAGACAGTGATTGATTAATCTTTATTTGTCCATTTTACCTAAATTTGGTTTCGGCATCGTCATTTTTAGATGAGGAGCGGCGAGGCGGCGACGGCGTCGTTCGATGCTGGTTGGTATCCGCTGCGTCCTGCGCTGTGCGCCTTACGCACAGCCGGCATGGCAATCCGCCCGCACCCGGACCAATACAAGCTTCACCGCTCTGCCAAAATATTTACTCTGTAGTGATTGCCCTTTCTCTGCCTGTTGTTTTATCCTCCGCTAGTCATTGTTATTGATTAGTGCAGAGCTGATCAGCAACAAACACACCTTCACTTCAAAGGATGAAATAACGCAAACGAAAGCAAAACCGAGTAGAGAGAAAGGCTGCTCACAATCAAAGTAGGCCTAAATCCCATCAAAATGCGGGAAGTTCGGCTCCGGATTTTTTATATATATATATATATATATATATATATATATATATAAACTGACCCCGCGTCACCTCACTCAACATGGTCCAATAAGACCTGACCTAATCTCACCTTATCTAACCTAACTTTAACGATCTTCATAAATGAAAATCTAAACTCTGTGTCGGTTCCTTCTTTCCGATTTAATAATAATCATAGAACGAATTGAACCCATTGATTTATTTCACCATCTCTTATCGAATAATATTAATGACATTTGAGGGTATTGCAAGAGGTATTTAATTTTGCGTCAATATACGACGCACTCGAAAAAAAAAAGGTTGAATTATTACTGAGAAGTATCGGTGTGCGCCAAGCCCAGTTATTTTATTATCTTAGACAATAAAACTGCCTGCCTGTTATTATCATAGTTACTGTGTGTTTTTGTTTTTCTTAAGTACACACTTCTAATCCGAAATCTTATCGTAGGCGAGATGCCTTCTCATTTTGATAACGAGCCTTCTTTAGACAGTTTTTTTAAACGTTCCTTTTTCTTGTCTCTGTTTACAATAACACGCCGTCCGAAAAAGGTAACATTCGTTAGGTAACCACGGGAAGTACAGCTCCTAAGCGTTTTATGAGTGAAGTGGTTTTATTCGCCGATAAAGCACTATCTACTTCTGTTATTTATCCGTGATTAATTTGTAATTTATGCGTGAATCCGAATTGCAAATTCGGATGAAATAGGTCTGTGGTTCGCGTGATTGAGCGTAAACCGAGTACTTACTTTTAGAGGGAGACAAATACAGTATCTGGGTGAAAGACGCTTATACATCACGTTACCTATGAAATCTGCTATCATACTCTTTCTTGATGATCGTGCCTATGGGAGTTACCTCGAACATGTTTCATTTTAACGTAATCTAACTTAACCTAACCCGCGATTACACTACTGAACCTATCAACCTAACGACCAACCTAATCGAATCTTCGACAATCGTTTTCATCCTTACTTTTCAACAAAGTATAGCGCGCACGTACAGTGCATCAAAATCTATGCTCGGTCGGTTTTTCGGTGTACCTCTGATTGGTTTCGGTGTAAGTAGGGGTTGAATAATGACGGAACAAGGAACGGAGCTCCCGTAGCGCGATTATTTAATGCTTGGCAGGGTTGGTTTCATCCAATCCCATCGCGGTGCGGTAGTTTCTGGTGAGAGTTGATCGAGGGCAGAGATACAGCTGAACAGATTCTTGAGTGAAATGATCCAATGTCTGTCTATACGTTCGCGACCGAAATCCCGCCCCCGCCTCCATCGAATCGCGCCCTGGTTCTCTATCTCTCTCTGGCTCCCGCCCTGGACTGAAGTGGAAAAGAGAGAGAGAGAGAGAGAGAGAGAGAGAGAGAGAGAGAGAGAGAGAGAGGCACGTCAGCAAGGGTATCCAGAGGGGCGGAACGATCACTATTAATCCGGCTTGGCTTGCTTGCCAAATGCGCCGCAAATACGCCTTTGGAGCCAACAAAGGGCTAGCCACCCGAGAAAAAGCTTTGCTTCGATTGTTCTAATATTGCCTCAGAGTTGCAGACATAATCTGCGAGGTTTGTTAGTTAAGCAAACACCTACTTGTTTTGGGTATGAGATTAATGGACGATTTGGCCGACTCAAAATCCGATCGTAGAACCATTTAAAATATCTTTTCGAAGGGTTTAGCCTCCAATTCAACGACTTTGGAGCCGAATTTTGGGCAGAGAGAACGTTGACGAAGGTCATTTCCAGTTGGTGGCCATATGTTCGCCTCCAATACGGCTGCATCGTCCAGTCACTCATATTCAAAAGTGACTGTGCCGAAAATGGGTAAAAAGTGCAAGTATTGGAAAAGCTGGCTGAGAAATTTCTCGGTAAATCTTTTTGCTTTGTGCCTAAGAAACAGTGGGAAAAGCTATTTCTTACTCTATAAATTTCATGGAATAGACGAGGAAAGGAACGGAAACTTTTCATGGACGCACTTTTTATTATTGGTCTCCAGCCCAATGGGATAGAATGGGTTCATACATGTACAGTAGCTTTGAGGAATACTGTATTCTTCCAAGTAGGTAGGGTACATCAGCCATATTTTTTCAGTTTTCAAGTTAGATCAATATGCAACGATCGAAAAGGAAAATTCTCGCCAAACCTTTTCTGCTCTTCATACGCCGAACTTTAAATAAATGCATGGGGATAGGGTGTTATGAGCCTTATATTCTTCTATACGGAGTGAATGCAGAGTAGCGCAAACCTTTCGTTGAGCACAGTGGTGAGCCAGACCCTTTGAGGAAAGGGGGCTGACGTGTGGGTTGCCTACCTACACAGATTATGCGAAAGAACGTCGAGGGCTTTCCAAATGTTATGATTATGCGAGGTATTCACAAAATGTCTCTAAACATGCATTCATCGACGGTATCGTTAACATGCAGGTATTTTGGCAATTCACGGTTCAAATGTCAAAATTTTGTTGGATTGAAGCATATAGCTAACTCTTGCTGCTCTTGAGGCCGATTTGACTGTCAAAACACTGGGATAAAATCTTTGATCTCCACAATGTTTGAGCCAACTACCCCTCCATATTTTTCTCCTCGGTTCTGGACGATTCCCCAGGGGGCTTAAATTTGAGTAGGGGTACTGGAGCTCCCCCTTAGCTCCCAAAGTAGCTGCGCCACTGGTTTAGCAATAATCTCGGCTGGAAAACATCTTCTCTGACGAAGTTCTTTGCTAATGGAGCTATCAAAGAAAGGGGATGAAAGGAACTGATTTCGAACGAGGCCCGCTGCGTTTATGATATAGAAACAAAATCAACGCGTGCTTCCTTTTGAATAGACGAGAGCAAGCTTCTTCCAGGCCGAGAAAGACCATGCACTGTAATTTTTTAAGGTGGCATTTTCAACCTTTTGGTTTAAATTTGGTGCCACCCTCCGTCGTCAAGCCGAGCGGAGAGATAGCGGAACGAGGCAAAAGGC
>Ga0058701_10002973_pt1 | contig 13175 bp, 7 predicted proteins | sample AgamicOrMae_FD_97039 | JGI IMG/M metagenome (GOLD analysis project Ga0058701, IMG submission 97039) | Agave microbial communities from Guanajuato, Mexico - Or.Ma.e | ecosystem: Host-associated > Plants > Phyllosphere > Phylloplane/Leaf | place: Guanajuato, Mexico | collected 2012-06-04
CGGTGGATAAAGGATATAGAATATACCGTAGTAATAATTCTGATAGAAACTAATAATTCTCGCGGGCAACGCTAGATGGCTCTGCCCGTTGGTTCAGCCATATGTGCGCACTATACATGGTACAAAACTTTTTTTCACTTTTTGACACCCGAATATCCGGGTGCGCACTATACATGGGCAAATACGGTAATTACTACCTGTGCAATGTCCATTAAGCCTACTAAAAAAAGAAGTGTCTATTGACCCGACTACCCTATTTAAAATGTAATAGGTTGGGCTCTGTGCGTTCAAGTTACCTCCCATTTTAAATGCATTAGGTTGGTTTACTTGCGTTCAAGTCTCCCTTCTATATGAATGCATGTCGGGTAAATAGCAAAAAAAAAAAAAACACTGCGGAAGTACAGTTTGCCTACTTGGGGTTAACCTATTTCATTCCAGTGGACTTTTGTCAATCCAAAGCAAAATGATTACTGCTACTCAACGGCAAAAATCTTTACGAATACATTGCATTCGTATTTAAGAGTTAAACGTAAATTTTCCCTGAATCAAAAATTTTAATTATTCCAAAGTACAAACATTTGCGAGTTTATTGCTAAGTATTTTTGTTGTTTCCTTTAAATTAAAATCTTCAGCATGCTGCAGGAACGAATCGGCTGAGCCTAGTTTGGGTCAGTTAAATGAGGGTAGGTAAGGTCGGATACCATGAGCTTAGTACAACGAGGTGCCAGGTGCCGGAAACGCAAATTCTTCAAACAGCCGTGTTGTAACCCGTTAAAAAGAAAGGGGAGGATTGTGTAAGGTACCTTATGAGCATTTCTTTCTCACCTAAACATACGGTTTGAAGCTTTAAAAAAAAATCGATATCACAGGTTGTTTTCCAAGGTTTTGTTGGCGACTCACCGATGACAGGTAGCGTGTAGCGGTGCAGGGACTTTGTAAATCAGGGCTCCTGATCGTTCTCCGATAGCCGTCGTTATGGCAAGGGCTGCTCACACTAACATCCTCCCGTGGCTCCACATTCTGTAGAATAAAGAAATCATTTTTTCGTGATTTCTAAAAGAAGGAGGTAAGGTCTGTCTTAAGTTGATAGAAACCTGCGAGCCAAACTCAAAATTTAGGAACATCCTGTGCCGAACAGGAGTAAGCCACCATGTTGACAGCACTAGGTTTCTGTGCCAGCAGACAAATCTCAGTAAACCATGATTCTCTTAAGTCCCCCTGAGTGCTGCAAGCATAACGACCTGCAAAGTGGCCGGAGCTTTTGCCCAAGTTAGTCCCATGGCTACCTGTATCAAGCTGATTCAGTTTTATTGTTCTTGAAAGGCCTGCCACTACCGCATTTTCTCCTATGAAAAATAGTCTCTATGAAGTCTCCTCTGAAGCGGATCCCGTTAGGCAGGATGTGACGTTATGGAGAGCATACGAGGGATGGAAGAAAGCTGTGACTAGAAGATTTAATGAAAGAAGAAGCGATCTGATATCAACCAAAGATCTCGAAAGCAACGAAGAAAACGCCACAAACAATTTAATATCCTGGTTCGCACTGTTCACTCGTCTGATCGGCTCTTCTTAGCTCTTTTTGACGTCACATCCGGCTCTTGGGGGACCAAGGGGGAGACTTCCTATGAGTCCATTTTCCAGCGGAGGAACTTCGATAGTTGCAGATCTTACAAGAACTGAATCAGTTCGATCCAGGTGGCGATAATACTACAAAGAGCAGAGACTTAAAGCTGTTCTTACCTCGAGCAACGCAACGAGGTATCGCTTGTATATTTGAGACTGGCCAAAACACAAATTGCTGAGGGCGGCGACTTCGTATTCCTCGCCGTATAACCTTAACAAGACATCGGACGCATTGGGCGGGGTGTCTTCGCTTTCAACGAACGCAATCTGCGCTGAAGCACCTCCCAAATCCATGGTACCGATAGTTGATCCACGAACCTAAAAAGTCAAACAAATGAGTCTCCCGGGCTGGTTTGGCCGCTGCAAACGTAACACAAAACATACTCAATATGCATTACAGAGCCATATTTCTCCTTATCCAGCTAATTTTGAACTGATTCCGCACGCAAAGAACTAATCTTAAATTATTTCGTTTTGACAGCTGAACGTCAAATGATTTTTTTTGAGATACCTTTACGAGCAATTGAAAATACAACTTACAAAATAATGGCAACATAAAAAAAATCGTCTTGAAGATGTATCCTTAGAGTATTGTTTGGATAAATTTCTGGTTTCCATCTTTTAAGGCAGAAACGTGTTGCAGCTCAATCCAACGAAATGCGTCTATCATTGAGCTCAAATTAATTTTGTGGGGAAAATAAAAGCGATCCGGACACTTCTTGTTTTCGGTAGAAAGATCGGGTGGAATCCAAACTCTGTCTATGGATGAGCTAGAACGCCCCTCTGCCAGTTATCAAGTCCTTAAAGCCTGAGTTCGCTTCTGCAAGCATTTTTTTCTTCGATTAATACCGGTACAAGTGCGCAGAGGTAGATTTCGCATCGGTGCACACTCCGCAACAGTGAATGTTGAGTGGCGTGCCTTGTGCTTCGCTGCTCTACCGCTCCACTCGACTTTTCGGTGAGGATTAGATCTCAGAGGTGGAAAATTTCATTTTCTAAATACAGTGTGAATGTGTAGCGCTGTTTGATGGAAGTGTCTTACCGGGTGAAGATATCTGAGAAGATAATTCGCTGAGACCCAAGCTGAGACTGCCTCCTCTTTGCCCGATATGATCCGGACACCTGTTTGATCAAAAAGCAGTCCTGTCGACTGCAGAACCCGAGATATGTTTCCCATTATTTCTTGCGTCCCTTTCGGATCTTCTATTCTGAAATCAAAAACCATCCTCCATGTCAAAAAGGATACACGACCTTTTCACTTCCATGTTCGTAGAACGAATGAAAGTTTTGGAATACCGTTAAAAATTCGAAGTTGAGCTAAGCACATTTCCTGACTGTACTAACACTGGAACTTCAAGAAAACTGGTTTTTAGCTTGACATGTGGGTGTGTGCGTCTGTCTGTGCGAAAAAGTTTGTCCGTAAATATCTTACAAGCAAGTTGACCGATTTGAATGAAAATTTCGGTGTATGTTGCAATTGGCCTCGAATCGAGAACCTCCCCTGGACAGTACAATCGGACCAATATTTCCCCCTCATTTGGGGAGGGGAGTGTTTTTTTGAGATTTTTCGAACCCCTGTATCTCAAGAACTGTTGGAGATAGCAAAGTGTGGCCGGCCAGCGAACTGTGTGTGTGTGTGTGTGTTGGTCTGTTTCACTAGGCCCGCTGCGCGCGTCCTTCACGTTCCCGCGGTTTCGTTCTGTCACTCCGACCCCCCCCCCCGACCTCCGCTCGCCGATGAGCCGAGAGGCGAGCGAGCAGTCAGCTGTTCGGCTGGCTGTTCAGCTGTTCCCGTTTTCTCCTCCGCTTAATTTCTTGGGGGGTGGGGGGCCTAAATAAAACTAGTTATGAAAACGCTTAATTTGAGTGTAATTTAGCAAGTTAAAATCCGCGAATTGTTGGAAAAAGACATCTGGGAAAACCGGTATTTTGAAAATGAGGAATTGCTTGACAGCCCTAAAGGTAGAGATCTCTAGACTTGGCAAAGTATTGAGAGATCCTTGGCCAGTCTTTCTGATCTTGACGAGGTAGCATACCGAGATGCTGTTCTGGTTTTCTGATAAATACTTGTTCGCTGTTACTCCCTTGGATGAAATGGGGGTGGCAGGCCTACTTGTTTTTGTGATCCCACAGAGAGTCATAATATCTTAGATTGGTGTTGAAACACTCAGCTTGATCAGATAGAATAGTTAAAGGTGCGCGAAAAGTAAAAAAGACGTACGATTTTTTTCTGGGGCTTCTAATGATGTTTGTGTTGTCGGTAGTGCCACCTGCACGTCCACGCGCCTACACGAAACAGCTACTACTGCTACGAGGATGTACCTGTAGGCTGTCTCTGCAAATGGTCCACAGAAGTGTTCATGCCATCTGCCGTACTGTACACCATCTCTTCCACCTATTTCAAGGGCGATCTTTTTCGGTGAGTGGGCGTGTAATCAGCCCGTAAGGAAGTTTATCTAGCCTCGTTGCGAACTGTGAGAGCAACTATTTCGCGGGTGTCAACACAAATAAGCACACAATGAAGGGTTGAATGTGATGGGCGAATCGAAAGTCAGATATCTTGTTGGTAACGAGAGCAGGTTAGCCAGCCCTGAGAAGCGAGCGTAAACTGTGATAACTTTGGTAACCTTAGCATTAAAAGAAAAAAATCAACCACAATCAGAGGGAATAGGGTGGCGCGGGGTTTCCAGTCATGGGCGAGCGAGCTCGTATGGGCCTATAGATGTGTCTTTTTAACTCGACCAATGTGAGGGTTGTCACGCCGTTTTCGCTCTTCTGAGGAGCCGTCCACTTTCAACGAGGACAATATTCAGCCTTTTTACAACCCCCCTCCCCCCCTCCCTGGCACAGCCGCACAGCCATTGGGAATGGCCGACCCTCCCCCCATGGCCATTGTAGTTATTTTCTTATTTTTAAATTTGCGATTCACAACCGGACGGGGAAGGTTTTTTTAACCTTGGAGAGGATAGACCACGTGCCTTTTGCATCGCTCCCCTCGGCTTGGGGATGCGATATGGAAACTCAAGAGGTGAGAAATTCAATTTCTCAAATTACAGTGAACACAACAACAGAGTCCCTGACGAGCATAGCATAGGCAACACACAATAGCTTACATGTACTTTGGTTGCCTATTCAAAACTTTGCCAGGGGGTTGTGAAAAACCACCACCAATCCGTTGTAATCGCCGAGACAAAATGATCAGAATACTCTTTTCGTCTAGTTAGTAACCACTCTGGCGTCCTTGCAAATGGCCCCTCTCCTGCTTTCCCAATGATTGTTTGCAAGGTGCAATTTTGGACCTTTTTTGCCCTGCTTTTGACGGTTAGTATTTTCCACACGGTTTTAAGAATACAAATGTCTTACTTGAGAAGGCGCATTCCTGCCGTGGCAGCGAGGAATACGGGACTGTGCCCTCTCCTTTCTTCGGGAATAACCTTTAAACCCTGCTGCAAGCACTCTCTCAAGTATTCCCCCGCTTTTGCTGGCTCCGCGGCAAGAACTTCGCCTATGCCTCCTGGCAAGTAAACAGACAAAAAAAGAACTTTGCATAACCATCGCGTAAATGACAACCCTTCCTACCAATCCGACTTTCGCCTCTTCTAACCCAACTTAAATTTAACCAAGAGCATAAGGAATCAAAGGTATCAATCGAGTAAATTGGAGGTGCCCGCGACAGGCAGCTGTGCAGAGATGCTGCCGTTTGGGGTAAACGAGTAGGCAGCTGGGCAACGCGCCGCCTCTTTGGACAGTAGCTAGTTGTGGGCGCAGGATTCAAGGTATCAAATCATAGCGCAAGGCGTTATGTCTCCCGAAACGTACGCCTACAGTTGCACTTTTTTATGTAATTTATTAAATAAAACAAGTGAAAAACTAAAGTTTCCGGTCGCTACGCTCGATATGCTTATATATGGAGACTGAGCTTTAATAAGGAAGTTTTGGGGTTTTAATTTACGGAAATAATATTTTTTTTCTCTCTCTCTCCCCGCTCGTGATGTTGTTGAAGTTGTCCTTGTCTTTTCATTGAAAAAGAAAAAATCTACGCTTTTTGCATTATCATATTTTTTTGTTGTGTAAATCACTGAAACACAAACTGTTTTGCTCGCTCCGCTTGCGATGTCTCTTGTATTGAGAGTTGGTCTTTGCTGAGAATACTAACCATCGCGGCTCTGCTTCCTTTGGCAATTTTATTATTTTTACCGTTTTTGTTTTAACATTAACTCACTTAAAAAAATTAATGCATTGTTTTGCTGGCAGCTCTTAGGAGTTATTATGAGCGCTTTGGCGACTTGCGTCCAAAAACTAGATATTCTTTGTTCTCTTGGCCCAACATTACTAAACCAATCTTTGCCTCGATATGTTCCAGCTTTACCAAACCTAACCTAGCCTTTCGTGACCTAAACTAACCTGAGCTGACTCAATATTACCGTTTGCAGAACTAGACGGCGTATTTATTTTATACAGCCGTAGTTCTTTACGCGAGAGAACTTTTCCCATAAATTCTGCATAGTCAAGGACAGTTCCGAGAAACTTCCGTTCTGCAAGCGGCGACGCGTTTAGAAAAAATAAATAAAATAAAATAAGGTGTTGTACTTGCCTTCCGTTCGGCAAGAGTGGGTCTCTCTGACAACTCCCGTTCCTCGGTATTTGTCGGATTGCCACTGAAAGACCTTCATCTCTGTATGAGTCGAACCAGCGTCGAATACCATAGCGTACTAAACAAAAGAAAAAAAAATAGTTTGAGGAAAGAATCTCGCGTTAGTAAGTTGTCTTGCGTCCGAATGTTGTGACTTATATTTTTTTGATGTATTGCAATAATTATCTCGTAAAGGTTCTGGCGCTGGGTCAAACTTGTGTCTTCCGTCTATTGTTTTGTGTCTAGGCGATCCTAGTGGGTATTAAATTCAATTGTAGGTGGTTAAGCTAGGTTACGTGAGCGTAGCTTTGGTAGACCAGGTCTCTTTCCCCTTTGTACTCTTGCTCAAGTGCGACTCGAAAAGTTTGAGGTAAATCTTCTGTCAATAACTCTCTACCCTCTGTGCTTTGCCGAGTACTTAGTCGCGCTGGCCCTGTCAAAAAGATTAATTCTGCTAAATCGATAAAGGACTTTTATTCGGGCTATGCTTTGAGCTACTTCCCGGTCTATGGCCATAAAATTAACTCGGTTAATGTTTTTGCATCGACCAAATCTCCACGAAGAAATAGCCACAGTTGAACCGAAACCGACAAAACGCTGTGAATATTCTTGAAATCTTTTCTTTTTTCCCCAAAAAAGTAAACAACGAGTGAAGCACTGCTTTGAGGTTAGAATCGAGTTATTTTGATGAATGATCTCATATTCCGGTCGGTCCTTTTAGTTTGAATCAAGATACTTGCGTATTATGCTTCTTTGTTTTTAACTAAATTATTACGTTTTTTTAATATATATATATATATATCAATTATTATCAAATTTAAGTTTCAAAAAATTTGAAATGAAATTAGTTTGCACAGACATTTTGTAGGAATGTCCGAATAGCGAATTTCATCCAGAAGGGATTGCTTTATCCGCATGCGAATCTAGTTTTCTTAAGAACCTACCTTATTAGGTTGCAGTTTCTAAATTCCTTTTAAACCTTGATTCATACCCAGTATTATCATCATGAGCATAGACGGATTCTAGCAACAAGCTCAGGCGGCTCGTGCCTCGTTGTGGTATCGCTCCGCTCGACTGTCGCTAAGCCTCGTGTCGCTTACACCTCAGCAGCGGTGGCACTCGCCGATGAGCGGTAAGCAGCATCAAGCTTGCCGACAAAATGTCGTATACAAGTGGGAAAGGTAACAATTGAAATCAAGGTGGTTTATGGAAGAATTCATACTCACGTCAAAAGGTTGTATTCGGCAGACTTTGTAGACTATTGTGAGAGCACAAACCCCAACTATAAGAAGAGTCAGGATTAGAGACAGCGTGGAAATCCGCTGTAAAAGATTATAACCTGTGTGAGAGAGAGATGCAAGTGTAAATGAGGAGCATCGCAGACAAAAAGAAAAATTCTTTCTCTTAATCTTCCCACCACCATCCTGAGGAGGTTAGCCCGCCAATACCCCACCCTCTCTCATTGTGCTTGATTTGTGCTGTTTTAAGCTAAGGTTATCCAAATTTGTGCTGGCTGTTTGATTTCCTTACTTTGACTTTTGTGGGCCGGCTTATTTTCACGCTTATCTACCCCATTAGGGATATCTGACTTTTACGGTTTGCTAGATGGCTGGTTTCCTTTCGTGCTGATTTGTGCCGTTAGCCGCGACATCGTTGCTCTCACCGTTTACGTACTGTACGAGAACGAGGATGTTTCATGGGTTGGCTAACTTCACGTCTGCCTACCCGTTGTTCCCAAAACTGACTTGGTCCACTTCGTAGCTCTGAATCTGTGGTTAAATGTGCCATTGAAATTAGCATTCATGCCGTCTTGCAAATCTACTTTTTTAAAGTTTCAAATTGATGAATAGATAGGCAAAAAATGAATAAAACAGCAAGCACAATCTTGATAACCAAGGCACAAAACAGCACAAACCTAGAACGTTCAGAGGGGGTGGGGTTGGGCGGGGTACTCAGTCCGGGGCAGGCTAGCTTCCTGGAGGTCCCATCGCCCGGTGGAACTAATTTTCAGACCGGATTCGGTGACTATCAGACTGTACACTATCGATAACAGGTAATGATTTTGTGACTGTCGCATGTATGAGAGAGTCGAAATTTTATACTGGAAATGTAGCACCTGCCAGAAATGTTTTAATACTCACGTGAATATACTAAAAATATAACATCCCCCGATCGTACTCCTGCTTGCGCAAGCGTTAATGTTGGGCCAAGTTCGTGTCCGTACTTATCTTGGTAGCATACTTTATCTGGCAGCTCTTTTCCCTAGAAAAACGTAGCACCATTTAGAAATTAGTCTCGGTTATGACCGCCGCACAGATTTCAAAGAAACGGCTGTATCAGATTTTTTTACTTTGTTTTTGGTTGAATGGTCGGTGTGTTAGGTCACCCTGAACGCGAATGCAAAGGCGCCAATTTCTCACAAAATTCTTATGGGCGCATTTGAGCTTACGAGATGCGAGCGTAACTTGAGGCTTTCCGCGTTCTGTCGGATGCTATGGCGCTTGAAAGTTTTGTCAGCTTATAGGTCCACGCGGAGTTGCGGAGGTGAAGGGGGAGGTGGAGGGGAAGGGAGGATCATCTAACGAAAATTTAAAGAAATGGGACCAAAGCGCTAAGCGCTGCTCTGCTACCGCTGCCTCTTCGTTTACTTGCTTGGAGCACTGGAAAAGGCTTAGCATGGCAGACGACTCCCCCCTCTCCACCTCTCCGCTCTCCTCCGCGCGGCCATGGGAGCTGTCCAACTGTGTTGGCCCATTGCACCCGATCGAACGTGCAACGCGTCAACGCATCTTGGGAGCTCAATCACGGTGTAAATAATTAATTAATTGCTCGAGCGGTCGGCGCCTTTGGATTTGCGACTAGGATCACCTAAAGCACACCTCATAAAAGAAAAATCCGGTAGAGAGCGATATCTTTTGAGATTTATGCGAAGTTCTGTGGCGAGTCAAAGAACATACAGAAGAACTTCAATAGCCCAAATATTTCCAACGAAATACGCGAAACATCAAACGGAATGGCTGCACGAACTACGATGTGCATACGTATTGTTGATTTTGTTGCTAAATCTACCTCGATGAACATTCGTCTTCGTCGCGTTATATCGAGGTTATTTTAGAATGTAAACGAGTTTAAACGAAGTACTACAAAATAGGCTTACTATGACGTCTACATCAAAATTTAGCCACCTTAAAACGTAATACTTACTGTACTTTTGACAAACGTTTCTTTTAGGGAACTGATACAATCGGTCTCGCTTACGACGACTTGCTTGTTGGTTGTTTTACCTCTTAGAATCACCTCCATTTTATCCTGAAAGAAAATGTTATTTTCAGCAAGCTGCACGAGTGCATTTTTCCATCAGACATCTTTACGGAAGGCTGCTCGTTCTGCCCGTTTGTAAATTATTGGATTTATTTACTCGCAGCGCGTTTGAGCTTATAGATTGGGAGTTTTTTTCACCCATGTTGTGTTGGGGTTTTTCTGTTTCAAAATTTTCTATACTCTCAATTTTTCTGAGTTTTTTTTTCAGTTGTTTTGTATTTTTTGGCTTTTTTAAAATCAAACGGTAACTGTCCTTGTTAATACGTACATTACCCACGCCGAAGTTGCCTACTACTCTATCGGATGGATTTTTTTAAATCTATTTTTTATTTTTTTTATTATTTTTTTTGCAAATTGCTTAATTGCATAAATGAGCTTGCACTCTCCAAGCCCCTCCTCCTCTGCGACGACGGTTATGGATGACCCCTTATTGTGACGATTTTCCGAAGCTTTGTTTTTAACATCATATACATTCTATCTTATCGGGCGTATTACTTTTTGTTTAAGAAAAAGCCCTCAGCAGTTCGAAAAGAAACCACGTTTCGGCAAGCCAATGAGTTTTCAACAAGGTTGGCCTACGCTTCTTAAAAGAAATATTAAAAGGTTAAGAATCGTAGCAGTTTCCGAAGAGGGGGGGACACATGCTTCAAATTCCGAAGGTGGGATTCCCCCCTCTCTTGTGTTCCACTCTGGCTTCATATCTTTTACCTGATGAGAATCAGCGACATGTAACCATGTAAGTAGGATGCTTACATGATATAACCGCGACGTTTAGAGTACTTCGAACTAGATTTGGTTGACGTTTAGGTTATTTGCCGTGCTCCGCGCCTCGCTCCGCTGCTAGCACTCGTGACGGGAATCACAACACCACGTAGCAAACACAATCCTGATTGGAATGTAGACCACGAAAATGACAGAACGTTCCGGCGCATAATTAAGACCTTACCATAGCATTCACTAATCGATTTTGGATGACATTCCTTATCACGGCCGCGTGAAATTTTCACGGGCCGCCCGGCGCCCGGCGTCCGGCGTCCGCCACCGACAAAGGCATACTGATACTGAAAGTACAGTCCAGAAGACGCCGCAACACGGTAACAGCGCTCTGAGAGCGTCGGGCGGATAAGGGGGGAGGGGATTGACATGACACGCTCCGCTGCTTCTCTCTGCGCCAAAACTTGCTTTAATTGTATTATGAATCACAGGAACTTTTTTGGTTCCAACGGATTAAGTGAGGAGGGTGGTGTATAGGCTCTGTTGAAGGTGGCGGGGGTTCTTAGGGGCCGTCGGTCAACTACGTTATGCCCTTGGGGGGCAGGTGTAAGCGTGACCGTCCATTTCATACGAAAAAAATAACCGAGAGAAGAGGGGATTTCAGTTGGCCCATTTTTCGTATAGTAATTAAATGAATTGCCGTTACTTCACCGGTAGCACAGTTTACCTGAAGAGGAACTTGTGTACTCACAACAGTTACAGTGATTGTCATCGCTAGAGTTTTATTGTAAACGTTTTAAAAAATAACACGCTTACAGAAAGGAGCCACGAAAATTAAAAGTGAACTGTACAACTATACATTGCCCGACATTAAGAAACGTTTGTTTTGTTTACAGATAAATATGGGTTCCCCACGACGATGCGATTTTTCCAAGAACGGGTCTTTTCGCCCGGCTCTGTGAAAAGGTGGTGGATTAAATGGAATGGTAAGCCAAGATCATCGAATATATCTTAAAAAGGAATGCAGACAAAGCTACTGAAACGCAACAGGTTAAACGTATATGGAAGACAAAAAATTCTTGTTTATCAGCAATGTTAGTGAAAAACGTGCCGCTAGAATTTTCGTAAACAATCAGACATTATCTTCATTTACCAACTAAAGAGTTGGAAACTTGGATTTCTTGGAAGAACGTTCATCGAGAGATAGCTAACTTGCGTGATGATCATGTTCGACTTAGATGAGCCAATATTGTACGTGGCCAGAGTGGTTGTAACTGAGCTTGTTTGAAAGTTGTGTTACACTTTATATTTAAAAGGTGAAATTTTCTCTTGCGTTGTGTTGCATAGCTTTCGCTGGCGAGCTCAGCATAGCGAGATGATTGCGGAATGAGGCGCGAGGCACGAGGTATAAGCTTAGCGATGTTTTGGCAAGCACGCTTCCAGGCTCCGCAAAATTACTTTGTGGTTACTTTCGCCGAGAAGTGAGCGGCATTAGACATGACGAAAGGTGAGTGGAGCGATTGCTAAGTAAGGAACAGGGTATCTAAGCTAACTAAATTAGCCTGACCTAATATATACAGTAAAGTGCGTGGTGTGTTAAGTCCTTATTTTCAATGTATTGGAAGGTCGAACTAGTATAGAGCACAAGACAGAAACGCAACCATGAGTAGATTGAACAATAAACAAATGAACGAGCTAGCTACCTTGGGAGCTCTCCCACAACGTAACATCTTGGACGATTTTCTGGACCTTCACGTACAAGAGACCCCCTCCCAAGCGTCACGGGTTTGTCTTAATCTTACTTTGAATTACGTCAATTCTAGTTAACTTAGCACTTCCAGGTCTATTATTAATTTTGACAGAATTTTTTAATTGATTAGGTCTCCTAAAAGTATTTCTTCCTTTAATGTCGAGGTAAAAGTATTTCTTCCTTTAACGAGGTTGGCACAGTACAATTCCAGGAAACTCCAAGAATCGCATTTTGTCTAGTATAGCTGTGCAAACGTTTTGCGCGGACCGATTTGCAATCGCGTTCGTAACATTTTTGAAAGTGATGCAGTTCGATAGCACAGTTACGTAACATTCGTCATTTGCTACCCCTCCCCACGTAACTTGGCGTAGCATAACGGTGGAGCCGTATCCCCTGGAATATTTAATAGATTTTCGAAGAGCCCTTAGTAATCTAGTGTTCCTTTTTTATTATGCGAATCTTCAAGCACTTTCATGTGCTTGGATCAAGTCATATATGCCAGGTTCTGCATAAAGGATTAGCTGCTTTGGTTTGCTGCTATCTTAATACACATTTGCAACGTTTGAGCACTCCCAAAATCGTTCGAGAAAATATCACTTATTTCCAGTCGGAACTAACCGAAGCGTCGTCGTTGAAAGGTCCGTTTCGAATTGAAAAGATTGAATTCCATTCAAAGTTTTCTAGAGAGTACAGTTCAGACAACAATAGGTCAGGTCGATCCATAGCTAGCACCGCTTTTGGTTGAAGCGACAACAACAGCATGCTAAGGAGACACTTACTTTGTAAATAATCAGAATTTGCACTCAATTTTTGTTGAATGTCGAGGCGATTCATCGCAGCAACGGCACAAGTGTACTCTGTGCAGCATTCCATGTTGACACGACGAGAAATTCAAGTAAAAAAGCGGTCTTGATAGGATATCAAGCGGCTGCTCATGTCCTTAAGAACGCAGCAAACAAAGGTGACTTCATCACCGAGTTTTTATCTTAAAACACGACTTTGTTGGATTAACTTGCGTGCGTTATTTTCTTAAGACGTCTGATATTTAAATCCTTACCACGTGCACAGTGGGGTGGGGGAGGTATGAATGCGCCCGGCGCAAACACTCGTCCGTTTCTCATTGCCAGAAACTGC
>Ga0058701_10002974_pt1 | contig 13174 bp, 5 predicted proteins | sample AgamicOrMae_FD_97039 | JGI IMG/M metagenome (GOLD analysis project Ga0058701, IMG submission 97039) | Agave microbial communities from Guanajuato, Mexico - Or.Ma.e | ecosystem: Host-associated > Plants > Phyllosphere > Phylloplane/Leaf | place: Guanajuato, Mexico | collected 2012-06-04
AAGCGGATGAGGAAGCCGACAGTGATGATGCAGAATCTGAATCACCTGATGAATCCAGTGATACGAATTCTGAAGAGGATGACCCCAGCCCGAACGAGGCGAAAGAGAGCGAGAAAAAAGAATTAGTGAGCCCTGAGAAGAAAGCTAAAAAGTCCAAGGCTCATAAAGAGAAACCGAAATCTAAGCCTCCTAAAGATGCAGATACCAATGATGATGCGCCGGCTAGCAATGAAAAATCCGATGAACCAGAGGTGAAAGATGATGAAAATGTTGAAGAAGCAGCTGACAAGAAAGCTGACCAGACAACAACCGCAGATACTCCGGCTCAGCAAGGCCCGTCAACTTCATCCCAAGAGAGTTCGGTGCACTCGTCTACCACCGAAGAGAAGGATGAGAAAACTTCACCCCCATCCAACACTCCTCAAACATCAGTTGTCCAGACAACCAACGTGAAGGCGATAACTCCAAATACCAACACGCCCAATGAGCTATCCAAGAAGGAAACCACTACTCAGACCACAGAGTCGGCCGAACAAAAGGAAGTGGAGCAGGGCGATAATAAATCCTCCAACACAGACCCGAACCAGACGGTCATAATTGAGGAAACAACAGTGAAGGAGCACACCGGGGAGGATGAGGATGGCGTGGATGAAGATGGTGATGAGGACAATGGTGTTGACGAGGAGGAAACTATCGAGATAGAGGAGAGATCTAGTGGAGGTAGGAGACGAGGCCGGCGGGGTTACAGGGGCCGAGGTAGGCGCCGTGGTAGAAGAGGTGGTTGGGGACGACGCAGATGGGGTCGAAGAGGCTGAATATCGTAGTCTCTATTTGTTTGCTAACCTCGACCAAGAGTATTTTCGCAACTATTTCCTATCTGATTGATCTCTCTCGACGAGATATCAAATCAACAGATATAACCACAGGAGATGTCATAGTCAATCATCGCAATTCCATATAAACATTAATGCTCGGATAGCTCGACAAGTGCAATAAACGAGGCCATCGAGCCGAAATACAGTTTTAATCACCACTTGAGCCTTTCGGCATAACTTGGAGCATTGTTCCTGGGGTAGGATAAGAGGAACATGTTCTGCAATATGTAGTTTTTGTGTGAAATACAGAAAGAGAGAGAGAGCCAGCTATCCCCTGAAATTTGATGGGCAGGATTTCCCACTTGTTAATGCAGCATTGATATCCGATAGACTTCGAATTGTTGTTCATAATTAATAATTACCTAATATGAGTCACTTGGCGCTAAAGAGTCTATACTCTAACCCGATGAGGGTGAGTTGCTGTTCGAAGAGGCGGCGCCTGACAACTTGGCCCGGTGTTGTAAGAAGAGAGGTCTTATCGCGCGGCTATAGATGACGGCCGCCCCGCTGTTTGGTATATCAGCCGAGCACCACAATAAGAAAGCAACTTTTGCTAGCCAATATAAGGGGAACCAGTTCAGTAGGATGTCCGAAAAGAACTCAACCACTGAGAATGCCGCAAACACAACCCAATAAGTAAGCCATTTGCCATCGTCCTCTTTGTTAGAAGTCTCCAATGCCATCAGTGATTTGTATGCTGGATATACAAAACCGATCAGGTTACAAACAAATTGAGCGGCCCGTCCCACTATAAGATAGAGGGCCAATATGGCTAGAAGAGCTTGTGCCAATACGATTCTCTTGACTCCTGTAATCTTCTCAGCCTTTTCAAAATAAGGTGTCAGCACGCTTTTCTGGTCGTGGACAAGTGGGTGCAATTTGGCGACGAGTAATTGATAATATTGACTCATTGTGAACTGTCAGTCTTAGTTTTCGGGTGAAAGTTGAATTGAATCTCTGGTGCAGAGGTGGCTCGGCCTAATTAAAATTACTAGTTTTCGTGTGCTGCCACACTCCAAAGGGGTGCTAGTTGTATTTAGTGGATTGGCTCAAAATTCATGAAAGAATTGTTCCAGTTGAATAAGAATTTGATAAAGAAGTAAGGAGGGAAAATCGGGAATTGATAAGGTAGACGATGAGAAGTGTCAGGCAGAAAAGCCGTAGTGTTTTGAGAGGCAAAAAGAGAGTGAACAATTGGCAGGGGGAGAGTAAGAGAGGGAAATCACAACAAGCAGAGCCCAAAATGCACACTGATGCTTTCTCGCTGCAGTTTGGCCGCAGTAAATCCGCGGCCTGACATTAGCATTGGCCGCAACGAGTCACTGTGATGCCTGCAAATAGCGCCCGCCTCCAATGCAACAAGCGCATGCCTCTTCTAATGCCCTAGCTTGCCAAACAAAAGACCCTCAGCTCAAATACTCAGGGCCTTCCGCGAGCTTGATCACTTATTTCCAGAGTGCTTGCAGTTGACTTTCGATTTAATGTCTAGCTGGCCAGATGCGCCAGTGAGCGAGTGTGACGGCGGCAAAAACAAGGCGCACTCCTCGCATGGCCTGCACCATTGCACTGGGCCATCTCCAGTGATCCAAGTGTATGCATTCAGATATAGCCTCTGCCTCTCTTGTTATCGTCTGCTGGTCGAGCAGCAGTCTCGCCGCTTCGTCTGGAGAGATTGTGGCCGCATCAGTGAGAAGAAAAAGTCGCAGATTCCATCCGCCTTTCACTCTGGCCCATTTGCTGGCGGCCCAGCGGGAACGCTCGAAAGTGCACCCTGAGAGGCAGTTCTTTTAAGTAGTGCCTGTTTGGTCTTGGCGGAATTTGCCCACCGTTTAGACATGGGCCGCCTTTTTATCATTAGACCGAAGAGGAAGGCGCTAGACTAAACTTGCACACCTGTTGGCCCATTCATAGGCCTGATCTTTGGTGCGGGCCCACCAGTCTGACAGTGTCTCGTTTCTCTCTTGATGCTTATCGTTTGAGTGGCGAGTTGGCTCGTTCGGCGCAACGGAAACGAAGACTAATGCATCCGGGGGCTAAAGTAAGCCGAGGGAATTGCCTCGAGCGGGCGCCTCTTTTGGCCACGAAACAGAGGACGGCTCTCCAAAGAGCGACAGCTGCACGCCTTGAGAGCACGTGCTCACGAAGCCACCCAGCAAGCTCGCTGAGCGCCAATTTTAAAACTTTAGACTAGCGCCACGCGACAAGTGTTCCAAGCTTTGGAAACAACACGAACAGTTGACCCTGTTCGAAGTCGAGCCAGCAGGCGAGTTGGCGGCGGCAGTTTGGGAGAAAAATGCTCCGTCTGATGAATCATGCAAGTTGTTGAGTTTCAGCTGAAACACGAGCTGAGTCATGGGCGAGAAGAGTTGGCCAGGTGAGTGTAGTGATTGTTCCTTTCAGCGTTCGACCTGAGGACTTCTCGCGAACTGGGCAAGCGAGTTCAGACTCGAGCTGGTGCGTCTCGAGAGACTGGCTCTGATGTTGGATGTTGGCAGCCAACAAGCCCAAGTGTGTGCAGACTGCAATGTTTGCCTGAGACGGACTCGCGCGCGCAACAATAAAGCAGCGGCGAACAGGCGCAACAGTCGCCATCTGTTGTTGGCCCACGCGAGCTAAGGACGCGCCAAATTGAACTAGAAGCAAGACGGCAAAACAATGGTCCCTTCGCTGATATGTAACAATTGTGGAGCAAAAGAAAATGAATGCGACAAACAAAGTTGAATCGGTGAATCCACTTCTGGTGCCTCAGCCAGCGAGACAGCCCAAGCACCCCGAGAACTGGAGCCCAGAGGGGGCGGGCAGAGAGGAGAGAACGTTTAATTAATAATCAGATCGCAATGGGGCAAAGTAGATACATGGGCAGAAGGGAGATGAATGGGTGGGCCAAAAGGCGGCAAAGGGTGACGATGACAGTGGGCTGCCAGTGTGTGCAGAGTGGCGACCTAGAGGTGGTTTGAGTCTTCGTAGTCCTCGTCTGTGGTCTCCTCGTCGCTGGCGTGCACTGAGGGCGCCGGCGTGGAAGCCCTCGAGAGCGCCGGACTTGTGGGCTCACTGTAGGGCTTAGGGTACCTCATCTGCATCCTGTTTGAGACTTGGAGCACCTCGCTCTCGTCGAACAGCTGGCCAGGTCTGAGTCGAGAGAGGGCCAACTGGCGCGCTTGACTGTAGTAGACGCCAAGATTTCTCCAGTCGAGCAGGTCGCTCAGCCGCTCGGTTCTGTTGCGCTGGATGATCCTCTGGCGTCTGTTTAGTCTTGTGAAGTCGTACAGATACTGGGTCATCTGTTGAACTGACTCCTCGGGACTCTTGTAGCGCCGGTCGACAATGTAGACGCCGTAGCTCATTGGGTCGGCCACATGGTCCTCGATGAAGCAGCCAAAGCCGGAGAGATTTGTCGTGACCGATGGGATGCCGGTGACTGTGCACTCGGCCGGCGTGTAGCCCCAAGGTTCGTAGTAGGAGGGGAACACGCCGAGATGGCAGCCGCGAATGAACTCGTCGTAGTCCATGCTGAAGAGTGGGTTCGTTTCCGGCGAGGAGAGAAACTCCGGATGGAAGACCACCTTGACTCGGTCGTCGCGGTTGTTGAACAGTTTGCAGCTGCGAAATTTGTTCAGAATTAGATCGTTCGCGTCGTCGACCATGTTGTGCGTGCAAATGGGCGGCAAGCCGGTGGACTTTTGGATGGCATAGGTGCACCGTTTGAGCTTGACCAGAAGATCGTCCGTGATCAGTTCCTTGCCGTCTGGCATTTGGCCGGAGAGACACTTTTCGAAAATGGACCGTCCAATGGCCACCTGAACTTGGTCGCAGGTCTCTCTCAACTGTTTGGCTATGGCCTGGCCTCTGAGCGACTCGACGTTGAAGTTGTTCGTCTTGGCCGGCATGATGAAGAAGGCGATCACCGTTTTGTCCGACTTGGCCACCTTCAAGTAGTGGTTCAGTCTGGCCAGCGACTCAATGAACATGTCGGCTCCTTTGTTGTTGTACTCATAGCGGCCGGCAATGAAGAAGTAGAGCGTCTTGTCGAGATCGAAATCGTAGTGGCCGTGAAAGTGGCCCCTGACAAAAGTGTTGATCTTCTCCTTGGCTTTGGAGTGGAGATTTTGGAACTCGTGCGAGGCGGCAAACTTCTTCACATTGAGCCCATTTGGAGTGATCACGTCCGGCCGGCGACCCAGCAAATGTTGCGACTCGAGAGCGGTGATCTCGCTCACTGTGGTGAACACGTGGGCCGAGTGGGCGGCCGCCCTTTCCATGCTGTAACGGTGGTAGATTTGTCTCTTTCCAGCCTCGGCGTCTGTGCTGATCTTGTCGAGCGAGTTGTAGAAGTCCACATTGGCGGCGCACAAGTAGCGGCCCAGCAGAGTGGCGTGTGTGGTAAAGACTGTTGCTATGTCCATGTGTCTCATGCGCATGAGAACCAGCGCAATGGAGGACATCCACTCGTGAAATTGGGCCACAATAAGTGGGCGACCGCGCGACTCTTCCACTCGCTTGTAGAACTCCTCGAAGAACCAGCTCACCAGATAGCCAAAGATTATCGCATCGTTCGACTCCTGGTCCAAATGGGGCACCCCAATGTTGCAGTTGGTCCAGAAGTCGTGCTTCCACTCGTCCAACTTCCAGCCGGCCGAGCCAATGTCAAACAAGATCACATTTGGGGCCCCGTCGATCAGCCAGGTGCCGTACTCGATGCGAACTCCATGGTCGCGCATTGCCTGGATTGCTCCCCGAAAGATCCAGTCCTCAGGCTCCTTCACCTCAACCTCAGTTCTCACATACTGCTCGTTCAGGGGCCCAATCAGAATGTAGTTGTTGCCCATTTCAGACTTGCTCACGTGAGCCTTGGTTTTGATCACCGTGAAAATGCCTCCAACTGTTGAGAGTCAAAGCAAAGGAGTTGACCAACAGAGGCCACAAAACACAGTGTTCAGTACCAACCCATTGGAGTTGTGTTAGTCTTGTCTAATTGGTTAAACTCTTTTCTCCAACTCAACCCATAAGTGTGCACTCTCACAGACTACCTACCTTTGTTGGCCACTTCCCACGCCACTTCGAACACCCACAGGTTTGGGTCACTCTGTTGTCTGCCCAAAACTTCGGCCAGAGATTCGGCCAGAGACTCGAAACGATAGAATCGTCTCGACATGCTTCTTGTTAGGGGTTTGTGTTCGCCATTTGAAGCCATCATGTTTGATCGCAATGTAAATAAACAAACTTTCTCTAAATGAACAAATGGTTCTCTTGGGGAGTGGGATTCCTTCTGGTTCTTTGCTGGCTTCGCAAATCGAACTGTCTTCGGTGCCACCAAACACTGTTCAGAATGGTGCTCAGTGTGGGTTTAGATTAAATTTGAATAAAGAAGTGGCGGAATAAAAGAGAGTCAATTATAATAGAATAATTTAACAAAAAGTTTGGGCGAAAATATACCAACGCCAAAGTCAACCAGAGACACAGATAGGCGGCGAGCGAGCGGCAATCTGGCTGGAAATCTGGCCAACAGATACGAACACTTCACTATTGCACTTTGCCAAACTCCAGCTCGAAAGAAGCTCAACTCAGACAAACGTTTATTTGGAGAACAAGAGAGAGACAGATTCCTTTTTTACTCTCGTTGCCCTTTTTTCCTCTGTCTTAACCATAACCTTTTGTGCCGGCGCTCAGATAGATTCACATCTGATGATACTTCCACTGCAACCATTGGACATTGTTCGCTCGCTTGTGTTGCTTATCTGAGCTTAGGATCGGCTACAATGCTAGTCGCTAGTCGCTTGTCGCCTGTCGCTTGTCGCTTGTTGAATGCCATCGGATGAGACCGATTGATTTCGGCCGCCGATAAGACGCTCCTCCTCGTCCACAGTCTCCCCTCAACCTCTTCACTCCTGTGCCTCTTCAGCCTCCGAGTGCTAAGCTCCTCTTTTGCATTTCTCAACGCTGATCAATTATATTTTATCCTATTCTCTTTCCAGCTTAACTCTGCCCTTTCTTTCAGCTAGGCGCCCGCCGAACCAGTGGCCACAAATTGCTCAATCAGCGGATTGAATCTCGCCGGATCGGCCTGGTGCAAATTGTGCGCCAGTTTGGGAAATTGTTTCAGGTGCGAGTCGTAGATTTGCATCTCAATTGGTTGCACATGAGAGCTCCAGCTTATTATTGGGTCGTGGCTTCCATGCAGCACCAAAGTGGGACACTTGATTTTGCTCAATCTGGAGCTTATGTCAAATGTTTCGGGCAACTCGAGCGCCTTCACCACAAAGTCTACATATTTTCGCCACATTTCCGAGAAAGTTTGCTCGCCGTAAACATTTGTGTAGTTCTGCAACACTTCTGGCTCCCATGAGCCAGTGTCTCTAACTCGAGCGGTCGCCAAAGACCATTCCTTGTCCATTTTGGGGGCAAATCCCCACAAGATGAGCGCGTTGCAGCGAGACTGAAAACTGATGGCCATGAGGGCGCCCACTCGAGCTCCATCGTCCCAGCCGCCGATTGAGTAGGTCTTGAAGCCCAATTTGGACATCAGTTGGCCGCAAACTTGGGCACACAACTCGAAGTACTCCAAACACGGCTCGCAAGAATCCAACTCTTCGCCCACCAACTCAGACCCACCACAACCGGGCAGATCGGGAGCCACAATGGTCAGCTCATCGCCATTGAGACCTTCTTGCTCGTCCAACTGGAGGTAAAAGTCTTCGTAGCTTCCTGTTGGTAGATATTATTATCATTTGTGATTGTTTGCGATTTCGTTAATTTAAAGTTGAGCCCCAAACAGCACTTAGCCAAAGAGCCCCTCAGTGTCTCCAATACTCACCAACTGCGCCATGTAACAGCAGCAGAGCGGACTTTCCGCTGCCTCTTGTGGTGTAGTTGATCTTCATGCCACTTATTTCCATCTTTTTGCTCTCTCTCCTCATCTTGATCCTTTGCTGGTGCGCTTCTATTGGCACAAAATCGATCCAATGCAAGAGACAAATTTGTTTGCCGAAAATCTGATACAACTCGCCTGCTTGTGTCTGACGAACTGACAGGGACAGATGCGACCTAGTCTTTCGGGTGAGCAAGAAAGAGAAGAATTTGTGACTGGACTCCGAGTGATTGGCGTGAGACTGTCTCTGGTGGCAGATCGGCGCCTATCCAAATGGCAGCTTGCAACCAAGAGTCTCTCCTTGGGGCAAACTTTCGAAGCCAAAGGCAGAAAGTCGCTTTTGCATTACTCTGCCAGCTAGTCTCTTTCCCCTCGAGTGGCGCCGTTGCACAAATTGAATGGTGGCCCTTTGAAACGGACGAGCTGGAGGAGAAGAAAGGAAGCAAATCACCTGTTACCGCTCTATTGAACACAGGCCAATGGGACAATGGCACACAATGAGTTTGTGTGTCTTAGAGAGAAGACGCTCGATTGTTGACTCTCTTTCTTCATTGTTGTCGTCCGAAGACAAGCGTCGCAGCCTGAGAAACCGATTGGCCTAGTCTCTTGCCTTTAGACACTTGGACTACTCGAATCGATCTTCGGCCAGCAAACAAGTAGGCCAACCTGTTTGAGTGAGCTCTCTCGTGACACTTTCTGTTGACACTGATTTGCATGAGCTGCTTCTCAGGCAGCAGCACAGTTGCTCACTAGCACCACACACACACAAACAGACACACAGACAGACAGACAGACACACGAACGAAACAAGATCCAAATTGGCGGGGAACCGCGCGACTCTAATAACCAATTACCAATCCTCGTCTCTTCCAACTGGTAATTAGCGGCGGTGAAGCGCAATGGGGGCCAAACAGGAGACATAGAGAGAGACTAATACGCTTCCAAAGGATAACACACAGAGATTCTTCTTCTTAATTGAGACTGGCTCATTTTTGCCCCCGCTGGGGAGCCAAATCAAAACCTAGTGAATGTTTAAACATGATTCTCGCATTTCTTAATTGGTCTTGCTGCTCCTCGCTGGGAGACCTGAGAAGTGGTTGAGGAGAAATCGACTCCGAATGAGGCTCCATTAAGTCACTCGACTTGTGGTTGGACAATTTCGAGCCAAATTAGCTGGTCTTTTGTTGCTTTTCGGAGACAATCAGCAACGTTAATTGACAACAATCAAGTGTAACGGGCGTATATTTGTCGCAGTTTAATCTCCACGTCGCCCAAATGAGGCCTCTTGGAACGGTCGCCGTCCCAGCAGGAAGCCATGAGTTGCCAGCACTCATTGTCGAATTGGGGTAATCTTTCTGGCCGGACTCCACGGCGGACACAATTCCACAATTGGTCCCGTGTTTGACACTGCTCGAATATGTGGGGCAGTCTCACGTGGCCGGCACAAATGTACCAGAAGAGTATTCCAAAAGCGTAAACATCCACACTGTTATCATAACGGCCTGAGAATAACTCGGGCGACATATGTATGGGTGTGCCCACCACTGAGCCAGACATCATTGCCTCTGGCTTGCAGAAGCCCAAATCGGTTATTTTGGCACGATTGTTCTCATCTAAAAGTATGTTTTTTAGTTTAATATCACGATGAACAAGCCCTTGGTTGTGCAAGAATCTAATCCCCTCAACAACGTCGATTGCAATTTGCAGCCTAAGCAACCAGTCGAGGCCGGACTTGATGGCCGAGTAGAGGTCTCGATTTAGGCGTTGCATGATTAGTAAAACGGCTGGCGTCGAGCCGGAGCCATAGGAGTGATCAATGATTGAGCCATAAATACTGACGATTCTATCATGTTCAGGTATGCATCTTGTGTAATAAAACTCCATGGCCAAATCGTACCAATGCTTATCATCAGGTGGCACCACAGACTTGACGGCACATGGCGAGTGGCCGGCCCAAGACTCGCAAGCGTACACAACACCATACTGTCCCCTGCCAATTTCTTTCTCTAGACAAGGCATTCCATATAAAATGAGATCTATTAGTGATGTTGACTCGAGGGCATACTTAGCCATTCTTGGGGCGTGCATCTTTCTCAACCTGAGGCGCAAGTTTTCAGCATGCTGCAAGCGACTAGAATGCTGCGCCTCTAAATCTTTGATTGATTGTAAGAATTGCTCGTGAGATAACCTAACACTCTGCCGAAATTGAATCGTAATAGTTTTAGCTAAACGAGTCTCATCTAAGCGTTCCAAGATCTCCATTGCTTGTTGGCGTTTCCACTGATCATCAATAACTCCATAACTCGATAACCAAAATGATGGCACAATGGTCAAATTGGCGAAACTCTTGGTGAACAACTGTTTCATTTTTTCCCAAAAAACTCTCAACAAAGAGGTGGAACTCTGCACATTGACCTCCACTCTATAAGCGGCATTAAGTATTTGCCTCAAAGCTAATAAAGAGTGTGGTTGCTCATTGCTATCAATACAGTTTTGCTCTAAACTAGCCAGGCATCTTTCCAGCGTTTCAACATATGAGCTCCTTAATGATTCAACGCTACTTACTAACTTGTTTGTTATTGATGATTTGAGTTGGCGTTCGACGAATTCTTCAATCTCTTGGCGACTAGAAATGATTTCGATATCATTATCAATACAATTGCTATTATGATAGCTCCCGTTAGGATCATTATTGTTGTTGTTGTTGTTGCTATTGTTATTACTGCTGCAACTTATTGTGTTATAATTGGTCTGCTCATTACTGTTTGCTGTGCTATAATTTTGATGATAAAAGTGATTGTTTTGATTATGATGAAGATGATGATGATTGTTGCGGTGATTGCTAACGATGTTACTATTACCACCAATGCTGGTGCAATTGTGATTGCTATTGCTGTTCATTCTGAATGTTGATAATACACTTTCTCGTATCAATTTTTTCATCTCGTCTTGGTTAAAATTCATCTGCATCAAACTGTAATACAATTCAAGTTCCTTCTTTTTGGCATACTCGAATCTCTTTGGCGTTGTTATGATATCCCAAGTTAGATCAAAAGCTGTCAAAACGAATGACCTCAAAAATCTGGCATGCAATTCTCTGAGCAATGTTGCCGCCTTAATCAAGGATATTTGACTTCCATCTACCTTACTAATAGATTCCTCTTCGCTGGGAGTTAATAATATCTGATCTAATTCGTGTTTGCTTAGAAATGTGCACTCGCTGATTGCTTGTTGGGTGTCATAGTAGATCCTCTTTAATTGTTGCACCAATTTGTCCTCCATTCTTTTTTCCTTCTGATTGATTAAGAGGCGAAAGCTAAACAAACAAAAGGGCAGAACTTAGAACAGGTGGCCCGCTGATTGAAGAGCAGAGAGGGCAGTGGTTGTTGTGGTTTATTACTATTCTAGGCTACTTGTCAGTTGATGGTGTGTTCTCTTTTCTGATGATCTTGTCTTTGGCTCTAGAGACAAAGGAGAAATCAAATAGCACAAGGGCAAATAGATGGCCAGCAGAGCAGGGGCGCAGTGTGATGTAATGATAATTTATTACTATTGTAATTGAAATTGGAAGAAAAATGGGCCGGCCAGAGACGAGGGATGACATTTTTCAACTCTCTCTCTCCCAAATGATGTCTTGTTGGTTCTCCATTGGATGTATCGGTTATTTTGAGCGCTGTTTTGGGAGCACCAGCATTTCTTTTGGGCACACAATGGTTGCGTTACAAGTGAGTGCCACTGATGCGCCCGCCACTAGACCTAAGCGCGCACCACAATGCAAGAGCACACTTTGTCACTGCACTTTGTTTGCCTTTTTTGATCCACTTGAGCCACGGGATTGTTTTATAAACAAACCACGATCTACGTGCGCCTTGCCAAAAATGCCTGCATGAGTCCAACGCGGTTTCTCTCGCTGCTGTGTCTTACTCTCTGTCTCTGTCTCTCTCTCTCTCTTCATGTGTTTGTATGTGCAGCTAGAGCTTTGCGGCGCCTTTGGAAAAATTGCACAAATTGATCGGCGTCTAATCAGGTTAGGTGTCTTAGCAAGCCGCATCCATACCACGAGTCCAGTTGCTCACTCGCACTGGCCAGCGACACACCAGAGCCACTGGTGTCCAGTTGGTTGCTTGAGCCACTGGAGTCTTGCAAACTGTGAGCGTGATTGTGACCATGAGCGTGAGTGTGAGAGTGGCCGTGGTTGTTGTTGTGGTTGTGATGTTGGTTGGGAACTTGTTGGGCGTAGTTGTGCTGAGTGGCGGTGGCCATTTGGTGATGGTTGGCGTTGTTGGTGGCCTGCTGGGAGGCATGCTGCTGCTGGTAGGCCACTGCTGCGGCCGCCGCATGAGAGTAGGCCGCATGGTGGTGCTGCTGGTGCTGCAAGTGTTGCTGAGAGGCCGCCACACTCGAGCAGAGTTGGCCGCCTTGTTGCAAGTGTTGCTCGTGCTGGTAGGCCTCAAGTTGGGCATTGGTCGCCCTTTGTTGCTCGGCCGGCGCGCACGCATAGGACTGCGCCCCATAAGTGGCCCCACTTCCGCCGCCAGAGTTGCCAAGTGGCGGCGAGGGCGAGCCGGGCGCCTTCGAAGCACTGGAGCTGCCCGCTTGTTGGCCAGCGGTGCTCGGCTGTTGAGCAGCTTGGCGTCTTGCAGCCAACCGATCGGCCGCGTCGTCGGCGAGTTGGGGTGAGGCAGCGGCAGCTAGTCGTTTGTGACTCTCGTCGGACTCAGTTGAGCCAGCGGAAGCAGAGGACACCTTGGCAGTGGGTCGCAGTTGAGTGTTGGGCGCAGTTTCGGCCAGGCCCAGTGGTTGGCGCTGGTTTAGGTGCTGCTGGCCAGCTCGGTTGGGAGTCGAGAGCATTGAGATGCCGCCAGTGTATTGGTGGTCAGCCATGGCGAACTGTTGGGAGGCGGCCATGACGGCAGAGTAGGAGGAGTTGGCCGTTTGCTGGTCGGCCTGCGAGGTGGCGGCCGAGAGAGCGGCAGGTGCGCCGGTTGAGTAGTAGTGTTGCTGTTGGTGCTGCTGCAGGAAGGGGGCGTACTGGGCGTGGTGGTGCTGGTGCGGCTGGTGGTCGGCGGAAGCGAGCGGGTGGCTCTGGTGGGAGCTGGCCAGCTGGTGTGAGTGGGAGTGAGAGTGGTGCTGGTGAGGTTGTTGCGAGTGGGGCTGCTGGTTGGCAGTTGTCTGGCCGTGGTGATGGTGGTGGTGCAGTGGGTCGGCTGTGTGGGCAACACTGGCGGCCGCAGCATAGGGGGAGTAGTGGGCGGCGGCGGCTGCTGCTGCGGCGGCTGCGGCTGCTGCGGCCAAGTGCTGCTGGTGGTGGTGCTGCTGCTGCTGCTGCTGCGAGGACTGCTGCTGCTGGGCCGACTGCAGTTTGGCCGCCGGCGACTGTTGCGCGAGCCCATAGGTGGCGTGCGAGTGCCCGCCCGACCCCAAGTGCTGCTGC
>Ga0058701_10002975_pt1 | contig 13174 bp, 7 predicted proteins | sample AgamicOrMae_FD_97039 | JGI IMG/M metagenome (GOLD analysis project Ga0058701, IMG submission 97039) | Agave microbial communities from Guanajuato, Mexico - Or.Ma.e | ecosystem: Host-associated > Plants > Phyllosphere > Phylloplane/Leaf | place: Guanajuato, Mexico | collected 2012-06-04
CCTTTTTCATTTGTTTTTGTTTCGCTCTTTATTGATTGTTAAGTTTTTCTTTACCTTTATTTAAAACCTTTTTTGTTTTTTTTTTGTTTTTTACACATCTGGCAGCCAACAGAATGTTTTATCCGGTTCCCATTCATCTTTTTCGGCAGGAAAACGGAACTGGGAACTTTCATTGCAACGCACTGATACATTTTGAAGGAAACCAATAGTTTCTTCATTCACTGGTATCACTTTCGCGTGCTTTACTTTTAATTTTACTGATCGCATTTTGTACTTCTTATTATGTCCTTCGTCTCCAAACAGATGAGAGCTTCAGCGGAGCGAAGCACACCAGGACACCTAACAAAACCGACGCGTTTTTATTGTAAGGTTTAGGTCGATCCGGAATATAACACAAGAGGTACAAACGCGACTTTTGAAACTCAGTTATGTCGTGGTCTCCTATTGGTAAATTTTAAAATTGTGCAGCGCGACGCGTCACACTGCTAAAGTAGCGGCTTTACAAACACACCGTTACCTTCTCGTGCGTCAAGTTCCTGCTTCGAACCATGCATGTTCCTGCATACACACGTGACCGTTTACCATTAGATAACAGCTAAATTTTTCATTTGAAAAGAAAATAGAAAAAAACAGTATCTCAATTCTTTGTAGTTGTATGTACGGAGACTCGTTGATTTTTTTTCAGAAACAACACTAGCTGAGGTAACAACCCAATAACAGCCCAAAGGATTTGGAGAAAAATTTAGCTAAAGAGAAATTCGAAGGAGTTTCCCCATTGAATTACGCAATTTTAAGCTTTGGAAAATGCCTAAATTATTAGATTTGAGGGTTCCAGAGGGATGATAATTTTTTAATTGTGACAATACTGATCGAAAAAGAGCCTTTAAATTTTTTTTTCCATTTCCGAACGGTATCGCTGGGCGGTAATGAGTTAAGAGCAAAGACCACAAAGTGCGTTAATCCTTTATTAAAAGATGAAATTTCTCGAAGGCAATAATTGTGACACATAAACCTCGACTTCATAGAAAATAGAGCACAGGAGGTTGAAAAATGTAACCTTTAAAATTTAGAATGAGGGAGTGACCCATCCAAAATCCGGGTTTACGAATCACGGAACATATCGTAGACATTTGTTTGTTTCTTAGTATTCAATGGAGGCAACTTTTATTTAAACAAGGTAGCGCCTTTATACGGTTTTCTAATAATAAGCTTTTACGTCCGTTACTGTACGTGTATTATATTTACTAGTTTCGGATGCGACATGACTTCTTATCTCGACCGTATAGAACATTATGTCAGCATACGATATCTCGAATTGATATCTTTACGAATCAATTAATCTCTATCAGGAAATATCAACAGTCGGAAAGTATCCTAAGTATCTATACCTGATATCGATCTGTTAAAGATGTAATATATGCCTCCTTTGGCAGAGACAAAATACTTCCGTGAGTACGCGAAAGTGCGGGCAACATAAAAAGTGAATTCTAGAGCCATAAAAACTAGAATTCATCTGTCGATTGAAGTCTCTCCCTTGACAGGAGAACAACGCAACGGTTTTAGGTTTCCTACATTGTTGCCGACCGGCCTATAGAAAATGTGCAAGTAGGCCAACGCAGACAATCTTTCATGCATTTTTACTTCGGTGCGCTTTGAGGGATCGTGTTGCAAGTATATCTGATTAGTAATTAGTTACAGGTTATGTTTTTATTTCTCATGTTGCTTTGGCGCTGTGATTATATCGTGACTTGGACGCACCACTCTCAATTTCAAAGATTGTATTTTCCACCTCTTGTGTTCCACCTCTCATCGCTTCAAGCTGATCGGGCCGATAGCATCTTGATCACTATAAAAGCTGATGACAAGTGGAACTGGGTATTTTGAGTTTTAACATTCTGCATATGTTAGAATGAATTTTGAATGAGGCACTCTATATCGTCGTAAAAATAGTTTTTTTTTAATTTTTTTAAAATTTTGTTTTAGATTTTGATAATACTAGCAATTATCTTCCCAGAATTCTCTGAATTTCCAAAGAATCTCTCTTTCTGATCCGTATCTTCCATAAATTTATGGACAAAGAAGACACACTATTTCAATGATGAAATCTGCTACGTAATTAGCTGTTTTAGTTAAGCGACCCACATAGTCGAAAATCGTGGGTGTTGTCCTTGGAGCAATCCCTAATTTTCCTCGCGGTTTCGTAAAATAACGAAACGTGTAGCTTGGGCACACACACACGTTGGATCCGCTTATGAAAACGTTGTGGCCTCCAAAACCTTTAACTTCATTAGCATTATTCTTGCGATTAATTTTTTTCGGTTCACCTTTCGGACCATCTCCAAAAATAACGATGACCTTTTCAACCCTTTCGTGCCAGATGCAAATTTTTGTGAGAGGTCCACGAAACATTTTAAAACGGAATTCGCGTGCTCTTTTCATTGACCAGGAACATTCAATCACGGTAGACCTAAGTTTTCCGCATGTAGTTCTAACCTCTATTTCTGGGTCAGCGATTTTTGATCGATTCGTTACCGACTGTTCTTCAAATATCGAACTATTTTGTCACATTCCTGAAGGATATTTTAGTTGTATGTATCTTACTACTATGAGGCCTAGTTAAGAGTCTGTTTAAAATTGACTGGAACAATTCATTTCCTGGCGTCGAAACTCTCCCGATGCTTGATATCCGATCAGGTGTTTTGTACGGAATGTAAGCCTAGGTGAAAATACAACGCGACGTTCTGCTGGCGTTGAAGTCTCTTCATGCGCGCTATCGACCAAATTCATGAAAGTAGCCTAACAAGTGGGACGTTACCGTGACGTTGGGTTTTGGTGTCCGCTTTGGACTTACTGTGTAGAATTAATGAGACATTCTCCGTGCGTTTAAGTCTCCACGATGAATGCTACGGAGCGGCCTCCTGTACGGAAAACTCGGGTACAAACGTTTCAATGTTACCCGTGCGTTGAAGTCTCCATAAATGAATGCTACAATCAGCCTTTCGATGTTATCCATGCGTTGAAGTCTCCATAATGAATGCTACAATAGGCCTCTCCGTATAAAACATTTGTAAAAAAGTTCGGCTGCTAGCCGTGCGTCGAATTCTCCACGGAATCCAATCGAAATGTTGTAGGTAAAGGGTTTTTGTCTGTTGTCCCTCATGAAGAAAGTATTCTTGGAATTCAAGAGCGCAAACCGTTCACATCAATTTCATGAGTATTGTCCCAGAAACTTCTCGTTTGGATCCTTCTTACGCTTCGCCGGGATTTTTAATTTTATTACTGCTTGAAATCTATGTGGAAGTGTTGGTACATGTTGGCGACGAATTTCGGAATGAAAACAAAAGCATCCGAAGGAATAAAAGATGTCGCTAAAGTGTGAACCGCCAGGCGCTGAACCGCGCCGCACCGCCGCCGCCGCGCCGGGATTTCGTGTCGAATCAAGGAAGCGTACTTCCGCTGCCGCCGCCGCAGCCACAACACAGCAGCACGACACCAAGTGCGTCTAGAGTGTCACGCCGACTCTTTGAACGAAAATTTTCGGGCTACCACGAAAAACAAACGTCAGTTTAAAGACGTTTCGCAGATGGCCTTGCTGCACTGTTTTCTAAAGTTATACAGGTGCTCTGCCTTTCGCCGTTAAGACGAGCGGAACGAGGCATAAGTATACCTAACTCATAGGTTAAACTAATCTAACTGTCGCCTAACCTAATACTGCTTACTTAGCGGCTGTAGTCTGCAGTCGAGAAGTATGCGTGGGTAGCACATTGAGATACATGGCACCTAACCTCACTTTAGTTAGGTCAGGTGACTAACTACGGTTGACTGTCCTATTGTCTCGCTCCGCTGTTAGTTTTGACAACGGTTACTAAGGGCTAGAAAATGGAATTTGTGAAATGTAGGCCTGCCATACACTGCTGCAATCTTTTTTCCCGTGAAACTTCTCCGTAGCGGTTTCGGGATAAGCGTTTCTGTGGGCAAATCTCGCCTTTACGAAAAACGCTTAGAAACCAACGCAACACAAGGAAACGAACTATCAAACGATTACGGCTGTCCCTCTCTTGGAGTAACAATTGGCAAAATGGCTGCTTTGTGCATCGCATCGCCATCGCGCCTTGCGGGCAGGCGCCTGCTGACGCCCGCCAACGGCCGGTCCGCGGCGTGGGTGACACGGACGCCATCAGGGGCAGTCCGACAACCGACGGAAATTATAGTTTATCTTCGTGAATCACGGTATAATTCATTGTAAATAATGGAGGAAGAATAAAATATTAGCCACGGAAAGGCCTCTGCACTGGAAATATCCTTTTCTACCTCTTGTGTTTTACCGTAACGCAGTTAGTCGTTTCCTTATTATGAAGATGAAAGAAAGTCAACCGCACAGGTTAGGTTGCCTCGAGGGACCAATTCCTCTTTTGGGTCTTGTACACCGGATTTCAGGATTTCAGGGATTTCGCGTCGGATTTCAGGGATTTTAGGGATTGAGAGTATTCCAACGGTCCTAGGCCCGATTTCAATGAATTCAGGTCGAGGGTCAAGGATTTCGGCGGTTTAAAGTCGGGTTCCATGGATTTCGGGGCCAGAATTTAGGGATTTCAGGTCGGACATGAAGGGTTTTAGGCGATATTCCAGTTATTTCACGTCGGATTTCAGGGATTTTACGTCGCATTTCAAGGCTTTCAAGCCGGATTTCGGAGATTTTTTGTCGGATTTCACAGATTTCAGGGATTTTAGGTCGGATTTCAAAACATTTGTACACCGGATTCCAGAAGAAGTTGGCCCCTCGGTTTCCCTTTCTTTCACTTAGAAAATGACTTTTTTGCCTCAACCAAACGTGTCGTTAATACGGTCTCAAAATACCGGAATCGCTGTAGTGACAATTCAATAGCTGCAGCAACAATTTTGATGGTAATCACAACAATCCGATTCGTCGCCGTAACAGTGAAATTGTCACTCCAACAATATTGGTTTGCTGAGGCTATATTAACAAAACGTGTTGTTGCAACAAAGTCATTTTCTCCGTGTTGCTGTCGCTCTGTTGAGGTGTTAGTAAAACTGATGACGATTACTTTTCGGCGACGCCTTCTCTATTTTTCAAAACTCATCTTTCGGAATCAAAAAATATCTATTTTATCTCCCAGCAATATTGCATCGAGTCGTGGTCAAATAAAACCGGAGATTTTTTTTTTGTATCAGTTGTAGTATGAGTCGTGATAATTTGGTTCTCGTCGGCACGCCACGACTTTCACTCTTGAAGATGCTCTCCCACCCACCGGCCAATCCTTTGTTCTATTTTTCATTTCTAGGTATGTCTAGCTGGTTTTCGGGTCTAGCTCTAGGAGAGATCAGGCTGTGTCTGTCGTGACCTTGAAGGGTTCCATGTTTTCCTCTGTTGCTATTCGACACATCATTTCGTAATTTGGCTATTCTTACCTACAAATTTAATCTCTCCATATCCTCAGCATCGTTCGAATATTCCTCGAACGCCTTACAAACATTCTTCCTGAAAGATAAAATTTCTAATCATCATAACCTCATCAGATCAATAAATTATAGTGAGTTTTGCGAGACTTGATGGGCGAGTAGTAGCATTTCATTTGAAACCCAGCACCGCTTTTGAAAATTAAGTCCTTAATGTGCTCTATATAGTGTTTTGCATAATGCAAGTCTAAAATTAATTCTGACTGATCTTCGATGAATGTCCCTCATTCATTTTTGAAGTCCACGTTATTAAGTTTAAAAGCTGCACGTTTTACCTCTTACCGTGGTTCAACCTAGAATAACTTTTAGAGAAGATAATACACTCGGAAAAATTCCAAACGGGACTTTGTCCCTATTTCGCGATTTTCCCGAGTCCGAACTTTCCCGCCATAAGGAAAGTCGGGAAACCTGTTACATTGTCGAGACGACGGCATAGATTAAGTTACATTATGTACCCATGAGATAGCCCTAATCTCATGATGTACCCTTTCCCCGCTCCGCTTAACTTATTGGTGACGAAAAGTAACTAGAAGGTAGAGAATATTTAAGGAACACTTAACTAAGTGTTCTGGATCTTCATTTTTTTTCGCCCGAGTCCGCAGTTTAAAAAAACCTTAACCGATGGTGTATAAAGAAATAGTTACTTAAGCGTATGATTTATGCAGTAGTCGATTTCCGTGCCATGTAACAAGCCTGAGTGATCGCGTATGTTAAGTGGCAAGATTGTGTAAGGATTTAAATAAAAAAGAGCGCGAAACTTTCTAGTTGGCGCCAGGGCCAAGACCTTGTGTATGACCTGCCATCTTGCGGCTGCCCGGGGAACCTGCTCCGGTTTGCACCACCCCGCCTATGCAACCGGAAGTGCAATCTGGGCTTCCAACACCTCAACTAAGACGTGTAAGTTTAACCCGTGAGAAGGATGGAGAGAGCGAAGCCTGCAAGGACGTCGGCCGGCCGAGCCGAGGGAATTGATACGATCCTTACCGGCGGGCGAGAAAACTCTAGCGAGCCGCCTTAAAAAAAAAGATATTTTTTAATTGGAAACTTTTTTTAAAAAAAAAGGAAGGGTTGGAACAAATCGAACGTGGGACGGCCTCATTGTTTTCGAAGAGGCTCAAAGAGGGCGTGTTTAATCTCAAATTGCGCTTTCTCTGTGCGTCATAGGTGGGCTAAATTGTTAATCGGGATTGAAATGAAACGAAACACGGAGAAAATGACAGTTGCTTCGACAATTCGTTTATTAATAAAGCGTCAATGAACCAGAATTGTTTTGACAACTACGTCAATTGTTTTAACAAAATGAATTGTTGGCACAACAATTAAAACTGTCGCCGGAACAAGTGGAATTTATCGCCTCAAAAAGTCTTGTTTTCTGAAGTGATATTAAAAATTTTGTTGGGTAACCAAGTCATTTTCCGTGAAGATAACAGCATTTTAACGGCGACGGAGCGGTCTAAAAGGGGAAGGGGGTATCTTTCACCAGGGCCTGTTTTCGTTACGATTCTTCAATTTTCTATTCCTGCGCAGAGTGAAAAAAAGCTACTTGTGTTCTGTTTGTTTTACCCGTTGCCTCCACGGGAGGTTACAAAGCCACTGTATATCCCCTCTCTTGCTGCACAAATTGCATTTTTTAAAACTTTTTGTGTTCTACCCTGAATCGGCTTTTCATTGTTCACGGAATAACGTAACAGAATTTTTTAGGATAGGTAATGTTTGCCTCACGTCAAAATCGCTCTGCCCTGATCCGCTACAAAACAAAAAACACGAGAAAATGCAGCTGTTAAAATCTAGCAATAGCACAGTAAAAACCAAAGCCCCGTTTTGGGGAACGCTAGACCTGTTTTGGGTATGAAACTAAAACGGGGGTAGTGCGTATTTTGGTAATAACATAGACCTATGTTCAGCCACATCAATTGAAAGCTCTCGACGAGACCTTTTGAATGATATGACTGAACGTAGTTCTATCTTGAAAAATAACCAAAATACGTACTACCCCCGTTTTGGTTTCACACCCAAAACAGGTATAGAATTTCCAAAAACGAGGTTTTTGTTTCTACTGTGAGCTGTCAGATAATTATCAGAACTTTCCCTAAACCATAAGAACCTATTTCAAAAACATTGTCTTTTTAATCACATATCGCAAAGATTATTCATATCGCATCCACGTCGGGCGTTTTTGTGTCGGGTTGCGCCACAGCACAGGCGCCTGAGGTGGCGCCGGCGCGGTGCTTTTGGCGCGCTCGGGGACGCAACAATGGCCGCTCAAAATGAGCCGCAAAGCGAAAAGAATCACGGCCTACTGAATGCCGCTGTTTGGTACGTGCCGCGCGCATATTGCACGTGTCAGCCGGTTGATGCCTGCAGCGCAGGTATCTTAGCGGGTAGCCTGCCGCTTGCAGCTAATAAGGAACTCCAATGCCCTTTTTCCTTTCAATAAATCTAAATGGAAAGCTAGCGTCTTCTGTTTGTGGTTGAGAACTCCCACCTTGATTATTAGCGGACCTTCTTCTGTTGTGTGGTTAAGAAACAAGGCCGCCATGGCAGTCAACCCATTACAAATAAATCGCACATGCATAAATCTGAAGATAGCTTATTGAGTTTCTGTTTGAACTTTGCCGACCTGAGCTACTCTCAACTAACCTAATCCTTTACTTACTATCTAAACTCAACTTTATAAACTGGCTCAATCCTAAAAAAAAACAGTCTAACGCAACCTAGACTTTCCTAGTCTATCCCAAACCAAAACTTTTTCACCCAGCACAAAACACATTGACTCCTCCAACCCAACCTAGCAAAACCCAACTCCATACCAATCAGACTTTATCTGACCTATACCTAGTTTTTTTCCCAAATATTTTCTTAGGATACAGTGCAACTTAGATACATTATACTCACAGAAATTCAAAGTTTTTAATGAAAAAACACAAAAAAACTTATTTTACCTATTTTTTAAAATATCAGTTTCAAAATACCAATTTGCACTGCATTGAATGAAATCTGTTTGTCATTTCCTTAAAATTAAAATGCTTTAAGCATTACATCGGATCTTAACGCTTTCAAAAATGATGAATTTTTCTTTCTTCTTCCTTTTTTTTAAAAGAAAGAAGCCTACTAACTTGTAAGAAAGATTCCTTTAAAAGGTCTACATATGCATAAATTTCGATGTACAGTATATGATAGGTTCATTTTCTATTGTGATTAAAAAAATCACATTAGAAAATAAACCTATCATATAGCCTATGCAAAATAGATCTTCATTTCAACAACTACACATTTTAAATGTCCCGCCCTCGAATTTCCAATCTAATGTGGCCCAGTGCATAGTAACTCGTAAATAAGCTGTCGAGTGCATTATTTATCAGCTGTCAAAGGGTTTCGACGAGTTGAACTGCCGTTGGTTTCGTGATAAAGCAAAATATTAAGTCCTTGTGAGTGTGGAGGAAGGCCAGTGCATTGAAATAGCCGCGGCACGGTATCATTAAGATGAGTGTGGATGCTGATTAGTCTCTGGGTCTAAATAACGGCAAGTGAGCCGAGCCGGCTATTGGATCCTTAGACTAGAGTATCACTCTTTGTTGAAAGAATCGCTCGCGACCTTTCAGCTCCCCGCGCCCGTCACGTCAATCCCATGGACAGCAACCTCGACGGTTGGAGTGGCCATAATGCTGGGCCAGGGCCAGGGCCCCACGGATGATAATTATTGATTGAACATCCTGTTAACCGGCACGGTCATCCTAGGATGACGTTTATCCTGGATGATGGTGGGCTAAAGCTCATTAGGATGGGGAGAGTGCCCAGTCATCTCGGCCTGTATGTATTTCGGGATGGGCGTCGCGCCGTGACGTCACGATGCCCGGAGCTAAGAAAGGATCGCATTCGCCGTGACGGAATATGTGGACTATGAGAAACCCGGTCGGCGAAGGGTCAAATCACCGCACCGATGTGCTAGATTTCTCATACTCGTCGGATCTTGTTACTGACAGCCAATCACTGGGACTGTTCCGCAACTCACGTGTTTTTGTTATTGTTAAAAAATATTCATGATGTTGAAATAGTTGTAAACGAAATACCTCCTACAACAATAGTTTGAATAAAACTAAAAAAAAATGTAGTTGAGCAAATTTTTTGTTCCGCAAGATTTTCAAGGCAAAAAAGCAGATTTAAGAAACCCTCTGAAGAAACGCGAGTTCTATCAATTATAAGCTCACAATCAGTTCACCTATTTTAATATATTTCGTGTACGTAGAATGGGAAACTTTATTTCGTGTAAAACGAAGAACTAGAGGTATCTTATACGTGGTACGGAAACCATATCATAATTTACCATCCGACGCAAAGGGCCAAGATTTGAAGAGATAGGCTACTGTGTATCCAGGTCGTGGATCTCTCTGTGTTATTCCCAAAACACTGGCTTGGAACGTGAAAAGTCTTTTAATTTTAGTGCATTTCATTAATGTCCCTTAGGCGTAGATTATACTTCTTTGTCTCAGACTCACGCGGTTTTCGTGGTATGTTCGTAAAGGTCATAGACAAATGGTTCTTGACATCAAACTCCTGTTACCGTCGTTAAAGTTAAAATGATTGACACTGTAATCCATTGCCCTTACGAAGAAAAGATGTTGATGAGGCTTCTTGTCTGCTGTATGAAAACCGCAAATTCAGATATTAATCATCCTAGTACACTGTAGATTTTTGAAGTTGCATTTTTCACCTCAAGTGTTCTTCCATAGTGGAATTTGATGGAGTCGATGGTTATTTGTGCTCGAAGTCCGTTACATGCCAATTTGTGACAGTTCAAGCTTTTTACCGAGTTGTTATGCCAATAAATCAAGCATCAAGAAACCATGAGTTTAGTTGAACCTTTATAAATTAAGTCTAATGTAACATTGACCCGAAATTAAAGCATCCAAAGAAGAAAACAGCGTGAGACAGACGGGCTCTACCAAAATACCGGCTTGGCGGAAAACCGCGGAGAAATAGTGATGCGAGGTGGCGAGGTCCACTATGTTTAACCTAACCTAACCTAACCTAACCTAACCGCAGCGATATGTCTTGTGGGTTATCTCCAATATGTCGAGAGTGAAAATAATTGAGTAGCCTATTTTTGCTGTTTGCTGTTTTTCGAAGAAAAAACAGAAAACGCGTCGCTGGGAGAAAATAAATAATAAATATATATTTAAAAAAAACGAAGATTCTTTTGAGAATACACTTCTACTTAAAACTAGAAATATTTCCTTTTTTCGAATCTTTAGACAAGAAAGTAATTCTTTGCTGTAGAATGCTCCGGCGAGTTCCAAGGACAGAATCATCTTTACGACTCCACCAACAGTCAATACAACATTTTAACAGCACGTTAAAAGAGAGTAATCAAAGGACAACTTTTTCTTTCCATCCCTTTTTTCTTCTTTTTAATTCCGACTCACCAACTTCCGCGATCAGTTTTGCTTGAAAACTTTCGCCGTCATCCTCTTCCGTCATAAAGATGGAATTAAACCGCGACCCCCCCCCCGGACCTGGTGCGACACCTAGGGATACCACGCGGTAGCACCAGAGTGGCTCCAAAGCCCTGAATGGCTTGGCGCCAGACCTAGCTACGACGTAACTAGGCGTGGCTTTTCACCACCTCAATCACCAGCTGCGTTTCTTATATCCGGGTGATCATAGTTATTACGGTGACCGGCACGGCGCCTAAGCGGCCTGCCGAACAGCTCGACCGGTCAAACAGCGCGAGTATTTCCATAAGCGGTAGTAAGGCAATCCTGTCGCAAATAGAATTGTCAGCTGTCGGTTCATTTTTGAGGGTCAGTATAAAATGGGCGTTGGACCAAATGACGTTTGTGCAAGGAACTGAAAATTACTACACTGTGAATTGAAAGTTTTTTCTTATCTAATGTCAAACCGTGGTTTAACCTATAATAATGACTACTAACCCCGTAGGTTAGTTGCCTTATGCTTCGCTTATTGTTAGATTGGCTTTTGTCAGATACCGCTTATTTTTGGAGGAGTGACGTCCGTTGAAATAACGGCTTTGGGTTTGGCAAGATTAGGTTAAGTTCGTTACCCGGTACCTCTCTCCTATTCAGTGTAGCGAAGAGGAAGGTATGAAGGTAGAAAATATAACGTGTAGTATTTGAAGTGAAGACAAATCCTTACCAACTTATTAAACTTTAATGTTGTTTGGAGAAAATAAACGTTTTGAAAGTTCGCGTTCATTAAATAAATAAAAAAATTCTAATTTGTACAAATATTGTAATTACTGAATCATTTTTGTCTGTGGCAATTTTTTCTCTGTAGTCAAATGATTGTGTAAGAAGTCTCATAACTGGCCATGCGGCTTATGTGGGTTAAGCTAACAATCTTCTAAATCCAGAGTCATACTCAAGGCTTGTCTACTTTATTCGGTCAGCCCATCAGCGCGAATTTTTTCCTTACTTCCCTAGCAAATAATACGGAAATAGCAAAGGAACTTTTATTTGTCTATGACCTTGATATCCAGTTTGTTCTATGCAACACCCGTTGACTGTTTTTTTTTGTAATAACATGTTTTTAAACTTAAAATAAAAGGAAAAACATCTCAATTTTGCCAAAAAAGAAGACAAAACAATCTAACAAATAAAAAAAAAAGATTCGCTTAATACTACTCAGGGTAAAACAAATCGCTTTTTTTTCTCCATTAAGTAACATTTTTAGCTCAAAAATAAGGAGTTGAAAGCATGAGAGACCCTTCTCTCATGTTGAAAGTGAAGGGAAATAAATCTTTTTAAGAGTACCGCTTTTCCGAGATATTAACCGCTTTCACGTTTTGAATAAATATTTTTGTTAAGTCAGTGATTTCGGGTGCGACAAAGACAAGGATTAACCAAGTTTGCCGGAAAAGATACCGATGGCCCGTCGCTCGCTTTGGCGCCGGTGGTCCAGGCGTGTCGATTTGTTGAGTGCACGACAAAATGATTTATCATTGTCTTACGGGTGTCAATCATTCGATCGCTTCAAACTAATAGATAGGTGCGCCGTCAAAACGGAATGGTGAGAATCGACATTGTTTAACATTGTCCGGGAGAAAGTATTACTTGACTTTCACACGCGATAGCCTTCTATTTTTTTATCAACTATTTGTTCTTGGCAGTAGCTGAAAAGCTGAACAATGTTATGGAAAAAGTCCCGGAAATATTTTAGGCAAAAAATGAAGCATGGTAGTCTTTGATGCACGCAGAAACGAGAGCTGAACGAAAATGTTGAATTAGTACTGCTGAAATGAAATGGTGAGATGTTCAATCTCATTTTACCTTCCGTCGAAAAGCAGAACGGAATGCTCAGTGCAACCTAACCAAGGTCAAGCAAAGCTTGGTGACACAAGCGGGAGCGAGCTAAGGCATTAGGAATCTAAGCTTCTCGGCTGCATTTCGTAAAATCTTCATGACTCGATAAAAGTTTGAACTGAGGTGGATTCCACAATCAGAGGTGGCAAATCCAACCTTTGTCTCTCTTTTGAAAACAATTTCGCGAAATGGTTTTGCACGAGTTAAATCAGAATATTAGTCAATTTTTCCGCATATTTTTAGGATTATATGCAGCACACACTAATTTTTTAAGGTAGAATTTTCAAACTTTCGGTTTAAATTTGGTGCTACCCTCCGTCGTCAAGCCGAGCGGAGAGATAGCGGGACGAGGCAAAAGGCATCAAACCTAGCCCAAC
>Ga0058701_10002976_pt1 | contig 13170 bp, 12 predicted proteins | sample AgamicOrMae_FD_97039 | JGI IMG/M metagenome (GOLD analysis project Ga0058701, IMG submission 97039) | Agave microbial communities from Guanajuato, Mexico - Or.Ma.e | ecosystem: Host-associated > Plants > Phyllosphere > Phylloplane/Leaf | place: Guanajuato, Mexico | collected 2012-06-04
AAATAAAAAAATAAAAATAAATAAATAAATTAAATTAAAATAAATAAAAAAATAGAAATTTAAAAAAAATACAAAAAAGAAGAAGAAAAAAACACCAGATGTAATAAGGTTTAGTTTAAATAAAATTGGAATAATTAAGACAGTGCACTGATTAGGTCAGTGGTCACCTGGACTACGCGCGCTCACTCGTTGATATTGGCTCAGAGGAGGTTATGTTATCAAAACAAAAAATTACATTCCGAAAGGTTTACAGGTTAAGGTAGCACATGCAAAATTACAACAAACATTCAAAATAAAAATAGTTCTACATGAATATTTTTGCCATTTTAAAATAAGTAACGTATTCCTTTGAAAACAAGCACTGTTGGATGAAAGATAAAAAGAACATGCATCTGGTTTCAAAATTATTTCAGGTCTTAGACGTATCAAATGACCGAGGCGAGGCACTATATGGCCAGGACCTGGCCAGGACAGCAGGACAGGAGAACCGCACATAACCAAGGACATTCGTTGGGACGATCTCGGGCATGCAATGTTTGACAATATAAATATAACTGCAATGGGTTCGCCTATGTTACGTAACTGAAAATTAAGGCTAAAAAAATATCAGTTCTCACGTGGGCGAACGATTTTTGTGGATTTGGACATTAAATACAGCGGCATGCTGCACTGTACAAAAATATCAGGGGCGAACATAACCTATAACTCGGCTGGATTTTACTTACTTGACATCGACAGACGATATCAGCATCGGTGGCCAACATATCCACAACTTTCCCTTTGCCTTCATCGCCCCACTGAGCACCCAAAACAATCGTGGCTTTAGCTGCCAATTCAGTTCTTGACCTTTTCCGGGGCGAACTCATCATTTCACCGTTCATTTTAGTACGACCAAGCAGCACTCCACGACACCCGCCTCAATGCAAAAGCGCCCGTTCGCGAAGCACGGCACACTGACACTACGAGCTCCGCAACGTGATGTCCGACTTTAGGGGGTTCACCCACCCGACTGAGCAATGAGCAATGCAATGAACAATACTCGATAAAAACAAAAACAATTGAGACCGCGGCTGCAGCAAACCCTCAAAACGAAGTCTCTTCCCCGACCCGACCGACCGAACTTTGCTAGCACGTGATCTCTCGACGTAATGCCCGTTTCCCCACTCACGTCCATCGTACCCCACTCCTCTCACTTTCCTTTCCCCCACCCGCACTATTCTGAGTCCCTTTCCTCTTCCTCCCTCGCTCCGCGGGAAAATTCAATTGACTTGCGGCGGGGTGCAACCGGCAGATGTTTGAAAGCGTACTCAGATCATGAAATTAAACCCCTTAACACCTCGTCGAGGAATCCTGCACTCAGAAAAACCACGAAACTTACGAACAATCCCCAGTTTTGCATAGAGTAGCGTGTCATTTGCTTGGACAACATTAGGAAAACTTTTAACTAGGAAAGGGGCACAAGTTCTACAAAATCGCTCGAGGGTGGATAGACATTAAACCTCAAGCAGCAAACGTTTACACTCAACATCGACCGTCTCAGGGATGTACATCACGGGGCGTACTCCCAGAAAATAAAGCGAGTCAAAACTCATCTCTCCTGTAACGTTATATTTTTTTCTCTGGCGGAGGAATGCTCGCTTCCCCAGTTTAATTCCTCGATGTCCGATTGGCGCATACATTTGACAGTAGAAGCCCGCCTGCATACCCCATCTCGGTTGATTGGGTTCGCGGGGGCATACTGCCCACTAACCTGTCACAAACAATGGCTTTTTGCCAATTCAATATGAACACCGCGTCTATTGCGTCACTTTGTTATCTACATCTCGTTCTCGAGACAGTTTTCAAATTTCCAAGTGTACCTTGTCAGCGCCATATGACAAGCACTTCATTGGAAGTAGTGCAACGGAACGGAAAAATATTGTCTTATCACAGGAAAGGGACCACTTGGAAAATGACGATCACTGAAGTATTGCACAATTGTCAGGTGTTTTTATTGCTATTATCCCCGAAAATTCTTTGTACATCATGGAAATCAAAAAACCCATAGAACAGAAGATACATATCCGCTCATGCGGTACCTTGTCAACTCCTCTACTAGTAACAATACAAGCAACAGGTAGTAGCTTAGTCTTGCTCTACGATGGATTCGTGTAAATCGAGATCTTAAATTTAAAATCAAACATTCGTAACGACGAAGTAACTGGTGAATCCTAATACTTCAGCCACCGCAGTCACGTTCCACGCAAATTACGCACAGTTCAAACCAAAGGTCTGCCTTTTCAGTGGCAAAACCTACTCAATTAGGATGTCAACTTTCCGTTTTTCTTCTACATTTACAGAAAACAAATTAGGGTAAAGACGGGGTGGATAGGTGAACAAATCACACGAATACTGTATAAAAAAAAGGCGGATTTAATGGTCATTCTTCACACATAAAAAGACGTCAAAAGTCTCTCGGAGCGCTTAACAGATCAAGCATGAAGAGGGAAAAGGAGAGAACATGACGACCCCCCACTGTCTTTACTCACCTGATAAATCATCTTGAAATATTCCTGTAAAATAACGTTGATTATTGCTTAATTACAATTAACACGCCGACGGACCCAATCGTGGAGCAGCTCGCAGAGAAGCTACAACCTGTAAAATCACTCCATAATCGTCCATAATAGACCTCCTTCCAGGATTCGTAGACCTCTGAAAAAAATTCTCCGGCTTAGATCACTGCTACCATCCCGGAATCAACCTGGTGAAACTGCATGCTGTAAAAATCAAGAGAATAAGCAAAAAGTCGCATTTCCTCCCCATGCTGAGGCTGGGATACACGACGCACCCATCGGCAGATCCAAAAATTTCGACGATCAGAATTCACCTGAGGTACAGGCCTAAATTGTACATCACACCCAAATCGAAATTCCAAGAGCTCAAGAATGCTCTCTTGGACAAAAAGAAGAAAACAAAGGCCTAAAGGGGTATATTCTCTACACCGATGATGAAACACAATCGACACGAAGAAAACAAAAGAGTAATTGCGAACCATTCGGCTACATAAGAAAAGGAAAGAAACTGGTCGAAGCTCAATGAAAAGTCATGGAAATACAGCTACATCAACTGAAATGCATCGACGACCGCCAGTTCAAAATATCGTCCAAAACCTTGGAGATGACCGCCACAACAACGATAAAACAAGATAAACGCAAGAATACAACGTTGAGCAGAAAGCGAAACCAATCTGACTGCATAGGAGTGCCGAAAGTCAAGCAGGTGGAGAACATGAAACAGCCTTAAATTACACATTTCGTTTTCATGTCTCTCCTTTCCGATGCTTCAGTTAAACCCTGAATTTCGTTAATGCTCCGAGAGGCTTCGCTCAAGAGGGTTTCGACCCCAACACGAATCTTGGCTCAAACAGGCACGCCTCGGAATTCCTCACATCGATCAACGAACATAAAGTAGTGGAAAATTAAATACTTGGGCTGTTCTAAAGCACAATCATCAATGGGTCAAACTAAGTACTTTAAACAGTAACTCGAAGCGCGACACTTGGCGTAGTCCATCAGTAGTTGCGTCTCCAGTTGCGGTTAGGACCTCCTCCGTAACCTCCGCCCCGAGCTCGACCACGGCCCCGACCACGGTTAGGAGCTAGAACAAACCAGTCATCATCACAAACATTCAGATAAGCCTAACCTCTATCAAGGGCAAACCCTACTTACCGTAGCTGGACACCTTATTGCTGTATTTGCCACTTGGAGGCTGGTAGAGTTCTCGTTGTTGATTTGGCTTAGCTTGTTTCGATGGTGTGCCTTCAAAAGTGATGGGGGTGTGACGTTTGCCCGAGATGACGGGGCTTTCCGGAACAACCCCTTCTCTGGCCTTCTAAGAAGACAAGAACGGCAACGATATAAGATCATTTCAAAAAGTCGAAGGACATATTCGAGCTGATCCTTACGTTGCTGAACGAAGCGGTGGGCTTCCATGATAAGCAGATCCGGCTCTTGAAGCTGGGCGGTGTATGGAATAGATCCTTGATCAAAGTGTTGATGTTTGAGGTAGTCTTGAGTGCAACGACTTTGATTTTGTTTTCCTCAGTCTTAAGTTCTTCCGGTGTTTTGCCGTGAAGGGCCTCCCGCAACTTTTTCATATAACCTTGCACGTTACGAGCGAAGTAATGCAACCTGGAACCAATATCAACATTTAATACAAAATAATTAACACACAGAAAACAAAGGTAATCAACTTAACCCACTACTGCTCAGCGATGCCGTTCGGAAACAGAAAAAAAATATTTTAGAGGATCGTCTCAGATCAGTACCGTCACAATTCAAAAAATATCACCCCCCCCTGGTAACCTGAAATTTATTTAATTAGGCTTTTTCTAAAGCTTAAAATTGCGTATTTCAATGGAAAAAATCCTTTCAATCTCTCTTAAGGTAAATTTCACTCCAAGTACTTTGAGCTGTTGTGGGTTTAATTAACTAATGCATAACTGTCCAAAGTTTTCCACGTTTCCCGGGCAAAAAGCATTGATATTCGGTGATGATTCATCCCGTCGGTTCTTAACTCTTCTAATTTTATTTATTGCATGAAAAGTTTGATTTACATTCGACTTCTTTTCAATACGAATCTAAAAACACTCCGATTTCTTCAAACTATCGTAAGAAGCAATATTTTTAGAGTATTTGTTTGAAATGAAACAAAAAAATATTGCTATTTTTTAAAATGATTCCACACTTGGACGATTTCTTCGTCTTGCGTGTGCCCTCTGCTTTTAATCAGCTGACTGATGAAGTCAAATTCGTGATATTTACCTTAACCTGAAGTCCTTGAGCCTTTCTGGGTCTTTAGTAAGAAAGTCTGGAGACTGAGGTGCAAGTCGATGGAAAGAATAGATGAGACTTTCAACGTGCGAAAAGTCTAAGCGGGGTTCGGTCTCCTCGGCAGCTCCACCTTCTGGTGGAAGAGGCATATAGTCCTACAAAACACCAAACCCACCATAAGAAACAGTTCCGTGATTCTGCAAGTTGGACAATTTCACAAATGGTTACTCACCAATAGACAGGTAAATATCCTCTCTAACTTCACCTCTGGGTCAGTCAAAGGCCCACAGTGAGTACATAATTCAGCCAGTGTGTTCAGCAACTCCAACTGTTGATCACTGGCATTTTCTTCAATATCGTTAAGTTTAGGCAGAACATTGTCACAGAAGTAAGAAACAAAGCGTGTGGAGTCCAGCTGAGTCTGCAAAATTATATATTCATGGTAAGAAATAATGTGAGATAAGATCAACACAGAGATGGCAACTGCAAAGACTTACTGAAAAGTATGGCAAAGCATATTTTACACAGTGCAAAAGTCTATCAACATTGTCATTTTCAGGATCCCTTGGGTTGAAAGGCTTGTCTAACTCAGCTTGCTCCGCAACAATATCAACCAATTGTTTCTGACCACTGATGGTTTTTCCAAGCTTTGTGGTACTCAGAAGTTCCATCAGCACCTGGAACTCTTCTGCAGTAACATCCTGGACAAAAAATTACCTGTATAATAACAGCCATCATCAATCATACTGACAAGATTTGTGATTGAACTTACCTGAAGAACTTTCTTGCATTCAGTGATCATATAATCTTCGGCATCTGAAGTTAAAAAGTCATTTCCAACAGACCTTACTTTTGCTGTGAGGAACTTCATGCACTGCTCTCTAATAAGGTCATCTCCACCCAGAATCTGAGAGAATATGCCAGCCAATGTAACTGAAAAAAGGCAATTGCATTACACAAACTGTTAGAAAGAATTGAGGACCAAAAATTAACAAGGCTAAAGAAGTTTGGGTTGAATTTCAAATCTCTTACACTGAAAATGGAAAAATACCAAAATATTTGAAACCAAAGAGCAGAAAATAATAAAGAAGGTGTTCTGGAAAGACCGCTTTCTCAACCTTCCTTTTACCTTTTGGGTCCTGTTTAAAAAGAGTCATAATTGAGTTGTGAACAACACTCAGCTCAGTGGAATCAGTAGCTTGAAGCATTTGTGCTAATATATCAGCAATTCTTTTGGTATGCTCCTTATCTATACACAATTTTGGGAGGTCTTTAATAGCTTGTTTGCGGATCTGAAAAGAAAAATGAAAAATCAGTAAGTATGAAACTGCGGTACAGACCAGTAGTGACAAATAGCTTGCCATAAGTAATTTGGCACTATCTTACAACAATGATCACACATTACAGAGACATTGCAAAACCTATTGAATTTACTACGGTACTTCCAAACAGTTTGAAGCAATGTACCTATCACATTATAAAACGTATCTCAGCAGGTACTTACAGATACATCTTGATCTTCACACAGATCCACCTGGGCTTCGATAGCTTTATCAGCTAATTTTGGAAAATGCTTGAAAAATCTGGCAATGAACTGGGAAGCAAGTCGTTTTTCTTTGTCTGTCCCCTTGACAGCTGATAATATCTGCAGGTAGTCTTCTTCATGCTGAAACAACAATCATTGCTTGAAAATGGTTCAACAGCTCAAGTGATGTCACACATTTCACACATGTCTTCACATCTTGAGAAGCAATAGATTTATTTAAGGAAATTAGGACTGACTTTAGGCTTTCCCTTGCAATCAAATGCTTTGAATACAAAATTATTCATGCATTCCAGCAAAGGCGCACTCTAAACTAAACCACTTTAAAAAAAGGATATCATATTACCCTGATTTGGGGAACATGGTAGGCAGTTCAAAATGACTGCACGGCAAAAACTTGGTAGTCCCTGATTTTGAAGGACAAAGTCCTCCTCTATGCCCTTTAAGACTATCTCGCCAACGGCTTTGTGTCGGTTTACAGATATTCAAATAACTGTCATGCGGCCAAAGATGTAAGGTTTAGAGTCATTCTTGCTGCATGTTCCAAACACAAATGTAACAGAGATGTAGGTGGACAAATGTACTCTACAATAGAGCTGTGGCCTTATCTCATTGGGGTTCCTCTTTGATATAAATATTTCAGGTGGTGAGTGAAAGAACTTGGGGCCGAGACGAATATGTAAAAATTTCTGAGAACAACAACCAACAAAATGCGAGGAATGATAGGGTGCTTATTCGGAGGTTAGAAGCCATGGCGGTCCAACCGTGTTGAAAGCCGGCAACTATGTCTACTTAACAACATCTCAAGAGGGCATAACAAGATCAAAAGTAGATGGCTCAAAGTTAAACTCTGAAAATTTTGCGGTATATAATCCATACGTCGATAAAATACTTACTTCTCCAGCTTTATCCTTGGCATCGGCGATCGCGGCATAACGTTCGTACAAGTTTTTAATGTTGTCCGTACTCATGTTGACGAACCTCGAGCTTACGAAAGAAATGAAGGAATCTAGCCAAGTTTGTTATAATGACACAAAAAATCCTTTTCAGTCGCAAAAGAGGGCAAAAATCACATCCCACGCTATTAGTCGGAAACAGCACATATTCCACACACTCAATTTTCGGTAAAATCTACCTGAATGATTCGATGCTCTCTGTGGCGTATGAAACCAACCAGACCCACAGAGCACCTAAGCAAAGAGGCTTACAAAATCGATTTTGTTTTAAAGTTAAATCTCAAAGTTAACCAAAAATGCAATCAAGTAATTTAAAATTAAATTGATTTCATTTTTTAAATTATTTTCCGGCTTTCGATTCCGTTGTGGAGACACTACGGGACACTTAGGGGGCAGTGGAGCCCTCTGAGGACTCTATGGCTAGAGGGCGCGGTATTACGGCGGTAAACTACGCACATATTCAAAAGCGACGGAGATTTGTCCTGTGCTCTGCTTGAATCACACAAAAGCAAACATACTTTCCTTCCGACCAAATTTTCTTATTTATTTGTTTTTTTTGCCTAATTCGGAGATTTTGAAACTGAGACACGGATTCGCTCAGTGTTTGCGGCAAATGTGCGAAATCTTCCTTGAAAAAAAAAATTATTACGCAACTACAAACACATTAACTAATGACTTGTGAGTTCAAAGCTGAATATCAAACACTGCATAGGCAATAATAGCAAACGCAGGATGGAGGAGAAATTGTGGAGGAAGTATTTGTGTGACCCTACTTATTATTTTTTTTCTATAAATTACAACACGCAAAAACGCGACTTTTCTAAGACATATTTTATTCCATTGAACCAGACCTGCTACAACAGTTGAAATCACCTAAAACTTTGACAGCTTAGCTTACATGTTTTTACAAAACGATAAAGCTCGTCTTTCTAGACAACACTGCACAAGTCTTGACTTAATTTAATCGATTAAAAGGTACGGTACCGGTAATAAATGGATCCAGGCCAGATATTCTTACAACTAGAGCCAAATTGGATTCAAGGCCACTCAAGTAAACTCGAAAACTGTGCAATGCTCCTCCTTACAAGCCAGCTCCTGAAGCACCCTTGAAAACGTATAAAATAGCTACAACATTGAGCATATTGCGATAAAGAAACCGTTTATACTGAGATATAAATGTAGGTATCAAACGCATTATCTAAACCACATTATATTTATACCCTTGAGAACAACTATTACACGCTGTAAAAAAAGACTAGTACTTTCGAAAAGCTTCAAGAATAAAATAAGCTCTACAGTAGCAGACACAGACCGAGCTAACTCAACTTCTTCAGCTCCACACCGTATGTCAACACTCATCCGGAACAGGCTTACAAAGAACATTGGAGGACGAAAAAATTGAAAAATTTGAATCTTAAGTCAACAAAACTGAAAGCCCTGTTCCCAAACAGAAGAGCACATTTTCAAAACGCCGAACATATCCACATTTGCTACTCTTTTCTCATGTTTAGAGTTACCACACAATCGACACAGCCTTACAGACATTGATGTACTTAAAATGTTTTAGCTTTGTTTCACCACTGAAAGTTAATTATGCAACATAAAGCTCTCCCAACAAAAGTATACCGCACATTTACACGGAAAGTCGCTTAGAATCAAACGCCCTAGACGTCCTCAGGCGTTATCCTAAAGTCTGCTATACTCCCCGGCCCTGGTTCGCTGCGAAGCTTGCCAAACAAAAAGCCTTCCATACGCTTATTTACATTTTCAAAAAATTAAAAAAAGGATTTTTACAATGAAGACTGCTACATTGGATTTCGTACGAACAAAATAAAGTGGAATTCGTATGAACTAAATCCTCCTCCACGCTAAAATGAGATAATACCAGGGAAAAATAAAAAATAAAGGGTGAAGCTCGAACGGACATAAAGCTCTTAAAGGCAACTTCCCAAAATAAAAGACCTTTGAGATCTTTGTTTGTGATAAACTAAAATGCTCCATAAGAATAAACACAATGGGCATCCAATAAAAAAATAATGAAAAAAGATCTATAAGAACTGATTAGAAAGAATACCGGTAGCCATGTGTAACACATTGACGTTTAAAGGTAAGTTATTGCTATTTGAAACGGAAGTTAATAATTTACGTCACAGAAAGTATTAATTCGTTTTGGAGATGATACGATAATACACGAAACTTAAGCTATTTTTCTCTTAATTGCAATGATCGCCAAAGAAATCTTCCAACCAACATGACATGAGTTATTATTAAATGAGATTCAATGGTCAGAACGCCCGCCAAGCGCAGAGTAGGCAACACTCATACACTGACGTAGTGCGTGTAGGCTATCGCACAGAACGCAGGGGCACAATTACTTCAGTAATAACCGTTTCCACAGTCGAAGAAAAAAAGTTAGTTAATAGTCCATAATCGAAAACGGGAAGTTTAGTGAGTGAGAGGCAGGAGAACCCACTCGTCTTCATTAATTTTCGTGATATTTTTCATAGAGGTACCTGAAAAAGGAAATAGGGCAGCAAATACCAACAAGGCACGACTCCACTGTTACAAGGGAATCCCATCAGATCGTCATAACAGCTGCCGCGCTACACAAACGAACAAATTAACAACCCGCCTTTTGAACCCACATACACATAAAACGCGATTTCCTCAGTCTTCACGCCGACATTCTTTAATGGTTCTCACGGTGGAACTACTGTAAACTCCAGTGCAGCACAGATTCAAGACCAAAGCCCTTATACAGGGTGTTACACCGTTGGATACATGAGTTTCAGGGTGGAATAGCTACATCAAGTTAACACTATTTAACATTTTTCTTTTTTTTGTGTTTACATGTATGGAGTAAAACAGCTACTGCGAGTTTCTACAGCATTTTGAGAAGTATAAAACACTCGGAAAGCTAATTGCAAAACTACCGTACCCCAATTTTGTACAAACAGCAGTGCCGGTACACGATGCCCTACTGATCTATACCCTTAGAACAACCTCCACTACGCCAAAGCAATAAATGTTTCAACGTGTGCAACAGGGATAAAATACTGAAAAAAAAAGTTAAGGGCGAAATCCATGCGACTCTAGGTCCCCTGAAGTTCGCGTATTGAAAGGTGAAACACCATGTATTTCATAAGTAAAAACATCACATAAGTATTACACAATAATACGGATATCCATTCTATCCCATAAGCCTTAAATTGACTTCCAAACGCGTAGCCTTTAAGTTTAGGTTAGTGACGGCTTGTAGCGCGTGAACTGATGCGGTTTAATTAACTGGTGCTTAAGCATTGACCCGGCGGATCGCACAGTCGAGCACATCACGTCCCCATTAAGGAAGCCGCAACTTTTGGTCTTAACTGATTCCAAAAACGATCTACAACATTTGATTCGGCATACCTCATTCGTTCATAAAAAAACTACCGGCCTTTTTTATTGTTTCTCCTTGCTGACGAAGACGTTGGGCTTCGTTGTAATCACCGGACGCTGTTCACATCACTTCCTGAATCATGCAGCACAAGGGCACTTATCTACACTAGGACGTCACCGCATAGCTCCAAAACCTAACCGCCGATCCTAACTACTCAACTTGTGGAAAGGAACTAAAAATCGATCAGCTCGGATATGTCGGAATGCGCGTTTAGCCAGTTTGATTTTCATCACATTATTAAATTGGCATAACACGGGGAGCGCGATGAACCAGTAAAACCCCTCAATACAAGAAATGAACAAGCAAACGCAAAATCCGTTCAAGGAACGGGTTACAAATCAATGGCTTCATGAGAAAATTCATTCAATGGCATAAGCAACAGTGATTCCCTTCTCTGATTTCTGTGGTAGATAAAGCGAGCAGGCAGGGTTTGCTCATTAACACACTTTAAAAATCAGCTGATCGGAACCACCTTCTACAAACAGGTTGTGGATAAACTTATTCATAAAGTCTATTAAGAAGCCAACATTTATACTGTTGAGTGCACCTTTTAACGAACCAATACTTGCAAAACTGAGTACTTGGGGACGTGAGCCCACTGGAAACTGGTAGGAGGTCAGACTGTAACTCACTTCGGCGGTGTGTTCGCAACAGAAATGCATTTTGCGGTATGGCACGATCGCTTGAACGCGTGAGTCCAACTCCAGAGTCCTGTCCGCTCGCTTCACACGTGTCAAAGCACCTGCTCAGCACATGCAACCGCCCTCAGAGTCCTGCTGGTCGTTTTGGGGAGGAGGTTGGTTCTGAAGATCCACAGCTAGAGAAGCAAGTTAAGGCAATACCGCTTTGCGCATTCTCCTTCCGTTCACAAATGTGCATCCCTTAATATGCAGGCCGGCCCAGTGGGGAATCGCGACAGAGTCACTGGTTTTCGAGCCAACTTTTAGTAATGCTTATAGTGTCTTTTTAACGGTCAAATATGAAGCATTAAAGTCATTTTGTAAATCCATATCATTCTAAAGGCTGTTCGAAATTATTCAAAATATTCACATAACAGCGAAAACCTCCCCTTTACTTCTAAATAAAAATACGACCTTGATTTAAAAATGAAAGTCCTTCACTTCCCTGTGTTTTTTTAAAATCTAAAATAAATAATAAAAAAACAGCCTTGATTTGAAAGAAAATCAATTTTCGTGTAAGGGATTCTACAGGATTTTATGCCCAAAAGTTTTGGCTAGTTTTTAAACAAAAAAAATCTATTATTCTCTAGACGAGAATGGGATGAAATCCAGCGTTCACAGAGCTCTGTTCATAGCCATAGCGAAACTTATATTAACTTACTCAAAAACCAAACAGCTTTGTAACTCAAAACCTCCAAAATTTATTTTTAAAAAATCCTTTTTTCTGAACTGAAACGAAATTAACCTGTGAAGAAAATACTAGGCTATTCGGTACTGCGAAAGACGAGGGTAATATGAATGCTTTTCAAGAGGATCGTCCCCAGCCTGAATAAGGCCTGAAACCTAAAAACAAATATTTAACGAGTAAAACCGAAAAACAAAAGCAGAGGTCTGAAATCCCACTTTAAGTGGTACTTTTACCTTCCAAAGGACGTGCAATGAATATGTCGTCACCTCCAATAATGCCGAAGGGTCGGTTTAGCAAAACGTGCAAACGATCATTCTTTTTTTCGGATCTTTCTCTTTCGCTTTTGTCATCTGATCTTCGCGTAACCCCCAAAGGTTCCGAACTACGGCGGCTGAGTACCGTCTGTACGTAGAGCTCAATTCTGCGGACGAAAAACACGTCATTAAATGATAACAGCTAATAAAATACCAGATATAAAAATGCACACATTCATTTGCTCTTGTTAATATAATTGAGATCGCAAAGTCAAAATTCGTCATCGTCGGCCCGGATTATTTTTCAAAGCCCAATTTTACAGCTCTACACATTGAAAACACAGATATAAAAACAAAGAAGTTAAAAGTTCAAGTAAAATAAAAATTGATACGAGGAGGGAAGGGACGTTCATGCACAGCCAAACGGAACACTCAACTCATGCAAAAGCCTCATAAAATAAAAAGTCAAAAGTAAACAAATTAAACTATATTTTCAAATTATTAAATACAATGAGTTACTGAGACAGGTGTAGGCGGCACATACACTCATCGCGTTTGGTATTGATTACAAACAAATTAGTAAGCCTTTGAAACAAATGCAATTAACTTTGTTCCGATTGTCCATTTCACGAACCCAACATAAAATTATAGGATGGTTGAAACACAAACACGAAGATACGAAGACTTCATCGCCTGCTAAGTGGATTTCGCTGTACGACTTTTGAGAGTTATGCTTTTTGTCTAATCTACGGTTTCTATTAAGTAAACAATCGAGTCCAACGACACATCTAATTAG
>Ga0058701_10002977_pt1 | contig 13168 bp, 5 predicted proteins | sample AgamicOrMae_FD_97039 | JGI IMG/M metagenome (GOLD analysis project Ga0058701, IMG submission 97039) | Agave microbial communities from Guanajuato, Mexico - Or.Ma.e | ecosystem: Host-associated > Plants > Phyllosphere > Phylloplane/Leaf | place: Guanajuato, Mexico | collected 2012-06-04
AACTTTGAACGAAAAAAAATCGTAATGGAATTCTCTTGTTCAATAATAAATTTTCAAGAATAAATTTTCATCCGAAACGAACACACAGCGAATTTTACGGAAATGTTTTTACAGGCTAAAATGCTTGACCCCAAAAGAGACAAAAAAAAAGCGAAAAAAGTGTTCAAAAAAGTTAGATTTCGAGTTTTATTAAGTGTACCGTTTGCCGTTTCCATCAACCAAATCTATTTCTAAAAAAAAATAAAAAAAAATGAGAGGGTATTGTTTGAAAATATTTTTCCCAAAGGACATATAAAAGAATCGACTTTATCGATTAAAATATCGATAAGAATCCAAAAATCGGATTTTTGTACAGTATACGTATACGAAAACGATTTCGGGCATTTTTAAACGAAACATTTTAGCTCATTAAAGATTTTTTTTCATTTACAAAACATTTAGGACCTTTTCAAACCGTTTTCAATTGATGTATCCCCTAGGTGCTGTGAAACATAGAACCCCCCACCCCTCCTAGTTTAACTGGGCGTATGGGCAACGCCGCGGGTCAAGTGGTGACCCTGGCATTGGCTTGACCGCCAACCTTCTCCTCGTGGTATGCCCCCTCCCCCTCCCCCTCGTCCTAAGCCTTGGCCCACTCGGATCCAAATAAAAGTGGCGCGGCATATCACGAAACTGTCGCAACTTGACATGACTTCCGTTTTAACGGTATTATAAACTATATCCGCGCAAAAGAGAACTAAATCCGATTTCCTATATGCCACAGTCTTCTTTATCGATTGCACAAGCATAAATACAAGATATCTGAACGTGCCTGTCGTATACTTCCTCACATCTCACTTAGTTGATTGGCTCCGGTTTGGTGTTAAGTGATTTGTACAGGTAACTTCAGGTTAAGTGATAAATTAGGTGTAGTAGATATTCCGGTCTCTTTAATTTCGACACGGAAAAAATATGGTTTTGTTACGACAACAGAATTAGGGACAACAAATAATATTTTTTTTTTGTTGATAGAACTAAACATTTTGTTCTTCTAACAAAATATTTTTGATATCCCTATTTTAACAATGATTTTGTTGGTATGACAAAACCTTTTACACCGTGGACTAAGCCCATGTAGGTTAGGCGATGTTAGGTGAGGTTCAGTTCGGTAAGATTATTAGTTGAGGCAAAGGCTCACGTAGGTTCGGTTGATTTTATTTTTAATAATGCGAGATTGAAAAGGGGGGATTTTGAAGTTCGGACATAATTACTTAGGTTGGGTTAAATTTTGCTGAGAGGAACTAGGCGAAATGATTTTAGAAAAGATTATGTTTTAATTTACTCATTTACATTTAATTAGGTAAAGTTTTTTTGTTGTTGTTTTTTTGAGTATGCTACGTAAGGTAGTCAAATTCACTTGCGTTTGGTAGCCTAGTTTACTGTAAAATTCGGAATGTTGTAGGCTGTCTGAAAGTTTTTTAGGATATTAAGGTTTTAGGATTCCAAAGGATATTCCCAGTTTCAAGTTTTTGTGGTTCTGGGGGTTTCAAGGGATATTTTCAGGTTGAGGTTTTCCCACGTAAAAATGCTTCTGAAGGAAGAGCATCTTCCGTGGCAAGCCACAACTGTAACAACTCGAAGGACCAACGATTTGTTTTGGGATGGAAATAACCTGACGCTGTAACGCTGAGGGAAGACTAGACGCCTTAAAAACTAGAAATAGAAAAAATCTAGAAATACACGGAAGAAACAGCTGGAAAGAGAGAGAGCTTGGAAACTCTCTGCAGTAAGAGTGAGAGACCTACTCCCCCTTCTCATCAGCTGCGGGCAACGCTCCTTTCAAATTTTCACTCCTACACGGTATAAAAGGTTTTGTTATACGAACAAAATCATTTGTTAAATTAGGGATAACAAAAATATTTTGTTACAACAAAAAAATGTTTAGCTCTATCAACAAAACGTTTGGTTGATGCAACAAAAAATTTTGTTGCAGCAACAAAAAATTAATTTGTTGTCCCTAATTTTGTTCCCGTAACAAAACCATTTTTTCCGTGTAAACTTCTAAAATCTTTTAAACCATTTGAAACTCGTTATGTAATTCGCTTATTATGGTAACAATCCGTCCTCTTTTTGTTAATTTCTGACAAAAAAAACACAACCACACTAACCCAATTTAACCTTGCTAAACACAACTTAATTTTGCTTTACCTAATAAACCTAACCAAACTTCACGTAGCTCTGATGAAATAAACGTAACTGAAAATAGCCTAATTTGTTTAAGCCTTAATCTAGCTTAACAATATTATTTTTTAAGGTAGCATATATTAATATCAGCTGTCCTTATCTGTATACCAAATGAATTTCAGTAAAATCGTCAAACCTCCAATCAAACGTATTCCAAACTCTGTTTTTTTTCCGATGACGTGAAAAACGAAACCCGACGCAAATGAAAAGTGTGTCAGTAAGGGCAAACCTATTTTGTGCTAGAGGAAATCGAACCAACAATGGAACTAGATAAGAAAAAATATCAATCAACACGTGGAAAAGCTGCAGCAATTGAAAAGTTGTTGCAACCTTATTTTTATAGGGAATCTAAGCGGAAAGATTAAAATAGGGTTCGTTATCTTACAAGGAAGTGATAGTGATGAAAGTGACGTAGAAAGGTAATGTTAATATAGGACGGCGTAGTAGATGGCCTTAGCCCTGAGCAGTTGATGAGCCTACAATATTTTTATTACGACTTATTTTGAGACCTTGATTAAGATAAGACGTTATTTTGATATTCTCCTTTTCAAAGCGGTAAACGGATTTAAAGGGAGACCTACCGGTACCTACCAGGTACACGTACACACGATGTTAATTAATGCTATGGAAGGTTGTTTGTGGTTGTTTTTGCTCCAATTTTGAACGAATTATTTGAATTTATATTTGATACCGCGAGTGTTGATGGCACAGAATAAGTTAGATGTTGTTTGGTAAGGCCAGGTTAGGTTTACGTTACGTCAAGTGGAAATGTTACAAGAGAACACGGCAAAAGAAAAGAATGATCACGTGGAGAATAAGGTTTGAATGCTACTTTACCTTTACAAACAATTTCTACGTTGAATATACTTGGTTATAAGGTTATACCTCTGGCAGTGATGTCAAAAACAATTGGCAAAAAGAAAAAAGAATAAAATGCTCTAAAATTGTGCTAAAGAAGAAGAAAGACATTTACCTACGTTAGGATTTCAAATGGGTTCCTTAGAGATGATACAATATCCTAAAACGCCAAATATAGGGGATCATTTTCAAACGCAGTTTCGAGAAAGTGTCCAGGATAGGTCTCTAATATTCCAGACACAAAAAAGTCAGCATAGGCCTACGGTCATAAGATACCAAATTTAGACCCTATCAAAGTGCGTATTGAAACGCCGAATAGTTTATTTCCTAAAACGCCCTTAAAAAAAGGGAAAAAACGATTAAGAATCATTAGTCAAAAACTTCGCTTCTTGATGAAAAAATTAAGGCAGCGGCAAGCAACTCTCGTTCCCTTTCGCTTTTCACTGCATGCAGCGGCGGCGAGTCAATCAAAAGAAAGTGAGCGCTAGGCTGCGCTAGGCTGCGCTACGCGGCTCAAGGCGCGAAGCATTCTCTAGCCAGCTCTAGAGCACCTCTCACTAGAAAGCTAGCTAGGGGCTCTCTCGTGACCTTCGCCCTCGTCTAAGGACGCTTCCTCCTAGGGCACGAATCACCCATACTCTTAGCAAGAACCAGTGAAAGGTCACACTGGTTACCAGTGACCCAGGTGCCACTGGAAAATTCAGTGGAATCCCACATGAAATTCAGTGAATTCCACTGGAAACCAGTGAAAATTGAATGGAAACCGGTTAAACTTCACTGAATGACCAGTGCCACGGCACTGAAATTCCCAGTGGCACCTGGGTCACTGGAGCTGGTTAAGAGTGCACTGACACTGGAGACACTGAAACAGCTGCAGGAAGTCTATAGAAAGCAACAATATTTTATTTTCCTATTTGTAGGGCTGAAAATACAGTATTTGAAAAAAATCGCAACAGAGTTTGGCGAGAAAACTCTCACTAAAAAAAATCGTAATTAGGTATGCGTAACCGGAAAATAGTCACTCATATGAGCCCCACCAATTCGTTTTGTTGTGTTTTTTCCGTATATATAAAAAAAATTCAAGAAACTGTAAAAGTTTCAAAATAAACGAAAAACACGTCGGGAAAATGATTCAAATGCAGTTTTTTGAACTTTTCTCCGGGCCATTAAACGAGCTTACTTCGAAATTAAAGATGGCCAGTTCTCATGGAGTCGGGTTCGCTGGTACCGTATAAGAATCATATCAAAGGTTTTTCACCGAGTCAATTTGTATTCTGAAAAGGAATCTTCTTGGCAAACCATTCCCAGAATCAGTGAGAAAAATTGGCGAAAAAACTGGCAGTGAAAATACGTTGCTGCACGGAATTTGCGATTAGAAGCAGGTATATGGTTCTATTTAGGTTAGTTTTATAAAGTTAAGTTCGCTTAATTTAAGCCTATGAGCAGCTAAAGTTAAGGGTCATCTTTTGATACAGTTGGCAAAATCGGCCGTATTTCATTTTGCTCTCTCCCTTGGCTACGTATTTGCCCCTTACAGTATGAATGGACGGCTACGCTTATATCTCACCCCCCCTACCCTAAATGCGTAACATAAAATATGGTCCTTAAGGTAAAGCTATCTCAAATTTGATTAAGTTATGTTAGGTTTTGTTACGCAAGGTTCAGTGAGGTTAAAAGATTGGGTCAAGCCCCTCCCCTCCCATAAAAGCGTAACATGATTAATACACCGCCCCTTCGGTAAGCTATAGCTTGAATTAGGTCAAGCTAGGTTAAGTTAGGTTAAACTAGTTTAAGTAAGATTGGGTAATTTGAGTTCAGCTAAATCAAATAAAGTTTAATTTAGATTTTAAGTGAAATGACGCTTTAGGTGAGCTTATGTAAGATGGAAGTAGGTTAAGTTAGGTTTCTGGGTATATCTTGCCGCGTAAAGCGAGGATCAGGATGTGGCGTAAATTGTCAACGTGAGATTGTCCATCTCCCTGTCCCCTCTCTTCGCTCCCCCCCCGCCCTTCCCCCCTCCCTCACGCAGCTATGACCCGCACTGGGTGACATTGCCAAACCAAAATACATTGAAGGTTACACCAACAATCAGCGAAGGCAGACCGGAGAGTTCAGCCGCCTCAATGTTTTTCATTCTTAATATGGGCACCCAATTCTGGTCGACTTTTGACTTTGACGAGGCAAATTCTCATACTGACCTTTCCCCAATCGCAAAGAAAGTAAAACCAAATCTTAAGACTCCGTGCCAAGAAATGTCACGTGCAAATAGGGCATACATGAGAAGCCTGACGTTTACATAGAATCATATACGCTTGAAACAGAAATTCATTGCTTTGAAAGTAAGAACAAAATAAACGAAGGATTCATGATTGGTCTTATTCTAGACTGATAATGTCTTGTTTTCAAATTTATAATTTGAACATGTCATGACTTATGCTTCTCGGTAGAGAGTAGGTAGCCTAGCTGCTTCAACATAAATGCTTTCATCGACGGACATTTCGTGCTCAAAACTGGAGAAAAGAGATCCCGTAGTCTCAACCGGAATAGGCCACGTTCACTTAGTTACCACTAAACATATTGGAATATCAACAAAATCGTCTATTAGTGACAAAAACTTATCTTTCCAATAACAACGTTTTCTGCTTTTTTTTCTTTTTTTATACTGCAGGATGTTAAAATAGCTGTTTTTAAAGCCTTATCCCAAATTGAGGTATAGGGAAAAATCGAGAAAACAGCGAAATGTTTTTGGTTAGTTCGACTTATCGATAGAAAGCGGGGCCTTATTCGACCTAACGGAAGGATATTGTGAAACTTACCTAAAGTCTTTCGGGTACCTAATTCCTACGTTTACTTTTCTACCCAAAATGGGATTGGGACATTCTAAAACAGGGACTACATTTATCAGCGATATTCTTTCGGCTTGGCTTTACTTCTTTTTTAGGCAAGACATTTTTTTTAGTACAGCCCATTTTTTTTATGCAAAGAGATACAATGCCCAATATAGCCTATTATTCGATCTGGTCAATAAAAGAGGCCGTAATAAGAATTACTTTTTTTCAGGGCCGACCCTTAAATAGCGAAGAGTGAGTCCGGAAGGGAGACCGTTCTTAGATCACATTACCATAGGAGGAAGCGACGAAGCCCTACGAATACCAGCTGGGGAGCCTGCCACGCTAAACATTATGTAATTCCTCGATGGTCCCTCAAGTTATCCCAAACTTTAAGCACCGTCCCTGAGGTTAATGAAACTGATAATTAAATCCCGTTTGAAGGTCCACCTCTAAACTCGTTTCTCGTTACGTAAGTTTCAAAATCAGTAATTTATTGTGATATAGCTGGACAAGTTTCGATATTTTCGAGTAGCATTCCAACTGTATTTATTTTTCGTATATAAAAAAATATGGCTGCCGTAATATATTTAGTGCTCATGCAAGCTTGCCACAGATTTGCGAATTTATTACTCAGTTTTTTAAAGTAGCTGGGGTTACTTTCAAGTAATTATACAATCCAGAGCTCAAACGGTGTTCTGAATGTTTATTTATTCATTTGTTTGTGGTTAATTTGTGCTTCGGATGCTCGCGATGCTTATACGCTCTCTCAGTTACTGAAATCTATATACCGAACTAGTTTTACGTTATCCATTCATAACCGCCGGACTACGTTATCACAAGGAACCGGCATGAAGACTTATCGATGTTTACATAAAAACGCGGTCGCCAATGTACCGTTCCATTTCATAAAATTTCCAAAAGTGTGTCAAGACACCACTCATAAGGCTACAATGGAACATAGTTTTTGTATTGCAATAAATGCTTTAAAAAAAAGAAAAAAATACGCACGGAATAAAATGGTTTTGTTACGGTAACAAAATTAGGGACAACAAATAAATTTTTTGTTCCTGCAACCAAAAATTTTGCTGCAGCAACCAAAAGTTTTGTTGATACAACTAAACATTTTGTTGTTGTAACAAAATATTTGCGTTATCCCTATTTTGACAAATGATTTTGTTGGTATAACAAAATCTTTTATACCGTGCGTATATCAGCGGGCGGGTAATCATTGCCGCTGAGAAGGGCTATCATACTTAGCAACAGTCGAGCAGAGCGGTACCGAAGCGAGGCACAAGGCAACAAACCTTAACCTAACCTAACCATTGCGGTTGCATGTAATAAAGGCCTGACCCAAAGACGCGAAAAATGAACCTTCATAACATGAACCTATCCTTCAATAACCCATGAAGTATTTTAAAAACAATGTAATTTAAGAGCAGGTCTAATTGACGACATGGAAAACCACCCGCAGCAGAGCTGATTAATTAAGGGTTCCAATTGAGAGTGTTAACATTTTTTTCGGTCCCAATGACCCTGCGAACTACCTGTGGTGTCCGGTACTTACCAAGTCAAAACACAGTCGCCTGTGTCGAGCGCGTTCGTTTAACCTAAATACGACAGACTCATCATCGGATCTGGGGCTCATTTCACTTAAGTCCAAACCATTACCGACCGGTTAAATTTAACGCCCGTTCCTTCAAGTGACATCGGTCACAAAGCATTTTCGCCGATATCCCCTGTCATTGACCCGAAAATGCTATAAGTCCCTGCGAGCCGACAATAATCGCGGTCCCAAATGCTTTAATACCGATTTGAGTGTCGCTTTCGTCGCAATCTAAAAAGATGCGATTCGGACATCATGCTCTTAAACTTGCCTCCGCTAAGCCGAGCGTAAAGAAGAAGAAGTGAAGCACAAGGCAACTAATACGTCGTTAATTTGTGTAATAAACAGTAGCAAGTGTGGTATTTAGGTTAGATTTCAAAATAGACTTATCAATAGCGGAATCGAACAAAAGGGTTCGGCACGGCAGACGCTTTCCTTTTATTCGGCTTTAGAAAGCTATATTTTAAAATCCGACCACAATACGCGCTGTATCTGGTTAACCTTTACACCCATAACAAGTAGAAACCTATCCGTTTTTTACACTTATAGCATTGCGGGCTGTCTTTGTGTCCCCTCCCTCTAGTATGCTGCGGTGTCACTAGTCGTGGATGCTATACAAAATCGCTAAAGCCCTAATACCTGGACGTTTGTTAACGACTATCATGTGCGGGAGTAACGACTCCCAAATGCTTCAACATCCCCTCTGCCAATCCCTAATGCTTCACTGCTGTATTAATGTAACTTTCAAAAACTGAAATGCAGCACGCCAATGCTAAACTGCCTCAATCGGTATACATTCTAAAATGCTGCGATATTTTCCGATAGAGTTACTTACTAGTAAGCATGGACCGAAAATGTCCAGATACCTTATTGCTGCTTCATTCCTAATCCCGAATGCTACGCCGAGTAAAACCACAACGCTTCAATGCTCCATACTTGGAATTCCTTAAACAAATCGCCCGAATTTAGGTCGCGAAATTAAAAGACCGTTCGGCTTAAGAGCCGTCCCAAGTCTCGTGCCTTCGTAAAAATAGGCCACTGACAGAAAATTTTCAAATAAAAATATCCAAACGCAATATTTGATTCCTAAACCTTGGGTCTCTATTAGTCAGTGCCTTAAAATTCGGAAATAAACAAAAGCCTTCTACAGTTCATTTTAAGAAATTAAATCTAAGGGAGCCACCAAAACACGTTGCTACTTTTTAAATAGGTTGGTAAGGTTTTAAAGGTGCCTGGCATACATGCGTTTGTTATTGTTGTGCGTGGCAACGATGTGTTACGTCACGAAGGGGAGCTGGATCGAGGAAAAACTGTGCATCTTATTATCCGTCAGGTTGCAAGGTTCATACACCGCTCAGAATTACATTGTTTCCGATTCTCGATGAAGAGATGGCTGAAGGCGTTGAGGTAAGAAGGGAACATGGGAACTGCCAAAAGCTCGTTTAATCGAATTCTCAGAAGTAATAAGTAAGCCGCCGTTGTTAGACTGTCTTATTTAAGGGCTGCACCATTCAAAGTATCCTTAGAGTATTTTAGCGTGTGTACTGCGTTGTTGACAGGTATCGTTGGGATCGGCTGATTTTGACTACAGGAAATAAACAAAGATAAGCACCATTCCGTGTATTAGGCGAATTACCTCTTAAATAAAACTTCAACAAAAACAGCCACAAATTCTCGTAGATGAAAAATAAATAAATACGAAAATATAATAAAACTTTCCATATTGGTTAAGTTAAAAAATATGAAACAGCGACACTGCCCAAAATAATCAAATCATATCCAATATCAATATCCATTCTGTTAATGGCAACAGCTTCTTTTATCTTTAAATAAGATTTTTTTCCAGAGTTAGCTGATATGAACGTAGGATCATATCGTGGGATTAATTTTTGAAACGGTATCATCGGCAGTTGTAGGTTTTAATGCAATCCGTACTTTAACAAGAAAACACTTAAAGAACGAAAAAAAAAAGCTTTAACAACCTGGCTACCACAGCCTCGTTTGTTCGTAAGTTAGTAGTTTTTCTTTTTGTTTTTGTTTTTAATGCCGTTTCAAAAACATATTTTATGACAGAATTCACTGAATTTGGCTATAACTAAGGCTGGAAAACAATTCTGCTAAGTTGATGCTTGAGCTATTGTGTATATTTTCAACAAATATTAATAATAATAAAAAATGAACGAATAAACGAACGAACAAACAAGGCTGAGGTAGCCAGGCTGACGTATGCCATGGTATCATAATAAAATCACAAGAAGCAGTTGCAGTTTCAAGCGGAGATAAACAACGAGGGAACGTTTAAGTTCGTTAAGAATGGGAAGTGCAGTGACAAGGAGTGGTTAATAACCTTCTGATGTAATCGGCCGGCCGTCCACGGCGCGGCAGCGGCGATGCGCCCAGACCGACAAGGATGCGCCTGGGCACTTCCGACAGTCGCCCTTGTGGGTGTTCAAAAAGTTGCATCTTCTACCTCAAGTGTACCACCCTCGTGTGATCATCCATGGCCATGTAAACAACCGCTTAGGTTAGGTGTCTTGTACCTTGTTCCGCTACCGCTCCGCTTTTGTGAGGTAAGGTTTTTTTAAGCGCCCTGAGACTCGCTTGCCATGGTGACGGAAGGTGGTAACACAAGCTAGAAGATGCTACCTCTAATTACGGGGTTTCACTATGGACTTGAGGGAGCGGTAAGTGAAATATTGCGATACGTGCGACAAGTGCAGTTACTTACCTTAGCGTACCGCGCCTGGTAGTAATCCTGTTGAATGACTGTCTCGGGCATTGACACTTCTGTATTCCACTTGTCACCCAAGTACCCGGTCTGAGTTTAGGTTATAGCACTTTTCACTTTGATCCAATTGCACTGATCACCACTTTCACTATGCACATTTCACTAACACTTGACGGTAGGTCCAAACAAAACAAGAACTGTTCACGAAACACAACAACGATGAAGGACTTAGTTGCACATGGTATGGTCAACGAGTTATATAAAAGGTTACACTAATAACATGACAGAGCGATAGCCGGCGTGCGTTGAGTGAGCATGCGGGCGATGTGGGCGCGAGAGCGCGCAGTACAGTCTGTACACTTCGCCGAGAGGCTTGCGTCTGCTGACCTAGGACTAGCGAGAGGCGGCGCGGCGCTTGCTGGGAAGGGAGGGTCGACGCCGCGAGCGCGCCTCGGCTATCTCCGGACGACTTCGGTTCGCCTGCCCTTGTCCTTGAATGCGGCTCCTGAACCCGACGGCCACAGGCGCTGGGAGAAGGGAGGTGGGTGGGGCGGCGCGGCGTCGAGTGCGGGGCGGCGGCGGCGGCAGTGTGTGAGAGAGAAAGTGAGACAACTACAGCTCAACAGAAGGAGGATATGCATCAGGGCGCTGGGACTTGACTCTCAACATCGATTGCTTAAGCTAGCTTTCTAGATGCTATGAACGCTCTGGACTTTTTCCCACATAACCGCTACCTTTACAACGGACTTCGGAAGTCCTAACAGGCATATTCATACGGCCCCGGAACAAGTCTACCCCGGCGAAAGGAATTTGTCGTATCGACCGGAGACAACGGCAATTCGTTTCCTTAACCCGCGAACATTCTCTCACTGCGGGAGGGCAAACCACAACCACTCAAACGACACATTATGAAAAAACTAGATCCCCTGAGTCTGCGGATACTTCAAGCTACCGACAGTAATGAGGTATTTGCCCGAAAAGAGGAACAAAAGGAAATTGGCTAAACGGAACACAATAAACCGTGTCGTCTGTCATCTATAGATCTTAATTATGAGGAGGGTTTGAAATTTACACATCAAAACTAAGATTGACATTTAGAAACATGCTTTGACACCATTATTTTACCTTTCTGAGGCCATAGTTAATGTAGCAACAGTTTGATTCACAATAAACACCAAAATCACGGACGACTAGAGAACAGAAATACTGGTACCGGTTACTTCACCTCGGCGGATTTAAAAATGCAACTGACCTATGCGAACCCAACCTTCACTTGTTTTCACTAGCGCCCTCTGCAGGCTCCTCTGTTGCTCTCTGTGAAGGAGTTGGTTTCTTAATGTAACACTTGCAAATGAAAAATAAACGCGTATTTATATGTTCGTAAAATGTGTGTATTGAATATTTTCCGTTGTTTCCAGTAGTTAAGAATTTTTTGTAGGTGATTTGTAAACAAAAGACAGTCGCAACGCAACTTCCCGCCTGTTCCTTTCTTCGCTGCTCACTGGTCTCTTTGAATTGTTTTTCCCTCCGTCCGTTCGTCTCGTCCTCTCTTGTCGTTTACGTGTATGTGTTTGGGTTTTGAAAAAGATATCCGTCGTGAGTGTTAATGCTACTGTAAATACTCCACTTCGCCATCACTGTGCGTTGCTCGGCATCAAGTACAAAGGCACAAAAGAAATCGTCTGGACTGGAGGTACGATACGGTAAGTTTCACTAAACGCTCAACTGCTGGATTGTAAACAAAGAGAATCAACTACACCAGTTGAGGTGGCCTAAAACAGAAGTTTAGGTTAACTTATTACATCACGATTAATTAAGAAAGTTCGGATAACTTAGGTTAGGTTATCCGCTTGTCAAGCTAACATTAAGCCTACGTAAACCATTGAGACACAGCCAAAAGTGGTGATCAGTGTATGTCTAGGACAGTGATTCAAAAGGTTCATAATGTAGGCCCACAGTGGTTTTATAAAGCATAATAAGTCATTCTTGAACTTGCCAAGTTAGTCCAGCTTATTTAGCTTCGTTCAGAACAAATCAAGTGTACTTATTGAGCCGTTAACCTTTTTATCAGAAAATACTAGTGCATAGGCTACGTTTCCTTCTCTTCATTACAATATTTTCTTGAACAAAAACCATACTGACTTCCTGTCGGGGAAAAAACAAAAGCGTCGTGAACAGTTTAACATGAGAATACTTGTTTTTGTTGTCGCTTTTCCTGTCCAGAAGTTAGCTGTGTTTGCTGTCAAGATTGATCAGGTTATCCGACCTCTAATTTCTCAATTGGATTCGTGTGGCCGAATATCCGTGTATACAGACTAGACTAAACTGATGGATAGGGCTGCGATGGGTGGGTGGGGGTAATGCTGACTCAACCAGGGGTGAGGGTGAATCACCCCAAAGTTTCCGACTCGAACCCTCCAGCCAACGCCCAAAGCTCGTCCAAGCGCCAGCAAAGATTCCAACACTGCCTCAAAATCGCTGAGGGTTCCTTATTTAGAACACCCTCAGCTATGCATAAGTTGCATTTTCCATCCCTTCATCTCCAACGCGGTTAAATCTTTCATCACATAATGAAGATTAATGACATGATAACGTGCAGACCTTAAGTGAGGTTAGGTTGAGGTTACTACGTTAGTTTCACTTGTGCCTCGCTCCGAATCACGCTAAGCTCGATGCCGCTTATGGCGGCGGCTGCTATAAGCGGCCTCAGGCTTGGGAATGATAGTTAAGGTTGGCGGGACTTGCTCCGGTCGGTGTGGGGACCTCACGAGGTGGAAAATGCAAGCTTGAAAACCGAGAGTGAGCCACAAAATTGCCGAGGGGTCGTTTATTTGGAGGAATGACGGAAGGAAAAGTAGCCCAGGATTAAAGAGCTTGGCGTCCTTGGGTGTCCCACTCTCGATTTTCGGGCGTAGCGGGTCAGAC
>Ga0058701_10002978_pt1 | contig 13167 bp, 9 predicted proteins | sample AgamicOrMae_FD_97039 | JGI IMG/M metagenome (GOLD analysis project Ga0058701, IMG submission 97039) | Agave microbial communities from Guanajuato, Mexico - Or.Ma.e | ecosystem: Host-associated > Plants > Phyllosphere > Phylloplane/Leaf | place: Guanajuato, Mexico | collected 2012-06-04
AACATGAAATATACACCAAAATTAGACTAGGCGCAGAAAACGGAATCCTTAAAGCCCTAAAATTTTCGGCCTGAAAGTTATGACCTTACAGCACAGGTTTTCTCAGTTATGACCTTACATCACTGGGTTTTTCAGTTTTGACCTTTCTGCATGGTGGTATCGATTTATGTAGCAATGCTTCAAGCTTAAAGGAAGATAAACCTTGAAAACCAAAAGTGAGTGGCATATCATATACCCGGTAAGGGCACTAGGTCATTTTCAGCACGAGACGTCTTCACACGGGCTTCCTCTAGCGCTGGTGCATGGGACCCCCACCTCTCTAGGTCGAGCCTTGCTGGGTTCGAAAACACCACCCGAAGGGCATTCTGTCTTTTTCCCTTAAGAAAGCTCCATGTGCAAGACGGATAGAACATCCTCGGGTGCCGTTTTCGAACGCGTCCTTGCCCTGATCGACACCCGGCGCGGCGGACCGCCGCGCCGGCCATCTCAGCAGGCCTCGCCGACGGCAAACCGGATGCCCAGCAGATGGCTTAACCGCCCTCCATCCCTGCGACTGCACCTCCCTAGTAGTCTTTGCATAACTGCTCTCAGTACGAAACTAAAGCCTTTCACCCCCTGTTGCCTATCCAACCATAAAAACAGCGATGTCACCGAGTATGGGATGTGATGAGTTGCCTTGGCAACAGTTGTTTGGTTTGCCACTTGTGACGGTGTTGCTATGCCATTAAGGGAGACACTCCTTGCTTGTCTAAGTTACAGGGAATCTCGGACAAGGTATTCGGGGATTATTTGAATAAATGAATAAACCCCGAAGCTCACTGACGTGCAAGCGGACTATAAAAACAAACACATGGTTCCGTTGGTTTAGGTACAGTGAGCATAGGTGGGTGCATCAAAATGCGAGAACGGGAGGTCTTGGAATGTGCAGTGAAGGACTCTTTTGAAGAAGCAATCAAAATAATCCTAGCCTTTTTTTTCTTTATAAGTCTATTGTATGATCCTTTTTTTTTACTTAAAGTGATTTTTAAACAGGATTAAGCCTTTTTTCGATGATTTGATACACGTTAGAAACGGGTAGAGTGTGAACTTGGCTGTACCATCCTTGCTCAGACCGCAAAGTCTTCTCCATTCTCGCATAGGTCTAGTTCTTCGTCGTTTCTCTGGGAACAGGATTCAAGAAACAGCACGATCTTGCGGCAGGAATACTAACCAATTCAAAAATGCACGCTTTAGCAAGAATTGAGGACTCCACTACAGGCCCCATGCGAACATCAGTCAAGGTTTCATCTTTGTATCAAACAGAGAATGAGGGATCCATACACATGGACGGATATTTTTCGATGGCATCCATGAATCTTTATGGGGTGCGCTATGGATATTCATAAATGATATTAACAATCGTAAATATAGTAGACTTGCGTGCTTGTATGTGTTAAAGATCCGCCATCAATTATTTCAATGAAGAGCATGAAGATGAACATCCGCATGGATTCAGTGACATCACCTTTAACTCCACCCCGCCTTTCCACTTCGCAATTTTGTGGTCAAATGGATGTACGAACGAAATTGTTGGAATGCAGTGAGATCTCTCTTATCTTAGGATTTTCTGTTGACTTCAGACAGATCCGCCAAGGTATTCTACCTTCGAGATTCACTGTGTATCTGCAACATTAACGCACGGAGCGCCTACTTATCCAAAGCGATGCAAGCGGAGTGAATTCGTAGAGATGCAAGACGCCAAAATCCGAACCAGATTAAAAGTGAAATTGTCAACATCTCAAGTCAGCGCGATCGCCATGTTTGTTTACCGGAAGATAAACAGGAATTACGCGTGCCATTTCAGCTATGGGCAACTTCGCTGGAAGTGCCAGCGCCGGTAGCAATATCTAGCAACTTCAAAGCTCGTCAACTGCTCTGTTTTCTTACGGGTTTTAGGGGTGGGGGACTGTTTATTGCACGTGACTCAAGGTTCTCAGGACTCAACCCTTTTAATCTGGCCACGGCTCCTTAAAACAGCCCTTCAACATTGACAAGCGCGGATTCCTTTCATTTAGAAACGCGTCTTGTTGTTTTAGATGCTATTACGGGATGTTTGATCGAGATTCTTCGTCTTCGCCGAGCCTCAAATTTCATTTTAAGAATATGAGAATTTTATGAGACAAAGCAAGTGCGCTGAGCCTTCTGCAATACTTCTAACGAAGGCGTCTTTATCAATATACGGTCTGGCGACGGCCTGGGTTGTTTTCGCGCGACAACAAACAATAAAGGGGCGCCGACCTTCAGAAAGTAGTCATTGCAATATTACTTTATATATCACTTTCCGTTTTGTAGGTCGCAGTTTGTACTTCTTGTGCTCTGTCTTTCATCACAAAGTCGGATGGAAGGAGGCACGGGGCTATTAACAGCCTAACCTACATGCCTGATGCCGCGTATAGTGTAGCAATGTGAGAGCGAGGAGCAGAGGACATCTAACCTACATGGATGTTTGTCGTTCAATTTTCCTGTATAGTGTAAAAAGGGTTTAACACTTGACACAGTAAAAACCAAGTCCCCGTTTTGGGGAATATGCCATACCTGTTTTGGGTATGAAACTGAAACGTGTTATTTTTCAACATAGACCTATGTCCAGCCACATCAACGGAAAGCTCGCGCCGAGACCTTTTGAATGATATGGCTGAACATTAGTCTAACTTGAAAATTAACCAAAATACGCACTACTCCCTTATTTATCGAGATAGACCTATGTTCAGCCACATCAATGGATAGCTCTCACTAAGACCTTATGAATGATATTGCTGAACATAGGCCTATCTTGAAAAATAACTAAAATACGCACTTCTCCCTTATTTTCCAAGATAAGACCTATGTTCAGCGACATCAATGGAAAGCTCTCGCCGAGAAGTGTTGAATGGTGTGGCAGAACATAGGCCTATCTTAAAATAAATAAATAAAAAACAGGTAGCGCTGAATCATGGGTTAATGAAAATAAGGTCTCGTCGAGAGTTTTCAATTGATATTATTGCTTGATCTATTTTTGAAAGTAACCATTTTACGATCTTCCCCTGTTCCACTTTCATTCATGATTTGTTTTCTCCTATACCACTCTAACGTTGTTTTTGACCTCTGATGCCACGAAGCCCCCAATTTAATAACCTGCGCACGCAAACCGGCCAATTATCCTCGGGAAGGTTTTTCTCCTGGCCTAACTTTCACCTCCAAAGCGTTTACTATAACCCACTCAAAAGGCGGTTCGGTCCCGAAAACTAGTCAAGGAAGGGGTGTGTTGGTAAGGAAGGAAGTTTGTGCCGCGCTATATCAGCTATCTAAAGGACAAGACACCGAAGTTGTTGAAGCCTTTGAAGTTACTGTCCCATTGCTGTCCCTGATTCCGTGTCAAGTTGCACCAAAGTTGAGGACTCGCTTTCCTTATACCGATGGACAGTTTCTAATTAGCTCAGGGCAACAAATTGCCCTGGGCCATACACCAGGCTTTGTCTACCCAAACCGTCGAGTTCCGTCTAAGGAGGGCGTGACAGCGATGTTCCACGCTCGCAGAAGGAGCCGTAATCAAGTTTAAATGACGTCAACAACATCAAATTATCGACCAACAAAGCTACCATATTGGTGGCCGTGCAGGTTTGCTTTCAAGAAATCTTCAACGGCACATACATCAGATAGGGGAGGGAAGGGAAAGCTAGGTAAAGTTAGGTGTCACGTGCCTTTCTTCACTTTCACTCCGCTCGGCTGTCGCCAAGCCTGCGCTATGTTAGTTTAACCCATGACAGCCCGAAGTAATTGGAGTGAAATTTAGCTTAAGAGAAACTGGAAAGAATTTGTCGATTAAAATACGAAATTTCAAGCGTGGAAAATACCTAAATTATTAAATTTCAAGTTTCTAGATGGGTGATATTTTTTAGATTGTGACAGTACTGAACTTAAAAGATCCTCTAAAATAAATGTTTCTTTTCCCGGACAGCATCACTGGGCGGTATTGGGTTAAAGTCAATTGTCTCCTGCTTTCGTAAGGCGGATTAAATGTAAAAAAAAGGAGGCGGGCTTAACAAGAGCGTTGTCTGACATAAGTCTGTCATAGTAGTCAATATGTGACTACAATGACAATAGTGTATCAATATGACAACAAAAGTTTCCAAATAGGTAGGCAAATCGTCTTTTTTAAGACGAGAAGAAATGCGGACAGGTAAAAAAAGGACACTTGAAAAGAGCTTGACAACATGCACACTGCTACAATACTCACGAGACAGCAGCCTCAGCAACATAAACACGTCAGAAAAAGAAAAACAACCACAAAACAGGATGGTTGGACAAACTATTTCAAGTGTTGGTATTCATCGTACCGTCTAAAATGATCGAAGAAACCATGTAATTGCTATGTTCACGCCTAAGACTGCTTGAACTCTGATATTGTTTCACAACCATTCTAGATATTACACTTGTTCCAGGATACAAGGTTGGACCTGGCAGCAAACTTTTGCCCGAGCGTACTTATACAAATCGTTAAAAAAATAAAAAAAATATCACTTTTTAATATGTTTTCTTGGAATGTGACCTAGCGCGTGAAATGAAGCTGAAAGAAATGGTCATATTCGAGCTTTAGATGAGAAGACTGGTGCGAAAATTTGCCGCCAGGTCCAACCTTACACTTGGAGTATTACTAACATATCACAATAGGTATAAATAATTCGCATAACTTCAGTATACTGAGTTCAGGTATGGACGCTTTTCTTTCTATTAGAATTTTTTTCATACTGTTGATCATACACGTTTGACTTTCATAGGTCCTTTGACAGGCCTAACTCTCTCATTTTTTGCGTGCTGAAAGCATTCTCCGAAACGTTTCTGAAAGTCCTCCCATCAGCGATGATTACTTTCCCGGGTAACACATCGAGTTGATCAATGTTTAACGACGCAGTTCGCAGCGGAATGTGCAGAAGAACGGTTTATTTGAGAGTGGCGCGGTGCGACTGCACTGCTGCGCAAACCCCAAACTGAACGTGCGCTATGCAAATTCGACTCATCTACATAACACAAAGACCTTGATCTCATAATCGAAACGGTGTGCGGTAGCTTAAGTAAATTTGAAGACTGGCCACCGACCAGTGGTCGCCGGCCAGCGGTCAACGTCAACAATGGTGAGAGGGCGAGTTGGCTACATATCCTTGATTTGCAAACGAAGCACAATACTACTACCAAGAATAACATCCTGTTACCCGTAATAACCGCCTGGCCGACCATGTGAGCCGTGGCCAGTAGACACCCTGTGGCATACGCGAGCCTGTGTTCCACCATGGTTCAACCTTTCATTAAGGTAGGATTAACGATGTACTACTGCGTGTCTGACCGACCTTTTTGGTTAGGTTAGCCTGATTTTTATATTCTTCAGCAGAAGAGCGTTTCAGAAGGGTAGCTGAACGCACAAGCGCCAACGCCGCAAGCGCCAATCCGTAACCGCCAAACAAGAACAGTCGCAAACGCCAAGGTTCGTAACCGCTAACCTAACCTATACAATGACAGGCCAACGTATCATTTGACGCTTACGAACTTGGGCGTTTACGACTTTTCTCGTTTGGCGGTTACGGATTGGCGCTTGCGGAGTGGGCGCTTGCGTTTTTTGGCGTTATCGAATGCAGAACATATTCAACATGCTAGGTTATCCGTAATTTTTCTTGAGTCAATAGCGGTTAAAGTTGGTGAGATTCCGTAATTCGGTATCATTGTGCGCATCACAGCCCTCTCGGGATTTCCCTCACCAACTTAATGCACGCACACTTACACACAAAAGAAAAAAAGTATCCATCTATCAGACGGACCTATTTTTCGCCGTTTGGCAGACTTTATACCAATCTGATCCCAAATATCAAGGCCAATTTTTTTTTAACCAAAATGTTATTACCTATTTTTTTATACTAAGCGCTTTGAACATGTTAAGATATCTATATTGGAAAATTTCAATAAAAAATTTTCAATAATTTTTTATGACTTAAAAAATTGAACTTAACAAAATCGAATTTACAATCTTTTTACCGGAATATTTTTGGTTTAAACAGATTTCCAAAGGAGAAACAGCCTATCCGGCCCCCCAAATAAAATGAAATGTAATTGAATGAGCTCAGTTGAGAATTTTCAGAACTTATAGTGCAATGTGAGAGATTTCTCACATTGCTTTCTTTCACACAGCAGGTCGTTTAAACGATCTCTCTTTCCATTCAATGCAAATGTATAGTGTGCAACGGACAACCTATGAAGCCCACATTGCACTGCTTATTGTTCCGACACGTCATGAACGTAACCCTTAAATCCGGCCATTTTATTCATCACACAGTCGCCACTTGTCGGCCAATTCCGTCGATCTGTTCGGAGCTCCCTCCCTAATTCTGGCGAAACGTCGTCAGATATGAGGCGCACAGCACTTTGTCCACATATCTGGCATCGGAAAGCCGTTCATTGCACTTATCGGAGCCGTTTGCCGTTCCCAATGAGATTGTTTTGGCGCACACCGACATTTTCGTTATTAGCCCGAAAAGATTGGTCTGGGACAATCAATAAAGGAGGCTTTTCGTGAAGCCCCGGAACAAGACGATCGAACGGAAGTGGAAATCCCTATGTGGAGAACACGTGGCGCCAACACCAACTGGAGACGTCACAGTTTTCAAAAGCGGAATTCCCTATCGTTGACCCAGAGAAACATATGTTTTAATTATCAGCGTGGAAGCTAAATGTAGGCCTACCCTCAGCCTTTTTTTTTCTAACCCCTAACCGCCTAAAGTATTTGGAGTGAAATTTCGCTTAAGAGAAATTGAAATGATTTTTTCCGTTAAAATACGCAATTTTAAGCTTTGGAAAATGCCTAAATTATTAAAATTCAGGTTCCCAGAGATGTGATATTTTTTAAATGGTGACAATACTGAACTTGAACGATCCTCTAAAATAAATTTTCCTGTTTTCGAACGGCATTGCTTGGTTGTCAGTTAATTACAACTAAAAGTTTTGCCGCAAAAATATTTTTTTGGTGCATTTAAAATTAAGCTCTTGGAATAAATTACATAGTTTTGGCCTTGAAAATAAGTTTGGCGGCCTTACGTAAAATATATTTCTTTTAGCACGGTGTATCTTATGAGAAAGATGTGTTTCTCTCATTAATTTCAGCCATAACTGAAATTAGTTCTTGTTAATAAGAATCTCGATTATGTCTTGTAAATTGAAAAGTATCGTATTGTTTATTGTCCAGGGAAAATGCAGAAAAAGATTTTACGTATACTGGACGTTTACTGTCATCTAACTCCATTCTCTTTGTAGTTAACGCGCGAAACAGTAACCATGCAGTCTTATAAACTTGCAAAGGTAGCGATCAATCAATTTGTGCTGTAGTCATTTAGGATTTCCCCGTTTCTCTTGTTACAGGTTAGTTTTAAGCAGACGTACTGAATGCGATTCTTTGAGCGAATATCCTGTGGGACCACTGCCTTTTTTTTCTGCTATGTAAGTAAATTCTTGTTGAATTTCTGTGGAATTGAAACACAACCCACAACAGCCCAAAGTACTTGGAGTGAAATTTAGTTTAAGAGAAGTTGAAAGGATTTTTTCCATTGAAATACTCAATATTAAGCTTTGGGAAATGCCCAAATAATTAAATTTCAGGGGGATATTTTTTAAATTGTGAAAACATTGAACTGAAAAGATACTCTAAAATATTTTTTCCTGTTTCCGAACGGAATCGTTGGGCGTTAGTGGGTTAAAAATTTATTTGAAACATGCTGATGGAGTGCAAGTTTCAAATATGATTCGTAATGTGCATCCAGATTTGCTAAAAAAAAAAACTAGTTTGCTTGGGATCAGGGCATTATTTGTGCCGAGTAAATATACTGTTCATATAAATATATCAATACGCCAGCAGTACCCTTCAGCACCTAGAACTAAAATCTGTCAATAAAAATAAGATGATTTTATTTATAAAAAAAGATTCTGCCTCCTCACGTGGCCATTTTTTAAGGATCCTATTTGATGCGAAGAACGGATCAATTTCAAAAACGGCTTATAAAGACTTCGTCTAACGAATTACACGAGCTCAGCTATTCCTGCCTGTCATTCATCCTTCTTCGAGGTACGGCCCAGGAGGATCGACTGTTTATCCCGATCAGAATAGATGATTACTCGTAAATGCATTGATAATGACATCACCGAATCCGCAGCCTTCTTATTAAATTTCAAACGAGGCTTTGCCGAACGTAATCATTGCCAAGTAATGATTTTAGGGGGAAAATCATCTCTAGAAGCCGCTCACAGTCCCTTCTTTTCTTTGCTGCAACATGTAATTTGGGCTCGGAAAAAAAATACGATCGCCTCTGCTCAAGTTGCGAACCTTTTTTTTTAATGCGAATTAAAAAGTATGCTTGATTGCAACGTGTCCTTCTTAAGGGGATACTTTGTTAACTTTTTTTTTTCTTCCTTCTATAAACGTTGATTAGGTTGTGGGGTAGACGTTATCCTGTTAGAACTCAGATCCTACGGGAAAAGTAATTAGGAAGTTCTGTGAAGAATGTAGGAAATCAATGGTGACATATTTGAGGGTTTTATTGGTACTCAATCCAAGTCAATAAAATTTCAATAGAAAGTTGAATTATTCCGAAGTAATTCACAGAGAAAAATAAAACCTGTTTCAGGTGCTCTTGTCGTAAAAGTGGTAACGTGTGCCTGTTTTCGCAAAATTGTTTTTTGCTTGTCATTTGTTTAGTTTTTGACCAATTTTCAATTTAAAGGCTGGAAAATGCAGACAATATCTAAATCAACATTTTACAACCCTCTTAACCAAATTCGGTCAAAAAGCAAGCACATGACAAGCAAAAAACAGCTTTACGAAAACAGGCACACGTTACCAGTTTTAGGACAAGAGAACCTGAAACAGGTTTTATTTTTCACTGTGACCATGATTGAAATAATCGATTATTGAGAAAGTGAAATTAAAATGCAGGGTTAGATCAGTGAAAACTGAGTTGGGTGTTCTAAAAGAATTGTTAATGTCTTCTGAATCAAATATATCGCAGGATATAGGTGAGAATATAATATTGCGGAATAAATTAAATATAGTCAAACGAAAATGATTCCTCAAATTAATCAAATTATTATTTCAATTAATCAAAATTATCAATTAATTAATCAAAAAATGACTATTTCAAAATTAGAGTGAACACGACAGTACATCGAAAATCATCAAAGTGGAAACATTTTTAGTGTAACGTGCCCTGCATATACGCACTGAACGTAACAGTTACCGCAATAAGTAATATCAAGTCAAAAAAAGGCCTAATGAAGTCACTTTAGCTTGATCTTGAGGAACCCCATACCTTTTCGCATAACGGGGCCGGAAGATAGTATCAGTCCAAGAGAAGTTGCAGTTCCTTGACCCGTGTGCGTTACGCCTTTCCCCGAAGCGAGCGCGGCAACCGGGCCTCCGGTTCAGGTGCGTCGGCGACCCCCAGCAGAGTCGCGGCGGACAGCCGCGCAACGGCCGGCGCCCCGGCGCACCGCGAACTGTAATTAAAAGTTGTGTCTTTACAAGAAATCGTGCGCGATGCCCCAGGCTTAGACAACCCGCCACGCTCAACTCTTTCCGCTGTGCTTGTCATGAACGTCGGGGGTGATGCAATTAAGTCCCGTGCATTTTTATATGCCACATCCTGCGTTCCCACATTTTCTGTGGCGGACGTCTTTGTTTGGGGCTTTTATAGTTTGCGATGAAGGACGTTTCCTTGGCTCAGAAATAGTTTGAGGAATAGACATGTGTGGGCTAGTGTCGGGTTTTCAGAAAATAATGGCATGAGGGCTCTTTCAAGGAAGGGGCGGTGACCAAACAGCAGAAAATGCTTTTCGAGACGCTCTTAGAAATATCTCAAAAATACGCTTTAAACGGCGAAGACTCTTTTAGCGCGAAACGCTTCACACGTCTTACTATGGCGTTGCTAAAATATGCCATAGTTTCGGCCGGTTAGACGCTCGACTTTCCAGATGGTTATTTTCCAAGAGTATAAAATTTTGACTCACTCATAAGTTTTTAAGACGCTTCGGAAGTCGGAGTTGCGAAAGACACTCTTTAAGGCTATGATGGTTTTTGAGAAAGTTGGTGGGTTTTGGCGACGAAGGAGCAAATATCTCGTAGTCCTAATGGGGAAATGTATGTATCATAACCATGGTGAATTGCAGATTGGCTTGTGCTTGGTATTTTTACTGAGGCGCTTTTTCTATCCTAAGTACAAGATAGAAAATAAACAGCTGATTTTCCATTTAAGTTTTTACTCTTTTGAGATACGAGTAAAGTTTATTTCAGTTCGTTGTAGTAGTGTTTAGGACAAAAGACCTTAGTGATCATTCATCACTGCTCATCAAGAATTAACCTATAACAGCCCAAAGTATTTGGAGTGAAATTCAGCTTTGGAGAAATCGAAAGGAATTTTCCCATTAAAATACGCAATTTTAAGGTTTAAAAATGCCTAAATAATTAAATTTCAGGCTTCCCGAGGGGTGATATTTTTTGAAATTGTAACAATACTGAACTGAAAAAATCCTCTAAAATAAATGTTTATGTTGCCGAACGGCATCGCTGGGCGGGAGTGGGTTAAGTTCATTTGCTTTTAAGACAGCTTGCCCTTTAACACCATACATAAAAGCAAAAATTTTTCGGTGAAATAAAAATATCGCCGGAAGGAGAAAAAAATGACCTGTTGTGAACCTGTGAACTCGAAGCCGAGACTCTCACGATTTTATTATTGGTATCAGAATCCCTTGAATGTTATTGAGTACTTTACAGTCGAGCAACCGGCAACGGTGTACCTTCCGGCAGTTTCGGGCCCCCGCTTTGACCGGTATGAATGCTAAACGCGTGCAAACGGCCATAATGGTCCGGATGGAGTGGCTCCTTGCCTCGGCCACGCTGCGCTCCGCAGGGTCCCAGCACACGCGCGACTTGTGAACACGAAAATGAAGGCAAGCGCAGCGTTTTCCAGTCGAGAGCCCGTCTCGGGGACGGGTCTGAGTCAAGCTATGCCCAGCATGGGCTCGGCCGGGTCGGGCCAGGCCCGGGGACAGAATTAATCCTGAGTGAGAGGAAGGATTAGTGCATAATAAGCAGACGACCTGTTGGCAATTCAAGCCGTGCGCTTGATTTGTTGCGCTCTGAAGTCACGAGAGATGAGCGGTTTTCGGCCTTAAAAACCTTTTTCGGCGATAAAATATCGCCGATTTGTCAATCCGTGTGAGACAGTAAACTGTTGAGAACACAAAGTCGATACCCCCTTATACATACCATTTACTAATGCCGGGCTTTGTGATTTTTAATTTTATCGATGTAGCTGTTTTTTTTTGTTTGTTTGTTCCCCCCCCCTTTTTTTAATCTCACTACCGCCCAGCGATGCCGTTCGGAAACAGAAAAAGTTATTTTAGAGGACCTTTTCAGTTCAGTACTGTCACCATTAAAAATATCACACCACTGGAAACCTTAAATTTAATAATTTAGATCTTTTCCAAAGCTTAAAATTGCGTATTTTAGTGAAAAAAATCCTTCCATTTTCTTTTAAGCTAAATTTCACTCCTATTACTTCGGGCTGTTATGGGTTTTAATTAATTTAGTCTATAGTCCAACCTTTTGTCGCCCATGATCCTATGTCGTCGTCCAACCGCCCAATACAGGCCTAAATATAATATCATTTAACTACTAGACTTTTAAACAATCAAACATATTGAAACCTCACGTAGCACAACATTATATCCACCCAACCTCACATAACCGACCCGCCTCCCGTTGCCATTTTTTGACCCCCTGCCCTTCCGTACCTTAAACCAGGTTTTCTCCATGAGACAAACTTATAATCATGGCTTGACCTCGACCTTCTCTCCCTAAAATGGCAACTAGTGGAAGACTCCTAGTGTCACATGTGTAAAGGATTAGACGGTTCCCTGTCTCCGTTCCTTGATTTCGCTTAGTTTTAAGGGCGCCGTCGTCGACCTTTTGAATGTGTTACGCTGGTACAGCCTTAGAATAAACTGTCAGGATTAACATCATACAGCCTCGCAGGTGATTAAATGCTAACCTTGGTTAGATTAAGCGCCTTTTGACTCGCTCCGCTCGGCAATGGCCGGGCCTGAAGTCGCGTACTTCTCGGCGGCAGTAACTGTCACCAGGACGAACAAGCAGCATCAGGCTTGGTGACGCCATGTTTGGTTAGGTTCCCTGTGTCCCGACCGAGTCAGCGACGAAATCGGAGCACATAGGAAATGCACGATTTGGTGGGGGAGATTACTCAAGCGCGCGGGCGTGATCAACGAAGGTATACCGTACGCAGCACACGGATGCAAAGCGGGCGGCCTACCTCGAGTTTCGCAGGGGCCGGTTTCAAACGGCGGCATTTGTTTTTATACGCAGATTGAACGTGTTTGTTGGTTTGTTTGTTCGGTTACCTTCTTTACTTTTCTTCCGCCTTTTTCGACCACTGTCTTTTATACTGTGCCTTCACACTGACGTATTCATTCTGTGTTAGCTTTCTTTATGTGGATTATTTTTTGAATTCGTATGAGATTTTCCTATGTAATTTCATGGTCGGTGTCGATTTTTATGTTTTTTTATTTTTTAATATCGTTACCAGCATGAGAGAAGGGCGGCCCTTCTCGGATGTTATCAGCGTTGTTTTTGAGGAAGGAGGATAATTGTCCTACACACATCTCATTCTTCCAAACGGGATGGAAAGTAGCATAACTGGGAGCAACGATATGCTTAACTCATGACAGCCCAAGGTATTTGGTGTGAAATTGAGCTTAAGAGAAGTTTGAAGGATTTTTGCCATGAAATTACGCAATTTCAAGCCTCGGGAAATGCCTAAATTATTAAATTTCAGGTTTCCAGAGGGGTAATATTTTTTTTAAATTTTGACAATACTGAACTGAAAAGATCGTCTATCTGTTTCCGAACAGCATCGCTGGGCAGTAGCGGGTTAACGATTTAGGTTCAAGTGATGAAAATTATTTTTATTTGTGTGCGAAATTCAAATTACGATAGCAATTTGTAGTGTAGTTTGGGTAGTTTGATTTAATTTTCTGAGATGATTTTTGATTCGGTTCGTTTTGTTCGATTAAGTAAGATATCGATTCGTTATAGGTTATGAG
>Ga0058701_10002980_pt1 | contig 13163 bp, 9 predicted proteins | sample AgamicOrMae_FD_97039 | JGI IMG/M metagenome (GOLD analysis project Ga0058701, IMG submission 97039) | Agave microbial communities from Guanajuato, Mexico - Or.Ma.e | ecosystem: Host-associated > Plants > Phyllosphere > Phylloplane/Leaf | place: Guanajuato, Mexico | collected 2012-06-04
AACTCTTTGTGGGGAAAAGGAAAGGCAGAGAAGTGACGCGGCTTTTTTTTTTACCTTTTTTCCCCAAGAAAAAATTTTCAGGACCGACCGGATTTGATCCCCGATCGAAACCGTCTAGTGATTAGAAGCCCAACACTTTGACCACTACACCAAACTTTCCGGCTGTACCTGATGGTTCAGAAGATGCATATACACGAGACAACCAAATAGTTCTTTTTCTCCCGCTAGATGGCAGCGCGATTGGCCCCTTTCGTTGGACAATACCTTTGAGACTGATAGTACATACATCCATATGAACGGTAATATACTGATATGTTATTATTATGTATGTTACACATTTATTCCGCGTTCCATGGGGACCATTTTTCGTTAGTTTCAAAGGTACCGGTACACATACTAATCGCAATACACGGTATAAAAGGTTTTGTTATACCAACAAAATCATTTGTTAAACTAGGGACAACAAAAATATTTTGTTACAACAACACAATGTTTAGTTCTATCAACAAAACGTTTGGTTGCTGCAGCAAAATTTTTGGTTGCAGCAACAAAAAATTTATTTGTTGTCCCTTATTTTGTTGCCGTAACAAAACCATTTTTTTCCGTGTACTGGTAACAATGGAAAGCGCTTGACGTGGTCGAGGCCTACCTCACTTTGTAGTAGCTTATTCACTTGCGAAGAGTTTATGAAATATTGCTAAAATTGCCTTCTTTTTTTTTCAGACTATTCCTTGAAGGACTGTCACCAAAAATTTGGCACATGTACCCAGATGTCGAAATGCCGGTATCTCGTAATACTCCCAGTCTCGCACCGCTTATGGAATGGGTACACGAGGAAAAATTCCCTCTCAAATTTAACGAGCCAGATGTAAGTGATCAACACTATCAATCAGACGCAAATATCAGCTGAACGGCTCAAGTATTGAACTGTGTCTTCGCAGTTAGATTGTTGATCTTGCTTGACCCACTACCGCCCAGCGATGCCGTTCGGAAACAGAAAAAAATGTTTTGGAGGATCTTTTCAGTTCAGTATTGTCAAAATTTAAAAGAAAAATATCACCCCTCTGGAAACCTGAAATTTAATAATTTAGGCACTTTTCAAAGCTTCAAACTTCGTAATTTCATGGGAAAAATCCCTCAAATTTCTCTTAAGCTCAATGTCACTCCAAATACTTTGGGCTGTTGGGTTAAGTCTACAATGTTGGTGTTTTGTAAATATCTTTTTCTGCAGTTATATAAAAAGATGCGTCTTTCGTTATTGAGATAGCTGAATTAATTGAATCATTTTCGTTCAGTTCTATCTCGCGCAGCAAAATTTCAAAATTTTATTGTTTGTACAGAGAATGGTAAAGATTGTAAACCGTGCAGTAGACTATTCCAGTCCCAGTATGGACATTGCTGGTAGCAGGTATCTCCAACCTGCCTACAGTATTGTAAGTATTACGAAATCGAGACTAAAGCTTCAGTTTTGAGGAGGAAATATTAAAATTTGTGAAACAATGTTTCACAGGTAATGGTCTTAGAAGTCTTTGCTGAAATGAATGGGACACTGTTTGATAACTTGAAAGCCCGGCTAGAGGAAGTTGTTTTCTGCAATTTGATCACGCTTGCCGAAACAGGTTTGTGTACTTCGTTAAACTCCCACAGAATTAAAGACAGGAAGTTGTACTGATCTTACGCATAAAACATGTCTTTCTTTCCTCGTTGCACTTTTAGGATACTCATGTGGATATTTCACGCTCCGAAATTTTCCCTGAAGATAAATTCCTTTTTTCCAGGTTCGATAGAAGTTTCTGTGAATATTTTGCCGGAAAGTGGAAACTTCGTTGTCCTGAGTAATGAGACAATCGTCGTAAGAGGAAAAATCAGGACTCACGAATTGAGTAATTTGGTTCCAAACACGATACCTGCAGTTGAGAAAGATGCCGAACTCAGCCTCGAATCGAGCGACATTTATTCTGAGTTCGAAAATCGCTGCGTGAGCGTACATGAAAAGTCGAAGAATATTCGAAATCTACAAATTTATAGCCGAGGTTGGTTTTGCATGCACTTCGAGAGTTATGTTTTCAAGTCCACGTTTTCGTGATTACACTCTTAGTTTTGAGGTTTGAATTTAACCCCTCTGTAATCCACTTTTCGTCGCTAAGCCGAGCGGAGCAAGGCACAAGGGCTCTCAAACACACGGAAAAAATGGTTTTGTTACGGCAACAAAATTAGGGACAACAAATAATTTTTTTGTTGCTGCAACCAAAAATTTTGCTGCAGCAACCAAACGTTTTGTCGATAGAACTAAACATTTTGTTGAAACAAAATATTTTTGTTATCCCTATTTTAACGAATGATTTTGTTGGTATAACAAAACCTTTTATACCGTGCAATAACCTGGTTGCCAAGCCTCATGAAGCTTACTTGTAGGCGGCACTGCAGCAGAGATATAAGCGCGGTCAGGCTTGGCAACAGCCAAGTAGAACGAGGCAAAAGGCGTTCATCGTAAACTAAAAGTCATTCTAAGTAAAAATATTTGATAAATTGTTGATAATCTTCCTAATCTAATGAAAAAATGAGCCAGGATGGAGCACAGACGTAGATACAAAGCGGGGAGTGTAGAAACAAGGTTTGCGACGGAGTTGTTCATACATCGCCGATTTTTTGTTTTCCAGATTGGATCGCTGGAGTGCAGTTCGATGGAGACTGGATAAATTTGTTGAATGCTTTAATAAGTCTTCTCCAACTTCAAAGTAACGACGAAGACCAGAAGCCAACGTACGTCAGTTATATTCGGGATTTGGTAGTGGATACTTCACAAACAAAAATTAAAGGTAAGGCGCAGTTCGATCTCCAAACGACTTCCTTCCTTCAAAGATTTTAGTGATCACATTTTTGGCTAGGTTATGTTAAGCTAGGTTGAGTCATATTACGTCAGGTAAGATTTGGATGCATGGTAGCACTGGTCAAGTCACGTTACATGACTTATATAATACCGGTACGTTAAAGGTTTCTTTACGTTACGGAAGTTACTTTACAATTGGTAAGGTTGCGTTAAGTTAAATTTAAGGTTATGTTGTATGTCGGAGGCAATTAGGTGAATAGGGTTGCATGAGATTAAAATGGTTGCGAACACGGTAGACCTAATATCCGCAAAGAAAAGTAGATTATGTATATTGTCTTACGGTTATCTTTCATTACTGCTCAGAAACGAACGCTCGCCTATACCTCCCAACCTTGTCGTTATTCTACCAAGGAATATCTCTGAACGGAGTAAAGTTCACAGCAATGGAAAATGTAGAAAAATACTTACAACCCTCCACCTTGAAATTCATGCCATTTGGACAGATACACCTCGAGGTAGTAAACAGTTTCTCTAAAATAAAATCTTTTGTGTCTTCTGTACTGTTCACGAGTTTTCTTTTTGTAGAATGAAACGCAGTTCCTCTCCCATGTTGTGCAACTAAGCTTGGAAAAGCGCATTCACCGGCCATTCCTCTACAAGATCTACCATGTCCACGACGAATTCTCCGCACTACATCGAGAATTACGAGACATCTTGAGATCTTACATTGGTGTTGAGGTATCGACAGGTCATGATTACGCGGAACTAACCTAAAAGTCCGCAGGGACACCTTGCGCAAGAGTACCAGTCAAGTTGGCAGCACTTGGTGCTGTAGACGCGGAAACGTGTACCTTGATTGGTCCATTGTGACGCTGAGCGCTGCCAACTTGACACTTGCAAGCTCTCCCAACATCCTTACGGTGCAGAAACAACATTGTGTAACTATGTTTTTTGTTCGCAGTACGAAAAAAGTGATGAGCCGGCAACCGCAAATATGTTGCTATGGCCGTCTATGCATATCGGGTCGATGGCAGCAACATTGAGGCGTTCCAATGCAGTGCTACTCACACTTTGTGAAAATAATGATCGTCAGAAGTTCAGCGAAATTTTAAAAGAACTTGATTTATGTATCATAGCTGAAAGTAGTCTTAAATCAGCTAATACCCTCGTGGCGGTGAGCAGCAAGTTAGCCCAAGTACGATCCCGGGATTGTCGCGTTATTAAGGTAGTTAGATAGTCTGATTTTTAAAAAAAAAAGATTTTTTTTCAACCACTAATCAAAATTTGTTTTTCTTAGATGAAGCCACAAGAGGAAATACCGCCAAGGTTTGGCGATTCAGGTCACAAGCTGGTCATTTTTGTTTGGGAAAACGGAGCAGATATTCCGAGCGAAAAACTGCTACACCAATTAAGGAATACAGAATGTCCGGAAAAACTCAGGTACCGGTACCATACCGTACGAATTCTATGTTCATCAAACTAGCGCAAGTAAAAAGATGTCTTTTAATGCCTTGATCCAACGATCTAATCGTAAAATCCTTGCTCTTCAAGAATATTTATGAACCATATATACCACGGTTTTTCTGAACAAGTGTTTGATGTCTAACATGGGATCTCGAGCAAAGCTTAAATATCTCCGGATTGGGCTGAGCTTGGATGGAGCTTTCCCATATAAACCTTAACTATATAGCTGCGGAGGGGAACATAGATCAGCTAAAAACTAATTAATAAACTTGCATAGGACTTGAAAGAGGTCTTGACTGAAAAGGGGACGTTGAATTTTCAGACATAAATAAGCCCATCTTGGCTTAATTTAATATCATATTTAGTTCGCGAGTCAGCAGACAAAGAACTTCCGTAATTTCAGATTGGTGGTTTTGAAGACACCCAACGCTCCGCCGTTCTCCTTGGACCTCCCTCTGTATGCAGAGCAGCTCAGTTTAAATCTCCCGCTAAATATCTACTTGGGCGGTAAATGGGGAAGTTACCGACTAATGCAAACAAAACTTTCGCAATCTGGTCGAAGGACAGAACTGAAGATGCGGCCATGTACCCTCACTGACAGGTAACCACACAGTTGGAATAACAAGGCACAATATGGCACACCTCGTCAGCATACGGAGATCTTCTAACGGATCTTTGTTGTCCACAGAAACAAATATACGATCAAGATTGATTCAGCCGATGTCGAAATCTATCGGGTCAACAAAAAGAGAATGACTGCCCAAGTAAGTTTCATGATTGGCACAGCTGAATAGAACATACACACGTTATGTCCAGCCTAACAGAGCTAAGCTACTTTAACCCACTACCGTCCAGCGATGCCGTTCGGAAACAAGAAGATTTATTTTAGAGGATTTTTTCAGTTCAGTATATTGTTACAATTTAAAAGACATCACAATTCTGGAAACACGAAAGCTTATAATTTAGGTGTTTTCCAGAGCTTAAAAATGCTTATTTTAACGGAAAAAATTTAACCAATTTCTATTAAGCTAAATTTCACTACAGATACTTTGGGCTGTTATGGGTTAACTTGAGCGCACTCAATCAGTCTTTCCCTCCGGATTACTGGATAATTCCAGCATCTAAGGTACTTCACTAGTTCCCTTAAAGAAAGCCCATTCTGCTTTGCAGATCTCCGAAGAAGCTATCGGGTATTCCATCAGAACCGATAAAAGCGGAAGCATTACGGGAATAGGACGCTATGACGGGCGTTCCGAGTTTTTCCAGCCGGATGAAGACCTTCATTGGACAGTAAAAGAAGAATGGGATCTTGCAAACGCAGCCAAGACTTCATTAACCTACGCAATGGTAACTGAGAAACATCTCCAATCCTTAAAATCAATTTTTACACCATCTCCTTCATTTTCTTCCAGGCATATTATGTTCTTTTCGAAGTGGCTCGCCTAAAATCCCGCGATTCAATCTTCATCACTTGTCCTTTGGAGCCGGTGGGTCAAGCTGCAGTCCGCATCTCTGAATCGCTTGGTTGCGAAACGATTGCTCTAGTATCTTCTAAGGACGAGAAGAATCGCCTTGAAAAGATCTGCCCCAAGGTACAAAAAGACCATAACTTCGTTTCGGTGGCTCATAACGGAAAACTTTGAAACTACAGATAGTATGTCATTCTAAGAAGAAAGTGTCGGTTTAAACTGCTTGGCGCCCAGATTTTTTGGACCATTTATTCTGGTGCGATAGTTTTCATACCGGGATAGTATTACATTTGATAAACATCATGTAAGCTCCATATTCATTATTTTTAATTGAGATTCGAATGCAAATTTAACAACAATTTGAGCGTCAAATCTTCTGGTGTTATATTGTTTCCGTCATGTCGCCCATATTTTACTTTTTGGTATCATTGGCTGATACCAAAGAAAATACGAATAATCAATCATAAATAAATGAAACCTCGAGTACTATTTGTTGGATACGTAGTGACTTTGTCTTTGGAATAGTCAAATACCTATCGCAAAAAAAAACTTGAAAGAGCCTGAATTCCAAAAGGTACGTTTTTAAAATCCATTTTCGTCTTGAAATGACTACAATCGTCAGCAGTTCAAATGTTCTACAATAGATTTAAAAAAAAACTTTAAAAGATTGCCCTTCTGAAGTGTGGTGTTCTTTTCTCCCAACAGCTTCGAAGAATCGTCCTTTGTTCTTCCGATACTTTTTCTCTTGAAGTTCGCAAATGTTTCCCGGACGGGGTGGACGTCATCCTAAGTGATTTAACAGGATCACGACTACACGCAGTTACTATGTGTATGCACCAAAGTCCCAGAAGCAGAGGAAAATTAATCCAAATTAATAAAGATGGCATGCATAAGCGTGAGATCATGGGTAAATAGACAAGATTCAACTCTCTTTCTTTTAGAAACTAAATTCTTTACTTGTGTTCCGCCCTTGTTCACTTTCTTGATCTAAAGACAGATCCACATCGGCTATGTAAGATTAACCCGTAACAGCCCAAAGTATTTGGAGTGAAATTTAGCTTAAGAGAAATTTGAAGGATTTTCCCCATGAAATTACGCAATTTTCAGCTTTGGAAAATGCCTAAATTATTAAATTACAGGTTTCCAGAGGGGTGATATTTGTTAAATTTTGACAATACTGAGCTGAAAAGATCCTCTAAAACAATATTTTTCTGTTCCCGAACCGCATCGCTGGGCGGTAGTGGGTTAATCCAAGTTAGGTTAAACTTGGTTTGGTCGATCTTCATAACGTTAACCTGGGTTTGGCTGACACGTACGTTAGGAAGTAAGCTGTACCAGGCTTAGGCGACTGGTTGGTAAACTTACGTCAGGTTAATTTAAGTGCATGGCACCAAAGGGCTTGGAAACAAAAGGGGAACACTAGATGCGAACTCTCAAATTTAGGGCGTAGATCCGGAACTTCACACCAAAGTCCAAACTAAAGGCAACGGTATCTGTTTCAGGAATGAATATGTACCAATTCAATGCAAGTACATACAGTGTGAGTGAAGAAGCACTCCTTACTGCATCCGCTGAAGTCAAGGAAAGGGTTGAAAATTGGGTCAGAGAAGGGATGGAGAGAGGCATTGTAAGGCCAAAAGATATGGCAAGAACCAAAACAACCAACTTCAGCAGAACGAACGGTACCAGTTACGCAAACGGTTGCAGTACGGTGAACGGTAACGGTTACACAAATTCTTACTATGAAACGAACGGTTCCAATTACAAAAACGTTTACCATCACACAAACGGTGACTCCACGACAGCGATCGGCTACGATGTAACAAAATCGAAGAAACAGACAAGATGTTCCGTTATTGTGGGTAAGTCTTTCGACTAAGGACCGTATGAAAAGCGTGTGCTGGATCACTGTACCCTTACCGATTTTTCTCGTCAATGTTAGAAAACTTCTGACGAACTGAAAACGCCAAAAAGAGACTTTAAGAGATATATTTGTAATTACTAGTTGGTTATAGTTTGTATATTAGGGCTACTAATTACTTTATATCCATTAGTTTGCGCAGGATAAACCTGATTTCCGAATCACATTGTACGTGTGGATTCAATGTTCTCAAGCAGTTTTCTTTGCTGTGCAGATACAACCAATGCTCACTGGACCGGGCTAGCCTATTCCCTCGCCAGACGAGGTACCAAACGCATTGCAGTATTCCAGAAAAGCCCGTCTCCTGACTCAATGGGGCGCCACACAAAAATCCTGAAAAGAGCGTTCGGAACGGAACTGAACGATGTAAGAGACGACACAACTGCCACCGAACTTGTCCAGACTTGCCGCGGTGGTATCGACACTGTATACATATTCCAGCAAAGCGATTTTGCTGAGGAAGTTTTCAAGGAACTCGATTCCAGAGGACTGAAGGATACCTGGGTCGTTCTGTTGGAAAAGATTCCATCTAACTTCAGCTGGATGTGTGAACAAAGAGCGAAGAGCGGGCACAAAGTCCGGAGTGTGTTAGGAGTAGGAGCTCTCCCAACTGTTACAGCCACTCCCCTCCTTGATTGGCTTATGTCTCCTGAAGCGCCTGCCGTCAGTGTGCTGGACACGGCTTTGTACTCCAGCGACAAGATGGAAATGTTGGCTCTGAACCAGACGAGATTGTTGCCAACTTCTGTAGCAGAACTGGAGCAACTGGGATCTTCTCTCAGAGGAAGGAGTTGTCCTGAGTTTCGCGAGGTTGCAACTCGAGGTCTGAGGATTCGACAAAAGGGTGAAGTTGATCCACTCTTCTTCGTCAAAGGAATTCACGCAACAGCGACAACCGAAGTAGAAACTCTTGCAGCTGATCTCCTATCACCGCTAGTTGAAGTCACGTTGCCCGCAGGCAAAACCTTCGAAGAGACGGCTCTTGCTGTAGTTGAAGTAAGTTTCCGGAAATATAGCGACAATAGTTGGTCGTTCGTTCTGCAATCTAAAGTTCTCCTCCGCTCTGCCTTCATCGTCGGGTATCGTCATAATACCGCTTATTTCTCGGTGTAAGACAGTGCTGCCGAGAAGTAAGCGGCATCAGGCTCGACGACGATAGGTAATGTGAGGTTTAGGTCACATCTTCGCCTCCTTCCGATATCGCTCCGCCCGTAGAACGCAAAGAACCAACGTTTGAGGTTAAATTTGTCGGCTCTCTCTTGAAGAGTGTACTTATTTGTCAATTTTACGCAGGGAATCCAAAAAATACAAACAAACGGACCTTACAATGTGGCTGGCGATCCCATTTACGCCGATCTGGCTCTGGAGGTCGCCCGCATCTTGGAGTGCAGAGGTTTTGCATCGGTTGTGTTCCTGATTGACGAAGGCATTCACAGAATCCAAGAAGGCCTCAAAGCTCTCAAAAAGAAAAATGTTCTCGGCGGATCACTTCTGCAGTGCGCACTTTCAGAAAATGTGGACATTCAAGTAAGTGTTTCTTCTCTTATTTCAACCCCTTACAATCACTAACATTCGTCTGTATGTTGTCAGGTTTTCAATAACATAAATTGGAGTAATTTGACGTGGACGCAGCAAGTCGAACTGGCTGTCTCCCTAGTCAAAGGATGCAACCGCGAAAATATCGTCGCAGCTCTGGAACACATTCACACAAGTGTTCAACATTTTATGGAGCCGCGGGAGAAGATTATACCAACCTACGGATTGGTGCATACTCTGAGGAAAGGAAACGAATATCGGTTCTATAATCAAGTAAGTTAAATAAGTTGTCTACCACGCAAAGTTCAAAGTAGTTTGTCCCACAGGAACACCGCTCTGTTATACCCCTTGGCATCTCTAAACCGTTCTGATCCAACGACTCATGATCATGTTTAACGGCAAGATTTCTTATCCCAAAGGAACGCCGATGTTACGAGCACACTATTCCATCGTCTGTCTTGAAGAGTAAGGCTATTGCGGATATTATTGCATCGAACCTGGCGACACCTGTATTGCAGCTCAACCTGGACAGAGGTGTGATCATGAAACCTCCACTAACAAGCGATGAGTAAAATGTAATATGTTTTTACTACACTTTGTATAATTGTACTGATTTCTATTTTTTTTTTCGATTATTCCTGAAATGGTTATGCATAGCCCTTTATAACGAAAACAGTTAATTATACACCGTGTAATCTGTTTCTACATAGTTTGTACAAAAATTTAAATAAAACGTTTTTTTAGAGATTAGTAATATGCGAATAGCATGATTTCTTCACTTAAACGAAGTAAGGGATTGGGGTCAAGTGGAGCATGCATGCAGGCAAGTGAGCGTTGAAATCAAGATGAGTCGATCCGCGATAGGCAACCAACTCAGCTTTTCTATTAGGAGGGTTGCCTATGCGATCGATGGTTAGGCTGAGAAAAATGAAAAGCTTAACTTACTGTTCGGAGCGGCGAAAAACCCTTAGAAACTGAAAGTCAAAAGGATAAAGAGACTAAAACTCTTCTTACCATAGAGTTGATTTCAGGTGTGATTTTATTCAAACCGAGGGAGAGGAAATATTACTTGGCAACAGGTTCAATATTAAAATTTAATACGGGTAAATTAGATGTGATTGTTTTTCCTCACTCTCTGCTAATGCGTCGAATACGTCTTCCGTTTCTGTGGACATGTCGCCTAAAACCAGTCAATAAATAAAATAACAGGGTCACGTTTTTTTTATTATTATTTCACAATTGCAGCATTGTGTGAATCTCCGGTAGATTTTGCGCAGGATAACATGTCCCCACAGAGCAACTTCACTCCGCTATGCTAGGACTACCGATACTTGAAAGGAACCCAAGTCACTTCCTCCGTTAAAAGTAACGTAAAGAAGCATTATTAGCTGCATCCAATATACATTTCAAGAGAAAGAAAAAAGATAAAACAAATACAAACTTTGATCCAAAATGCATGGACTGGGTCTTTTTTGATCGATGTCAAATCGCACCTAATCAATTGCTATATTGTCATCGTCGCATTCGCCCGAGTCTGGATCCGCAGTTTGTGGGAGAAGTAAAGCAAAGTCTGACCAGACATCTCTACTTCTCGTTGTTATGAGGAGCTTTTGAACGCACGTGTTAAGGTAGAACCGGTATTCAAGTCCGTACTCATAAATTCACGCGATTTCTTCGATCATCCACAAGAGAACAACGAACTGTTTTGTTTTCGGTCAACTTGACTGAATAGTTATGTTGCTGAAGTTCGCCTGTCGTGCGTGAACAGCATCATCCGAGATCCATACATATTTTCTTTTAGTAGAGTGGTATGTCTTTTAAGCCTAGTACCTTATTTTATGAGCAACTTCTGACCTTGTCACCTCTTCAGTCTATCAGCAATGCTAACGATCTTAGATTTATACAACAAGAAAACTTGATGCCACGGGTAATTAGCTTACAAACAGTCTACCTGTTTGATTCTATCGGTACTTCCTTTGAGCCCTAGAATGCTAGGACAGCCCTTTATTATGTCCAAAGCTTTCTTCCAACATGGTCATGGTCGGTGCGTCAGTGTTCGCAGCCTCCGTGCTGGCATGTGTAGTGTACATTAGTTACAAAGCGTACCTCTTCGCCAGTTATCTCCGAAAAGTTCTGAAGACTCCAGGACCTTCTCTAGTTTACTTAATAAGGAATTCCTCTCAAATTGCGTCTAATGGCTTGGAGCAACTCCTTCACTTCTGCTGGGTCTTCAACTTCAAAGCGTGGAGAATCACCTTCCCGAGGACCATTTTCTTCTTCAGTGACCCCGATGACGTTGCTAAAGTGCTTCGAGACAGGAGATGCGATGACAAGAGCCAATGGTATTACGGGGAGGTTGAAGACTTTTGGGGCAAGAGTATATTCACCGAAAATGGCGACCAACTCAAGAGACACCGTGAGGCTTTGAGCCCTGGTTTCAACGAACAAAGTCTTCAGTCCTATCTACCAACGTTCAACGAGCAAGCCAGAGTATTTCTGCAGAGCCTCCGGCGGTTCAAAGCAGGAAGCGAGATCAATATGCTACACGAGTTCAAGTACAGCTATACGAAAACAGTGATGAAAACTACTATCCAGGCTGAAGGAGAGGAATACGGTGACTCCCATGTTGTTTCTACATTGTTGGAAGATTTGTTGAAGTACTGTTACTTGCGCAGCTTTAGTCCAATTTATTACTACCTAAGACATCGCTTCCACCCAAAGTATAGGGATGATGTGATCTTCCGTGATGTTAAATTCGGGATCAGATACAAAGACTTGGTTCTAAAAAGGAAGAGAGAAGTTGAGAGGCTGAGGCATCTGAAGAACTTCGTTCCATCTTCGGTCCTAGACCACATGGTAGTCCAAAAGACTTGCTCGAAGCTCACAGACGAAATGCTGGTATCAGAGATCATGGCTATACTGGCAGCTAGCGTCAACACTGTTCCAGAGACGAGTGCATTGAGTCTCGCCTTGCTGGCTCTTCATCCAAGCATCCAACGCCAAGTCATCGATGAGATAGATTCCATATTCGGTGGTTCCAGCCGTCCAGCGACTTCCGAAGACCTCTCGAGAATGGTCCATTTGGAAAGAGTGATCCAGGAGACAATGCGACTGTTCCCAGCATCCCCGATAATTTTCAGAGATGTTAAGAGTGATCTGTGTGTGAACGGTGTGTGTATTCCCGAAGGATGTATTGCTGCAGTGGTCATCAAAGCTCTACATAGAAATCCCAAATGTTTTGAGAATCCGGACGAATTTATTCCTGACCGTTTTTTGTCGAACAACGTTCATGGGCACGCTTATATTCCATTCAGTGCCGGTGATAGATCTTGTCTAGGTAATGTTTATGGAATGATATTGATGAAGATATATTTGTCAACATTTTTCAGACGGTACCGAGTGCTTCCAAGCAAGCATCTCAGGTCCTTGACAGATATTGAGGTAAACTGTGATTACACAATTCGGCTTCCTAAAGGCATTCTACTTCAAGTATGTCCGATAAAAGAAGCTGAGGATTATTAGATGAATTTCTGACAGTACGTTTCACAAAATGATATTCAATCCTTTGACTACATCCAATAAATTAAGTTAAGCCCCCACTACTAATAAAATCGCATTCAAACTTATTCTTTATCACAACCTGATTATGCTAATAGCTAATAAGTACCAACGATGAAAGCAACGATGGTACCATTGAATCGTCTTCACTTTTTCTTTCTTGACATGACGAAAAAGCTTTGGTTGCAATACTTCGCTTTGGAGCGGTTAGGGTAGGGCTTTTTGTCGAGGCTAATTGAATGTACTATCAAGGACAGATAAATCCACCACCCCCTGCAACCACCTCAACACGCGTGTCGTGCGGTTGCAGGGGGTGGTGGATTTATCTGTCCTTGATAGTACATCGTTAACATTCATGAAGTATTGAGTCGTTGAACAGAAGATA
>Ga0058701_10002981_pt1 | contig 13163 bp, 6 predicted proteins | sample AgamicOrMae_FD_97039 | JGI IMG/M metagenome (GOLD analysis project Ga0058701, IMG submission 97039) | Agave microbial communities from Guanajuato, Mexico - Or.Ma.e | ecosystem: Host-associated > Plants > Phyllosphere > Phylloplane/Leaf | place: Guanajuato, Mexico | collected 2012-06-04
AGTATGAATCACTTACAGATAGTATAAGTCACTTACAGATGGGTAATCACTTTTATATCAACTGTAACACTTAAAAAAGAAAAGAAAAAAAAAGAAGAAGACAGAGAAATTTAAACTGTCTTTAGAAGGCAAATGTAAACAACATTCATATGTAGTGGCTTATGTGATCAAATGCACTTCGGACTTCAAGAGAACATGCATGCCTCATCTTCCATAATACTTGTAATTCTTGTAACACTTATTGGGGGCTTAGATGGACTTGAGGCTCCTTAGAAACTCATCAGAGATCATCATCACAAATAAAGAGATTCCTCCAAAATTTTAAACCAATTTTGTTGGGTCATGATTTAGTTTGACATTGGGAAAAATTACTTCAGCTTCAGCCTTGGCCTGCTGTCCCGCTGCCTGAACATTCAAAGTTCTCCGAGGCTGTGGACAGTGATGATGAGTAGTCAGTTGCCCACAGTTAAAACAAATGCCAGCTCCACACTGGCATGTCACATAATCACATCCACCATCTTTTACAATATCTGCATTGCAGTTTGGACAGGACTTCACCTGTAAATTAAAAATAGTAATAATTAAAAGTTACTGTTGACAAGTGATTAAACAATATCCTGGATCTTGATAAATTTAAATATGCAAAGACTGGAATGTCTAGCCCCAACAGAATAAGAGTCCCCCAAGCCACCTAAACATTTACTATGGGGCATTGAACTTCAGCAAACTAGTCCAACTAAATGGATAACTCTTGTTTTAGTCAACTTACTGCTGCTTTGGTCATTCTTTCCTCAATAAAAATTCGCTTTTTTACTTCTTCAGGTGTGTCCTCACATGGATTGGGATGATGGGCAAGCTGTGAACAATTCCTACACCACCTTTCGCCACATTCTGGATTGAGGCACACCAAATCCTGCAACATCATTCAGGTACAGTTGTATCAACAGATCTCATTTCTCAATTGTTACCATGGCCGCCTCTTATCTAATGCTACCACACAAAAATTATTACTTACCACATCCTCGTATCGAGGGATGTAGTTGAAGTTGCACCACATACAGTTGACAATCCCGTCCAGCCGGGCTTGGCCCACTTCTTGGTCTTGCCTCCTCTTCATTAGTCTCTCAAGTGCCCCTTCAGGGAGGATGCGTCTAAGAGCACTGTCAGGAATGGTCCCTTGGCATTCTTGCATGCAATCCACAACCACCTTGGCATTTTCCAATCTGTCGTCCACCCAACTGGTCACGCAGTCCTTGCAGAACATGTGAGCCTCCGTACACTGGAGAACCTTTGTCCACGGGACCACCTCGTCGCACAGCTCGCAAGGCGTAGCGTCAAAGGTTTCCCCATCTGCGTCTGGGTGCTCCTCGGAGCGGCACCCGGTATCGAAAAGCGATGAATAAATTGCAGCTGATTCGACTATTTTTTCATAAAAGCGAACGTAAGTCAACTCATGGATGAAACGAGGGCATTCGTCCGTGAGTTTATACTGGACGGTTTTTATGGGCACATTGCTGCCGAAGAAGCGCCGGTGACACTTCAGGAGAGACTTCTCTCGAGTCTGAACTTTCCGGATGTATTCGGCGTCGTACTGCGGAACAACACTCCGCAAATACTTGAAAACATCCGCGCGATATTTGGGTCCCCCGGGGTTCGCCGGTTTCTCAAAATAGGTCACCGGGTTCGGAAACCTTTGGAGGAATTTCTCGACGTCGAAATCTTGTGAGTATTGGCTCATGGCTTCGTGCGTGGTTTGGCGATAATATTCTTCCGATTTCGATGGGTAATTTTGGCCGTTATTCATGCAGTTTAAAATGATCTCGCTAACTCCCTGCTCGTTGTAACCCATCCCCATTTCGGAGTTGAGCTCTTTTTCTATGTGCTGCGCATCTATGTTGTGCAGTATTTGTTGAGCTAGCCGCGTGAATTCCATCTTTTTCACCTCAATTTTAACCGAGGCGGGAAGTCCCTCCAAGTTGCATTTGAGGTAGTCCCCGGATTCTTGCATGTGCTCTACGAACCGGTTGAATACGCTCTCGTCCGTCAGGGCATGATCTTTGGCGGTACTCCACACCCACGATGTGGCGGCATCCGGGAAAACCGCCCTTAAAACCGAATATCTTTCTGCGGTTAGATAATCAGAATCCGACTCTGATTCAGGCTCGCCGTTTGTTAAAGACTCAACGGAAACCGGATAATCACTGGTGTTTATCAAGTCCTCAGCGCGTTGTGTTGCACTGTCCTCATCCCTTACGCAGTCTTGTGCTATTCCCCACAAAAATCGATTCTCGGCGTCTGGCACATTAGTTTTCAGAGTGTAGAAGTTTTCCGCTGCGATCATAAAAGCATCTTCATCTTCAACAGGTTTAGGTTCAGGTCGAGTACCCAATCGGTGACCATAACCTTCATTCCCTTCGAAGTTGAGTGGCTCAGCCGCAGCTTCGTCTTGGTATCCATATTCGGGCTCATAATAGTAATCCTCATCTTCTGTAGTTGTCGCGTACCCTGACGTGTTCATATTGATTAAACTCATTGAAACATTCGAGCGTAAACAAACACTTGTTTATCCGCGAGTTGACGGCGGTAACAACAAACCGATACTGCCGACTGCCGGTTTACAAGGATGAGGGAGGGAAGGAATGCATTTTTGGCTTGCGAAGAGGCTAGCGCGCTCTGGAGGGAAGTGGGCAAACTTTTGCACAGCAGAGTGGGTGAGAGATTGACAACAATGCGCGAATGTTTTGTTTTTTGGAAGCTGCACATTGTCGGAAACGAACATCTGAACAAACGAACATCTTAGTTTGAACCCCGTGCTTTACCTGTTATTGTTACAGAATCATAGATTGTGAAATAAATTGTTGTCGAAGAGAGCACTGTTTGAGCGATCGTAAGCTGGGGGGGGGGTATTTTGGAAGCGTGTGTCGCATCGGCTGCCGTTACGTCATGTTGGCCGGTGCTGTAAACGGAGAACTGCTTGGGTCGACAAAACTGAGTATGAGCTTGGCGAATGATAAGATATGTGTTTTTTTTTCTTTTTCTTTTCTTTAACTTCGCTGGTTAGTCTACAGATCATTCCGCGTAAACGTCGCCAAACATCTGGCAACGCACTGAAGCAGCCCTCGATTTTCTATCGTTTCACCCCGTTTCAGAACTTTGATCGAAAAAATCTAAGCGCATACGGGGTCGTCATGAGTATTTATTCGTCTGCAATAACTGTGTGCGTGCTTTAGTGTTTAGTTTGGACCTCTGGTTTGTCCAAGAGACCAAGTTTGGCCTAACGCCGAGGTGTAAATGTCCCTAAATTATTTGGGGATATCCTTAACTTTTTAAGGGATATCCCTAAATCGTTTAAGAATGTCCCTAAACCATTTAATGATGTCATGAAACAAAGGGATATCCCCTTATAGTTCAGGGATGTCCCTAAACTGTTTAGGGATATCCCTAAATCATTTAGGGATGTGCCTAGATGGTAAGGGATATCCCCTAGCAGATCCTGGATGTTCCTGTCTAGGATACTGTCTAGGGATATCCGTAATTCATTCAGGGATGTCATGGAATGGTAATAGATCTCCCCTAATTGTCCAGACATGTCCCGAAATCGTTGAGGGGTAACACCAATTACTTTGGGGATGTCCGTGTTGGGGTCGGGGGTGTCTAATTTTTTAGGGATGTAATTGTTATTATATTTTTTTAACAATGAAGACGTCGAATTCGACTTTGTGATACAAGCCCTTTTCTCCTGTTCTACGCTACATTCGCATAACAAGTCTGAAAATTCAGTTTTTGCTGTTTTTAGAGCTACATGAATTGTTTATATAATTGTTAATAACAATTTCGGTATTTTAAATTTCGCCGGCAAATTCGGATTTGTATTGGATGCTGTTCACTCCGGTACGTTATATCGTGGAGCTTATGTAAGCTCCACGGTTATATAGAATTCCTACCGCACGTTTCAAAATCGAGAGTCCGATAACTTGGGAGCAACTGTAATTGTTTATATAATTGTTAATGACAATTAAGACGTCACTTTTGACTTTGCATTGCATACTGTTCGCTTCAGTTCATTATACAGAGTTCGCACAGCAAGTTTGAAAATCAAGCTTCCGCTAGTTTTAGAGCAATAGTACATGCTTATATAATTGTTAATAACTAAGAATTTTAAAGAATTGTTAAAAACTAAAAAATATTTATATATAAAAAAAAAAAAATCTCCGGGTTTGTGAGTTTTTCGACTTTGTTAGAGGAGTTTTACTATAGACAGCTGTCAAGGAAACATTTTTAGTGTAGGTAAGCAGCCTCTACGAAACTTCATACCGTTCGAGGAGTATGGGGCTTCTGAAAAAAATATTTCGGTATTTATTTTTAAAAAGAGGAAAGGCCAATCGGGACTAGTCCCATAATCGGCCGGGCGATATCGCTCTCCCACAAGCGGTGCTTTGAGATCAATCATTTTCTCACCATGCGAAGAAACTAAAAAAAAGGAAGAGAGAAGAAAAAAGTACAGTGATGTCCATAAGTGATGAGGCAAACAAAATCTAGTGACTTTTTTTGTAAACTAATGTATGATGGCAGCAGCAAGTGGGTTCAAGGTTCCGGGGGAAAGGCGGGCGGGCACCTCCTCTTGCCTCCACACCTTCCCACTGCCCTCCCTAGGCAATGTTACGAGCACACTTTAGTTTACAAAAAAGTCACTAGATTTTGTTTGCCTCATCACTTATGGACATCACTGTACATAGTTGTAAGGGGGTTTAGAGAACGAGGAGAAAGGTTATTTGGGGTGTTCATAAGGGCCTCGTAAACGTTAGAGAATTGATGGATGACTCCTAAAAGAAAGCCAGATTCACGAGAGCCTATTCGAAGTGCAGTCATCTGTGAGCATCGCTCATTTATCAGTCTGATAAGCATTTGATACACAACAAAGTTGCAAGTGTCTGCCTGCCCACGCTTTCGGTTTTCGTCCACACGGCAAACTCAATCGATCATCTCTGAAACGTTACAATTTGAATCGAAGAGCCAAGTTATTAGCGCGAACGATAGTGTAATCAGGCTGATTGGGGGAACTTGAAGCGTGCCTCTACAACCATGTCCAACGAGAGCACAGTTTCTCTTCCATTTCCAGGTAGACTAACTCACCCAATGGACGTCTTTATTAGGAACTGTGGCCCCCCTGCAAATCGAGAAAGACAGTAGTGTCACTGTGGCGGTGATGTAAGGTGTACTATGAAAATTTTTGCTTCTCAAGTCTATTTTCATCTAGTTGGAAATTGCGTTGAAAATTGAACCTTTTTTTTGATTCCTCACAGAAAATTGGGAAGAAATAATACCGCAAGGGGATTTCGTGACAGTTCGAACCATTTTTTATCCATTGTCAAGTTTTTTATCGCACAGAAAGAAATGAGAGCAACGTTCGTTTTTTTTTGTTTTTTCGCGAGTTTGCTATGTTTCTCGTGTCGTCGGGTCCTTTTAAGCAGAGTCGAAAACAGGCCATTACAAGGGGTAACATCTCGCTGGAAATCTGTACAGCGGATATCAGGATATCAAGGATATCAGCCGGATATCAGAGGTATAGTAAACGGATATCAAAAGAAAATTGACCAAATTTCAATTAAATATCTGGCGGATCTCCGCAGAATATTAAAAAATATGAGCTGGGGATAAATGGTCAGAGAGTAGACTTGAAAAAAAATGCTCCAAACAGCCATGTTTCGACCGAATCCAACAACCGGATGACAAGAAAATCATAACCTGATATCAGCCGGATTTGAAGGCCTTTTTTTCCACCGGATATCATGAGTTGCTACCCCTTGGGCCATTACTTTGAAAATGGTTCGAGAAATTGCAATGTCTTATGAATCATGAGGCCTTTAAGGCTCTGCTTTCTAATTTTCCATGCAGACAATCCTCGCAAATTTTGCCTACAGTATGTCGATTTTTTCTCTCTCTAAAGAAAAGATAGCCTAATGTTTTCCAGCTCAACAAACTTATCTTCCGCGTATTTTCTCGTTGGGTTTTCGTAATCTAAGAAGACCTTGAAGTAGAAAACAATTTAAAAGAAAAAGTAAATGTATTTGTTTAAACTAAAACGATTGGTTTGAATTTTTCTTCTCAAACCGTGTCGGTAATGGTCTGCAGACCACTGTCATGTGAGTCATATATTCATGCTCTTCAACTTTTGACGACCAACATTGGCAAAGTGGGCCGTTTGCCGCCGAAAAGTAAGCAGCAAGTACCCAAAAACATGGTTTTTAACGACATGCCAAATCTTAACTGGTTTCCAACTTCAGCTTGCGTTCGAATATCGAGCTCCAATTTTTACCAGACCTTGATTAGATTTCCAAAAAGAAATGTACGTGCTCATGTGCCCCATATCTGCTTCTGATCGGAGTCTATGGGCTAAAAACCGTTTTGTTTATGTTCCAAAATTTGAAGACTGTCGATTCTCAGTATAGGTAAATATTCCTAACTTATCTACACTCAAGTCAAAACATTTTTAAAAGCCCTAGCCACTGAAATCTTTCTTTTTCTTTTTTCAAAATAGGTAGCGGGGAAACAAAGGAAGTTAAAATTGTAACCATCTTAAGATTTCCCATAGGGCGTTTCAGTGGTGTTTCAGCAGAGCAAGGAAATGCGCTTGCATTTTTTTTAATTCGACTTCGAATTTTTTATGGTATTCCAATACTTACATACATTCGTTCTACGAACATGGAAGTAAAAATATTATTTACGAGCTGAATGACAAGGTAGGCCACATTTTTTCTCCTCTCTTGTGTTTTTTTTCTTTTTGACCTTTTTCCTTCTCCCATTTTTGTCCTTTTTCCCTGCATTTGCCTTCTTTCCCTATTTTCCCCTTTTTCCTTTCTCTTAGGGGGGTGGGTGGTCATCGTCCATCGCCCCCCACCCTGAATCCGCCCCTGGAGGGAGCAGGAGGCGGGACTCTGCCTGGAGCGACGGCGACGCTAATCAGCGTCTGCGGCCGGCCTGTGCTGTGCACGAGCACAGGTAGGCAACTTTCCTGGTCTGCGTGCAAGGAGGGTTGCCTAACTGCAGCCTGCTCCGCACTCGCAAGGCTCCTCGGCAAATATTTCGGCAAGAATACCCGAATGGCCTGTGCAGTGTGGCCATATTTCACGATTTCATCAATCACTCCGCGATTTGTCGGTAATTTTGCAATTGCTGTTATGATTTTCCGATTTGATCACAATTTGCTAGAGAACTTTCAGCTTACGAAGCATGTAAAATATGTCTTTGATCGTTTTCGAATCAATCAAATGCTGGGTCCACAGTGACGTGACAGCGAGAGGCATTCCTCGAGTTTGAAGGAAAACATTAAACGGACTCGTCATCAGCAAAATTCCGGGACTTTAAATATTTTCTTGGGTTAGGCTCCTACGATATAGAACTTAGGTTCTTAAATTCTCGAAGTGAGACTGGCCACCGGCCTGTAACTGTAAGAAGACAGAGTAATAATGGGCGACTATCCCGGGTTCGAATGAAAGGACAATATCCTCACCACCTCAAAACACGACATAGAGGGTTAAGTTTTTTTCATGCACATATCCATCATTATACTCGTGTCTTGTATTTTCAAACCCCTAATCCGACCTAATATTCTAGATTTTATCTCAATTTGCCGGGAGTCGCCAGTCTGTTAACTGTTTGCCTTCATAGTTCTAGGAGCTGTGTGTCGTCACATAAACATCACTATTTCCTGTTCGAAAAGTAAACCGCGTTAGAAATTCACAAATTGCAAAATGTATCGACACACCTAGAGGCTTCTTATAAGGGAGTGTCTATTGACCAGACAGCCCTATTTCAAATGTGTTAGGTTGGGTTCCGTGAGTACAAGTCACCCCCCATTAAAAATGCATAGGTTGGTTACGTACGTTAAAGTCAAATGCTTGTCGCGTCAATAGCGACACCCTTCCTATTAACGTTGCAGCCACCTGTCTGCTTGCGTCAATTTGGATTAATCTAACATTATTCAGTTTTCACACAGTAAAAAGTCGATTGTATACACGAGAAAAGATAAGCATAGCCGAAGTTTTTTTTCCTCTCTTATCGGGAGTCTTGTTTGATTAGTCTGGAAAACTGTCTCTGAACGTTTTTACCGTATACTCTATTTTTTACGGTAGCAATTTTAACCTTTTGGTTCAACCTTTTGTCATCGAATCGAGTGAAACGACTGCGGAGTGAGGCAAGAGGCATCCAACCTAACCTATCATTACCAAGCCCCTTGCCGTTTATCAAGATTAGTTAAAGTCACTTGTGCCTCGCTTCGCATATCTTGCAGGTAGTCTGGTTTTGTATGAATTTACGCTAATTGTAACGTGAAAGCCCTGCTCATAGGATCTATGACTGATTTCTGCTTAAGTACAGTAGTTCGCACTGAAGGTCTTGTGTCAGGTGAATTTTTCTGGGTCAATTTTAGTCCAAAACGTGAGAAAAAACACGGCTTTTCTTAGTTTCCGACACAGGACTGAGTGTAGACGTTATTCATCAGATGCATCGAGCGGGACTTGAGTGGCGTGGAAACGGAATCGAGGTCGCGCGAGGCGAGCTTCGAGGACTCTCGGCTTCTTGTCCATGCCGTCATTGGTCCGTTTATGCTAACAGTTTCAGTGTCTAATTCATAGTAATTCACTGACTCTTAAGCTGCTCTTAAGCCCTTGTAAGAAAGTTCGTGGCTTCTCACACACAAGAAATGTCACCAAATTTCCGAATTATTCCAAGGACTAGGACTCTCTCTTTCGCACCAACTTCTTGCATCCGATCCGAACCAAAACCAACCTATCCCCAGCCAAACACAACTTAACAATACATAACCTACTCAAATCTGACCCAACCTAAAATGCCAGTACCGGGCCTGACTTAACTACGCAAAGAAAGGAAGGTTTGCGGTGGCAGCTAACAGTTGATGTAGCAGGTACAGCACTTTTAATTTTATCAGCCTTTGAGAACTTTTCAGGGTATTAATATTGTAAGGTGTAGCTATTGATCAGTTAGCTAAAAACTACCAAATTATACGCAATTGTTTTTTTTTACTAGCCCTTGTTAACTTTTTAGCAGATACAGCTAACGTTAGCAAAGACCTTTAAATATATAAGTACCTGCTTTATCAACCTAAGCTTTAGCTGCCAACTGCCAGCAATTTTTTCGCGTGACCTCACTCCAGCTGATTTTGGGCGGGTTTTACCTGTTTGAGCGCTAAACCACCATTAGTGTCACGCCGAGATGAAAATCAAAATGGCGCTATTCTCACTTGCAATTTCAAGTTCGTTTTAGTTTGCAACTATGAGGTTTATCCTCAAAAGGCCGCAATCTGCTAACGTAAGGAAGCGTGTACAAACGCTTAAACTCGGATATTTTATAAAAAATAAACTTTCAAATAAGCTCAAACCGGGATTGAAACGTAATCTGTCGTCTAGTGGGCGATTAAAATTAAAGCTTCACTGGGATTTAAACCACAATAAAACGGTAGCACCATATCTTAATACGCGATCAACTCTACCAAAACGTCCAATAATCGGCTCTAGTACCGATTTAGCACTGTTTTGGTGAAACCGACCCTAGCCGGACATGACAAAACCTAACGTTATCTAACTTAACCTAAAATCCGACCTAGCTAAAGGTACCCTTAAGTAACCTTTGTATTTGCAAAAAGAATGCGATAAAAAGTGATCCTGAAAAAATATTCTTGGAAATACGTCTGCTCCTTGTCTCGTTTGTTTATTCCTCCTAAACAAAACTGTAGGGGACAAGTGAGGGGGGGGGTTGCACAGCGCTGATAATAACCTTGGGTGAAAATCTCGCCATCAGATTTAAACTTGAGATTTTCGGTCCCTGTAAAATGATTTCATTTGCATGGGAACGCCCGTAATACAATTCCTACCGTTTCCAATGTTAGGAACAAAGTGTGTCGATAGAGCCTTGTTACAGAAGATGTAGCTCTCATGGGTTGGAGACTTCTCCATGGACCTTATTGCAATATTTTGATTCCTTTTCCTCGACCCTGTCCTGTCATTTTGTAGGTTGGATTTTCCACGTCTGGTGTTCCAACTTTGCGTCACCAAGCTGAGCCGAGCGTGGCTCGAGACTTATTACCTAAGTCAGTTGGCAAGCCTGATACCGCTTACTGCTCGGCGGCTGTGCTGTGACTGTCGCCGAAAAGAGTCATAAGGCTCTGCAGCAGAGCGGAGCGGTAGTGGAGCAAGGCACACCTAATCTAACACGAGTTGACCTAATCCGGATGGCTCGTCGTATTTTCTCTTAAGGAAATAAAAGATTTACGGGCAGAACACTCAAGTGGAGTATTTAACCTTTAAACTTAAGACTATAAACCGATTTGAGAGCGTGCGTCTCTTTGACGCAACAAGATATACTATAACATCGTCTTGCGGAAAGATTTCTGCGAAACCCAGTGATGGGGTGAGCTACTCTGACATGAGGCAAGGAGAAAGTAACAGATAAAACGTGGCCTAAAGAATAAACGTACAATACGCGGTAAATTTGAAAGGTAGAAATTTCAATTCTTTGTTTTCCACAGAGACTATAGCTCTAGTCTCATGTTTCCACACAGCCAAACGTTTAATGAATATTACAGACATAAACCTCGTAGGTTTGGTTTGTTAAACCTAGAATAGGTTAACTTACAAGGGAAGTACTACAACTGTCCGCTCCCGATTTTCTTGAAACGTTCAGGACTTCCACTTAACATAAAATACGTGCAAAATGCATGACCGAATCCTGGTAATACATTACAAATGCATTTTAAATACATTTCATTCAAAGAAATAAATTCGGAATGTATTTTTAATGCATTTTTCTTAAACAGTCGGACTAGAATTTCAAGTATTTTGCGATATCTTTAATGGTTTTCGAGCTATGGCCATTTCATTTATTTTATTATGCATGTAGTTAGATTTTGGGGTAATTTTTATGGTTTTTAATTTTTGTCGCACGGCTCGGAAAACGTATTTTCTGCATTGTTCTGGTGTCTATACGTTCAAGCAACACCGAAACAGTGCAGAAAATACGTTTTTAGAGCCGTGCGAAAAAAAATTCAAAACCATAAAAATTATCAAAAAATACCCAAAGTCTATCTACATATGCAAAATAACTCAATAAAATAACCATAGCTCGAAAAACGATAAAGATATCGCAAAATCGTTGAAAGTTTCGTTTCGAAGGGGCTTTACTTTCCACTTTTTCTTAAAGACTGCCTATCTTTTGGGTCTACTCACAAAAAGTTTTTTGTGTTCAATTTTAACGCTACTTTTAATATAAAAAACCTAGTTTTGGCAACAAGCTTAGTGTTTGGGTATCTTTTCATACCGCCATCTTAAAGGCCTGAGGGTTTCAAGAAAATCGGGGGCGGATAGTTGTAGTGCTCCCCTTGTTAGGTTAGTTTAGGTTAGGTCACGTGTCTTGTGCCTCGTTTCGCGCCCGGTCCGCTTTTCAATTGCAACCAAGCAAGCGACTAGGTGATTGTGAGTTTTACCGAGGTTATGTCGGGTAAGTCTGCTTGCCTTGTAACTCGCTCTGATGACAACTCGTTCAGCGTAACGTCGTAAAGCAACACGAGATGCAAAATTCCGCCCGCAGTAATCATTTGCAGTGTTGTTAATAGACGACCTGTAAAAGAATCGCGACTCGTGTAAAATCTCGTTGAATCCTATCTAGGTAAAAACTTCCATCAATTTTTATGGGATTATAGCGGTCGTATCTCGAGTGGAGGTTGTATATCAAAGACTTATAATGGTGTCAATACTCTGATAAGGTTTTGCGTAAGGTCAAGTTGTGGTCCATTGGTTGCTCTCCCGTTATTAATGAGCTTCATGCTATAATTACATTTTGATTACTTTGGTTGATATTTTTAGGGTTTCTGCTTGAATGTGACCCGGAATTTTGCGTCTAATAACGTGTAATCTATTTCTGTTTGTCTTCCTACTTGTATTTCTCTCTCGCATTGATTTTGAAGAATCTGTATATGGGGTTTAGAAGGGTCCTGTTTTCTGAAAAGCAGAAGAAGAAAAGAAGAAGGTGAGAAAGGAAGAGAGCGACGGAAATATTTTTCTGTAGGGTGGCTCGCCTGTCGTCTATTGTGTGTGCCTATGGTTGCCAAATGTAGGGGGGTCGGAAAATTCAGGGAAAAGTCACGAGAAAGTAAAGTGGCCAAAGAATAGTCTCGAGAAAGTAAATTTCACAAGGCAAAGTCGAGAAAAAATACAGTGGCTACGGAAAAAATCAGGAAATAGTCTGAAAAAGATACAAAGAACATTGTTGCAAAATATTAATAATCCGTTGCGCTACGGAAAAATTCAATAAATGTGAATCCGATCTTCATAATTAATAACGACCTTTCGTTTGAAAAGAATGAGAAGGAAACAAATGAAACATTTATCGAAGAAAGTTTGGGTTACTTCTTTTCCGAGAGCACTTAACGCGTTATCGTTACGAAGAATAATTTCAGGCACTAACACTTGTGCTCTCTGGTAAGTTGAATTGGAACAGGCTGCAGCAAGCTTCATTGTTCGTTTGGTTAGGTTTGGGAGGTTAGTGAGGTTAGGTCTGGTTAGGGGAAGTTTTAACAACGAAGATGTGCGGGCGCAGCTGGAGCAGAACCCCCATTCCAGGGCCGCGCTCTGGCCGCGACCTTGAACTGGCTGCTGGGAATGCTCTTAGTCATCGCGCCGCGAAGCCGATGATGCTCGTCGCGGCGGCGCCGCGCTGCGGTCGGCTGCCGGTGAGCACGCGCTGACGGCGTGCGAGCCGAGCAAAGAGCCGAGCGAGCGCGCACCGCAGGCGTCGCCGCCGCCGCCGCCGCCGCCAATTGCGCCGCCTCGCGCCTGTTCGTTCACTCGGGTGCGGGATGATCGCAGAGTGGGTGCCTTCGCTGCTGAGAAATGGAATCCGCGTTTGGACGACACAATCTCCCATCGCACGGTCGGTTGGTCACGTGTTTAACTCGCCGACTGAGGGCGTTACGAATTGAACTTGTCGGTACAGGTTTACCACCGGGGTGGGGGGTGGGGGCATATTTTGCTTAGAGCAGAATATTTGTTTAGTTCTTTAGTCTCGTCTTTTTCACCAAGCCGAGCGGAACGACGGTGCATAAGGCACGTCTCGTAAGGCGCCGTCCATAAATTTCGTCACAACTGAAGGGG